>Ga0182738_1006944_pt1 | contig 11622 bp, 6 predicted proteins | sample eDN5th30CBELigMG_FD_128876 | JGI IMG/M metagenome (GOLD analysis project Ga0182738, IMG submission 128876) | Enriched Miracle-Growth compost microbial communities from Emeryville, California, USA - eDNA 5th pass 30_C BE-Lig MG (version 2)... ...
CAGCCAGAGACCTTTTAAAAAAAGCTTCCAACTAAATTTTAAAAAAAAACATTTTAAAGATCATTTTAGACTTGTGAAAAAAGCCAAAAAAAAAATGCCCGCGGACAAAATTGGGAAAAAGTGAGGATTTCAAACCGTCTCAATCGTCAATAAATTTTTTCACAAAAATATTTTTACAATTTTTTTTTCAGTTCTGAATTAATTTTGGTTTGAAAACTTCCCTTTATAATATTTATGTGGAAGACAGATCGATTTTATTTCCTTCTTCCTTTGGAACAAAAACTTTTCACATTCTCCCTTTGTGAATAAAGCAGAACAAACTAAAAACTACTAGCAAAGAATTTTTCTAAGATCTATTCAGGCTTGGCTTTGGAAATGATGACCCTCTAGCTGGACGGAAAAAGGCCTTTTTTGGTGATGGTTGACAACTCTGGACCATTTCAAGAACAAGGCTGATTTCAACGCTTAGAGTGAATCACTAAGGGAGAATTTCAAAGTTAGACTTGTCTCTCGCAAGATAAATTTGTTTTTATATCCTGTCAAAATTTAAAGTTAATTTTTTGTTTTGAAATACTTCATTCAAATTCAATTTAAGCAAAATGAGAAAAATAAAGTTTTATCAAAGCCAATAAATATTTCCAAGAGAATTTCGTATGAGTTTTCCTAATTTGATTTGGAGGAGGTATTGCATAGGAAAGATTGAATATCTCTTTGTGAAAATCACTTCTACAGAAAATATTCTTATTCACATCTCAAAAATTCAAAATATAATGTTTTTCAAGAATTTCACAGCAATCTTGTTTAATCACGAAATAAAATTTAATCTGTTACTAATGTCTTAAAAAGCTATAAGGCAGGCTCAAATTCTTTTTTGAATTCTCATCTCTTGAACACTTTTTCCAGATTCCTTTTTCCTCCTCTCGATTTTCTATATAAAATTTTTTCCTCTCTGAAAAAACTCAGTGAGACTTGAATTTACATATATTAACAAAGATAAAATCACAGTATCATCTTATTTATCATATCCCTCATAAATAGATCACTTTGATTCAGATTGACCACTTTTCATAAATTTAAAAATTATTTCGAAAGGAAAAATGTTTGATTTTGATGAAATTTCCACATGTGATACGACCAAGATCGACTGCGTGAATGTCACATCTCACGATACTATCAATTTCATCTGTTTTGTTATCTTGGCTCCTATCTCCGGCTACTTATCTTTATTACTCATTATTGGATATGTCAAATACCCCAAAATGAGAGAAAGACCTGGAGATCTCATCCTTGGGATTGCTTTTACCAATCTTATCCTTTCCTTCCATTGGTTTTTCTCAGAACTAATCCCTGCTCTTGGAGAAGGCTGCGGGTGCCTTGCAAATGGCATAGTAGCTGTTTCAGCTGGATTTGCAAATTATGTGTATAATCTTGCTTTTGTCTTTTACCTTCAACAAAAACTTCAGAATCTCTTGAAACAGGCTAGAATTATGAAAGCTCGATTTGCGCATATTATTGTCATGTTCACGACCTGTGTTTTCACTATTTTTCTTGTGTTAACTGGTAGTATTGGACAAAATATATTCGGTACTTGCTCCAAGAAATTCAAGTGCGAAACGGAAACCTTCAAAGCAGTCTTTGTTCTGCTTGTTTACCTCGTCTATGAGGGAGTTGCAGCCTGGCTTTACTACTATATTAAGAAAAACTTCAGCCAAGCAATGGCCTCCAGTAATGAAGCCGAACGCTTCCTTGATAATTACAGGGGATATTTGCTGATTACCACTGTCGGTTGGCTTGGAATTGCTATCTCCAATTCTTACTCCGAGCTTAATATTAGCACAGGACCATGGACTGACATCATTGTTGGAGTGAATAATTTCTCCAAAGTCTTACAAGGCATTGTTCTTACAGTTTACAGATACAGAGATCCTCTCGTCAGAAGGGTCATGAGAAACTTGGTCTTCTTTTGTTTTAAAAGAAGACCTCACAGAGAAAGCCGGAGAAAGACCATTAATTTAGAAGATGACCCAGATCTTCTTCGCTTTTCACCTGATAGGACACCAAGAGAAAACGAACTCAAAGAATCTTTGTTAAGTTCTGGAAGCAATTCTTCGAAAGACTCTTCTGCACAAACCAACATTTACGAAAGATTCTCAAATAAAAGAAAATTAGAGCTCACTTATTCAGTTCTAAGCAGTCTTTTGGCAGCTTACCAAGATCCTAGTGATTTAGCCCAAAGCTTGACCAACTTAGATGAAAGAGTGAATCAGAAAATATGTTATAATCTGGATCAACAAACCATTTTTGAAATGATCCCAACTGCAAAGGCCGACTTTGAAAGTGCAAAATGCAACTTCACACCAGTCCAAGTCGAAGTTATTGCTCCTTCAATCTTCAATGAAATCACAAATAAGGAGATTGGCTCCTATCAAATTCAAAAATCTCTTGATTTTGCTGCCAACAGACAAAAAATCAAACAAGAAAATTCTGGAGATGGAGGTAAAAGTGGAGAATTCTTCTTTTACACGGCTGATAAAAGGTTCCTTATCAAATCCATTTCAAGCGAAGAAATGAAAACTTTACAGCAAATCCTTGATAAATACTACACATATCTCACTGAAAATCCCCAAAGTTTCCTTACCAGAATCTATGGAATCTTTAAATTGAGCTGGTCACCTTTAGACCCACCCCTCAACCTAATCATTATGAGAAATATTTGCCCTTATCCTTCTAACTGTGTCGAAAAAAGGTTCGACATGAAGGGATCTAAGCATGATAGAAGAGTTCTTAAAGACCACGAATACTCTGTTCCCACTCTCTTGAGTTCCAAAACTCTCAAAGATCATGATTTCCTCAAGCTTGAACAAAAATTAAAAGTCTCCGAAGATATGAAAGTCAAGTTATTGGAAATTCTGAGTGAAGATGTCGAATTCTTATGGAAGCAACAGCTCATTGATTATTCAATAATTGTCTTCATAGTCAACAAAGCAAAATATCTTCAAATTGCCGAAGCATCTTCTAGAGCGAGCATAAGCACTCATGAACAAAGTTGGCCATTTTACATTTCTATGGATGAAAGACCTGACATTTGTTATAATATTGGAATTATTGATTTCTTGCAAACTTATAGCTTGCAGAAAAAAATGGAAAAGAATGTCAAGAAAATTATCAATTTTGCTCCCAATCTCGATACCTCTGCTCAAGATCCCACCTTCTATAAAGAGAGATTTATAAAATTTTTAAAACAAATCCTCGATTTGTCTGTTGAAAGTCTCGGTGAAATTAAAATTGATCCTCAATAAATAAAGAAAATATATTTATTTACAATATTTATATGTATGTGTTATTAGGATTTTAAAGAAGGTTCACAATATGTCCAAAATATAAATTTATGACATTCCAATTTTATTTGATAAATCTCTGGTAAAAGAACATCATTTTCCTCACCTGCTAAACCTAAAAGTGGGCTCAACTTTCCTTCATTTAAGGACTGTTCAATATTCTCCATGTCTTCTTCTGAAATCTCTGTTTCACCCAATGTCGTTGGAGATATCTTCATCATCTTGCTAGGATGATTTGAAACTTTAGCATCTATTAAAACATCATTTTTCTTGTCTTTCATTAAAGAAATTGTGTTGATTTCTCCATGATAGTAATCAATTTTCATGAGATCTCCCAAATTCTCAACTTTTCTTGATTTCCAAAACATTGGATTTGATGAAGATTTTAGCACTGATAAAACATTCAAAGGTTTCAGTAGGTCTCTGGCCTCACTTTGCCAACAAGCAATTTTCGTGGTTTTCTTTTGAATACATGAAATGGTAAATTTTTTGTGGTCTCTTTGACCAAAAGCTTCTTCCTTTTCGATTTTTTGAAACACGAAAAGATCTGAACCTTCGTCGATCGGCTTTTGGAAAATAGCAATTTGGTTTTCTCTGGCCCTCAGAGTCCAATTCTGATTATCCAAATCTTGGAAAATCCAATCTCCTTGATAACCAATCAACGAAGTACTCAAAGGAGGGCTGGATATAAAGTAGCAGAGATAAACCAGAACCAATGCCATTGACACCAAGATATGCTGTGATTTGATTCGGAAAATATATGACAATTTAGATTGGATCATTATTTGAACATTCCTCAGACAACTGGTATTGTAGATAAACAAATCGTCCTTACGACAATCCATGTCGTTATTCTGAAGTTGATCCAAGTGACTTAGTTCAAGATTGAGAATACCGGAATTTTTATTCATCTCTTTTTGTCTGAAACAAATTCAAAATCGAACAAATTAAATTCAACAGATTTTTTCAATTTATTTTTACCATTTTACAAACATACACAAATCATTATTGATTATTCATCAGACTTACGTTGAATATACTTCATAGCTTTCTTTTTAGGAATTTGGAGAATATCAGCCAACAAACTGGCGATTGTTTTATCTCCAGCCTCTAGCTTTTCTCGCAAAACATTTATGATTTGATCAACATGAATTTCGTATTCTTGCTGATTATATTCGACTTTCTCTGCTCCCATTTGATCTTGAAGTTGTTTATTATAAGCTGCTGAATGAGGAGCAACGATCAAAATCACTTCCTTTTTATGTTCTTTTAAACTCTCTTCATCATTCACAATCTTTTCACAAATCTCTTGAACTTTTCCTCTCATTATACTTTGAGTTATTCTTGTCAAATTACTTCCAACCCAAACCAACTGCCCTTCTCCATAAAGCTTCTCAATCAATTTCAAGGTCCTTATCAATTTTTCTTTGTCTTCAAAGACTGCAAAAGTCAATCCAGAATCTCGAAGATTCTCAAGCTCTTTAGTCTTTTCCTCAGGATCCTTTGGCAAGTACTTCTTAAACATAAATCGATCAGAAGGGAATCCTGATAAACTCAAAGCAACTGATAACTCACTGGGACCTGGCAAAGACTCCACCAAAATATTCTCTTTATGCGCCTCACTGATAAATTCATAGCCAGGATCAAACACTGTTGGTGTTCCTGTATTGGCTACCAAAGCAACCTTGAAATTATATTGGAGGCATTTTATCAGCTTTGAAATACGTAAGCTCTGGTTCTTTCTATAATATCCGATCAACAATCCACGTCCTTTGTTCTCCTTCAAGTCCTTAATCTTCTTTTGAAGCATATACATAAATCTGTCTTCAACATCAAACAAGCTTTCATCATAAATCAGCTCAGGATTGTACTTAAAACTCACTGCATCCACTTCAGGGAAGGCTGTTTTGGATTCAGTCACTGCACTTGGTTGCTCCAATTCATCAAAGAAATCTTCTTCTTCCTGAATCTCTACACCGTCTATCGTATCCTTCACTTCATCCAAAGTAATCTCAAATTTCTCATAAAATTTCCCTCTCAAATCTTTATCTTTAAGCGCCTTGAATAATTCTCCTGTCACCTTTGGATCTTCACAGGCAATAATATCACAATCCAACAAAGCCTCATATTGTCTAATACTCATATCTTTGACATTGCCTAAAGGTGTTGGGCACACCATCAAACGGCCTCTCAACAGCTTTTTCTTTCCCTTTGTCTTGAGAACTTGATCAAGCTCATTCATAAAAGCTTGTTGGTTTCTATTTGTAAGATCTGTATAAGCTTGCATCTTTTGAGCCAATTCTGATGATGAAGAGGAAAATGACCATTTCTGAACTGATGGCAAACATTTAGGGAGATGTTTGGTTTTCAAAACCTTTCTGAAAATTGCACCACCAAAATATCTTGCTTTCTGCATTTTTAACTAGATTTTAGCCTTTTGTAAGTTAATCTATGCGCTATATTAAAATTATCCTTGATTTATCGCTTGATTAAAAATCACGATAAGGGCTCTTGTATATCAAAAATAGGATAAGAAATAATTCTCCTATTTGACACAAAGGAAAGTAAACTTGAGCTATTATTTTCCTTCAATAGTTTTGGGACTCCTTGTGGCAAAAGAATGCCAAAGTATCATTTTTATTTTGGAGAGATATCACGATCAATTTAGAATAGAAATCTCTCCCGATAAATAAAATAGGAGTCCGAAAAAGAGCATCAAAAAAGTTTGTCTAAAATTTTTATTCAAAAACTACATTTTTACTTTTTTTCCCAAATTTAGAAAAAAAGGTTGAGATTGAAAGACCAATTTTTCAGAATCGGAATTTCTTCAAGCATCCACAGAAGAGAATAAGAAAATTATAAATTACAATGCGTTTTTCTCTTTCTTTATTTGAAAAATATCAATCTTGTTCCCAGAAATATGATTTACAACTTCTTCAAATTTCCTGATAGTTTCAAGGCCTTTGATTCACATGAGAAGATTTTCAAATCAAAATAAACTTTTGGGAGAGATTTGCCATAAATTTTTATCAGTATTTTGCACGTATACAACTACGAAACCTTCGAGTCACTTCATTAAAAAAAGTTCAGCAAGGATAAACTCCCCTAAATAAAAATGAAAATAAATTTGTGGATCATAACTTTGTCAACTGGCCTGAGAAAAAAAAAATTGATGAAAAAATCTCACTAAAAAAATTCTTTTTTAAGTTCAAAGAAAGAGGAAAGGAAAAGTTGATTTCAATTCAAATAAAAAAGATTACCCAAAGAAACCTAAAAGCAATTTTTTCATTATCAGACAAATTGTCTTTTTTTAAATCAAGAGAGAAGAGATATTTGATAAAACTTTTGGGCGTATTGATTTTCATACTATTTTGCAAATCAAATTTTTTTTTTAAGTTCAAAAATATCGAAGATCACATAACAAATAAAGGCTTTCTAAATTTTTCTCCATTTTTACAAATAAATTATCAAATATCCTGCTTGATGCAAAATTGAAATTGAAGTTTATTCAAAGCTAATCAAGCGCTCTTCAAGATCCAAAATTTCTACACTCTATCCAAAGTATTCAAGACCAATGCCCACAAATCTATCTTCATAGAGAACCTCACTTTCTTAATTTAAAATTTTAATGGGGAAAGTTAACTCAGAGAATAACATTGGAGAAAATTACTTTAAAACAAGAGATTCTCATTAAAAAAACAGAGACACTTAACACGGGAAAATACGAAATTATCACTCTTTTTTTTAAAGCAAAAAACCCCATCATTCTCCCCAAAATCGCGATAGTTTGAAATCCCTATAAATTTGTCGCTAAAATTTTAAATTGTGAAAGTTCTGTGGATTTCCCTTAAAGCCAGAGGACTCCAAAGTAAAAATTAGGTAAAGCCCTTAAAACCAGAGAAGGTTTGTTCCCAAATTTAAGTCAAATTCTCTCATTTTCAAAACAAATTCTTGGTATTCAGGGGCCATGCCCTCTGTTAAAACTAAATTATCTGATTTCTGATTTAGAGTTCCTTTTTCCCGAAAAAAAAATTCAACTTTTTTTTTGCAGAAACACTCTACAATAGAGCAAAATTCTTCGGAGAGCATTTCTGCCTTTCACCTTTTCAAAAAAAAAATTCCAAGAAAAATTCTTTAAAAATAAATTCTTTCAAGAGCTATGCTCTCTAAATATTTTTCATGTCGTTTCATCACGTACAAAGTTTGAATTAAACCAAAAAAAAGGTCATGGGCTTTCTCAGAAATTATCCCAAATTTTAGGAAAAATCCCCAGAAACACTCACCTAGGGCATTTTGTGATCTACCAGAGGAATTTCTGAGGAGATTTTTTTTTCCAAATTTTTTCTTTTCCAAAAATTTTTCTTGAGGCAATTCTTAAGAAAATTTTCCAAACAAAAAATTTTTCCCCTTCTTTCTTTGACTCACACCAAAACTTCTACGAGGATTTTTTCATGAGGAGAGAGATCTCAATATCTCTAATTCTATCGAGCTTGATCTAAGAAATGCGCTTCTTGAAAAAAGACCGAAATGTGAACATCTTTTTTGACTCTCAACTCCTAACAATGTTGAAATAGTCGAAGGAATTCTAGATTTTAAAGGGCTCCCTAGATAAAAAACTTTTTTTTCTAGATTTTTTCCACTCCTGGTTTTTTAAGTAAAAAGCCTCAAGGAAATAAAATCTCTAAAACTCCAGAAATATGAAAACGGAAGTCGATTCCGATCACTTTCATCCAATTCTTCTCGTAAAATCCTCTTGTTCAGAATTTTCTTGAGTAGTTCTGGTCCCAATTGCGAAAAAATGCAAATCCTCAAAAAGCATACATCTCCAGACAGATAAACAAGCTCTTCTGTTCATCTCAAGCTGATCTTGAGGGTAATGAGTGGAAAGAGAAACCGCTAGACGCATTTGGAAGGGTTCAAAAGATGCCTTCAAAAATTTCTGATGTTTTCTGATCGACTCAAGGAATTTTACACCATAAAAATTCACTTAAATTTTTTTAAAAGACAAGTGGTGCCATAAGGATCTTTAAAAAAGAATCCAAAGAATGTTCACAACCAAGTGGGACCAGTCGGTCATTGAACCTTTCCTCTGTCAGATTTTCATCATATTTTGACGTTTTTTCAAACTGTTTGATCGAAGTCCGGGAGGGTCCTTGAAAATCCAGAGGATTCCAAACCCTGAGAAGAACGAAAAGAATTAAACAAAATTTGCAAAAATCCATAAAGAAAATTTCATAATGAAAATGAAAAATCTATAAATACGTTGCGTGTTTCTCTGTGCTTCATGGCATCGAGTGAAAAACAAGAAAAATCCGTTTCAAAGGGCTTTTCGGCAGCCAAATTCCATAATAGTAACAGGACCCTTGCCCAAAAAGTCCTCTTCACCTCTTTGACTCTGAAGCTGGTCTCAAACTAAAACTTTTTACAAATTTTTTCCCAATATTTTCTGATTGAAAGAAAATTTTTTCATCACAAAAATTCGATTGAGAATCAATTTATAAAATGTTCATTTATGAATTCTTTGCTTTTTCCATCCTTCAAAGATATCAAAAGCAGCAAAACAATCAAATGGCTTTATTTCCTTGAATGTCCAAACCTTTTAAAAATCAATTTGTTTTCAAAAATTATTTTGAACCAACTTCTTTAAGAAGTGGAAAATTCATAGTTGTGAAAAAAACCCCAAAAAAACTATCAAGCTGTCCAGCTGTCCAAAGGAAAAACTTCCAGTCCTCAAAAATCTCTTACCCTCAGGGATCGGAATTGGGGTCGACCAATAATCCGGACAAATCCGCAACCTAATTTTTCTTGAATATTTGAAACATCAATATGTATGGTCAATCGTTTTATAGAATTATAATGGAGTTTAGAGACGCTTTTTGTATAAATTTTATGACATGAAATTGCGAAGAAAAATTTTATAGACATTTTTTTTTTTAAAAACTATAAATTCCTTCATTTTTTGTTGGTCGTTCGCCTCTTTTCTAATCTGTTCACTTAGAATTAAAGTTTTAACTTTTTCGAGATCTTGCCTGTCGATTCGATCAACGAGTGATAAACTGGGAAGGTTATGACTGTTTCATGTTTTGAATTTTGATTTTGAAGTTGAAAACTTAACTGTCTAATGATGAAATGAAATTCAAGACTCATGGAAAAAAAGGAAAAGAATGTTGATTTTTAGTCTTAAGAAAGGGTCCAACAATGATATGATGAATTAAAATTTTTTTCGATTTTTTTGGTTTTTTTTCCTCAGAAAATCTGGTCACATTTCTTGTCAAAAAAAATAATCTCTCTGAAAATTTGGGAAAAATCCGGAAAGACGGACAAAATCCGGACAGCAGTTGTTAAAAAGGTCCAAAAAACCGTCCAGCGACGAAAATCTCCAAAGGTAAGGTGACGGTTTTACACTATCCAACCTTCCAAAGAAAAAAACCTCAATCCGAAAAAACCTCTTTCCTTGAAGAAAAAAAAAAAATCATAAAAAATTTTTCAACAAATTTTTTTCTCCATTTTTTTTAATCAAGTCATCTCAAAATTCTTTCAAACCAAATTTCCTTCAAAAATTCTTTGATTTTATTTCTTGATGACATCCTCACATTTCACAGAGACAATTGAGCTACCTTATTAATGCCCCTCAACTAATGAATGAACCATCGGCAACTCCCTTGAAAAGGGTCCAAGTTACTGAAAATAATTCAACTCACAAAACCAAAATATCTCCATTCGAATTGAAAGTCAGCATTGTAATAGGATCTGGGACTCTTTTTGACTCAGAAATTGAAAATTTTATATCAGAGGAATCAATGAATGAATGTTAAATTCCTGATATCAAATTTGAGGCCTGAGCTATAAAATAAAAGAAGATAGGTTGGATTGAGAAAATGAGAATATTGATTTGATTTTGAAAATAATTTAGAGAGAATTTCCTTCTATATTTTTTAAGGGTGACGGTTTCGACGTCCATATTTTGGTGCTGGTATTTAACAACACTGGAAAAATCACTGTTGGTGAAGTTGATGATGAGAATATAAATCGATTGAGAAATCATTCAATCTGAAGAGAAGTTGATCACCATTTCGTATAAAACAAACCTTTTAAACTTGGTTTTTTTCCCTTTCGGTTTGATGAGAATTGGAGTAATCGTGTACTATTAAATTATCTATAAAATTCATATCATATAATCTCGAAATAATTCATTCATATCATCATCATATCGTTTTCATTTATATAGATTTTTATCATTTCTCACAATAAATCATCACAATCAAAATAATTCAATTATTTTTCTCCGGAATCCTAAATCCCTCAAATCACTCAAATCGATCTTTCAGGTCTTCAATGATGGCTTTTTTCTCAATGGGATGGCCTCTTGCTTCTTCGAATTTCTTAATAGCTTCGGTCGGTTTCATGCCAAGCCTTTTGCATAAAAAGTACGCAACAGCATGACCAGTTTTATTGATTCCTCTTGTACAATGTATGATAATAATTTGATCTTCTTTAAACAAATTTTTGTTCAAGATATCATAAGCCTTGTTTAACATCGTTCTTGTGGGAACCTCTTCCAGTCCAAATTTCAACTTTCTATATTCAATCTTTGACAACAATTCTTCATTCTTTTCGTACAATGTGTCCCAATTATAATAACCATAGTCTGATTCACTCAAATCAATCACCACGCCAACCTTCTTCCCAGTTGAGTTTATTTCTTTTATCAAAGAAATCAAGTCGAATTGGTCTTCTGGCTTGGTATTTACCAGCCATTTCTTTCTCATCATTGGAGTTTTAATCGGAAGAATATTTGTTCCTTCGATTATTTTTCCATATTTCGACACCTTTTTCCATTCTTCCAATATCCACCAGGATTTCTTTGACAATATCCATTTGTCTTTCTTGGGATTACTCTCGACAACCTCAAAATCAATATCTTCTACTTCCATTTCTCCTGGCCCTAATTCATTAAAATAAAACAGAGAACAATCTTTACCTTTTTCATTAAGATGAGCAAAGTTCAGGTGTTTTGAGAGCTCAACAAACTCAATGTCATTTTCAAAGTCTTTTTCGACTTCGTCGTCAATAAAGCTTTCGTCTGAAGAAAGTTCTTGCATGTCTTTTTGGGATAAATAGCTTGTTGTTTGTTTGATCAAAATTAAATTTATTCTTTCCAAAGTTTTTCTGAGGTCGCTTACCTATTTATACCAGTTAATCTGATGCCTTTTATTGAAATTTAAATAATCTTTGAGAATTTGCATTAATCAAAATTTTGGTAAACATATTTTTTCATCTGATG
>Ga0182738_1006945_pt1 | contig 11622 bp, 12 predicted proteins | sample eDN5th30CBELigMG_FD_128876 | JGI IMG/M metagenome (GOLD analysis project Ga0182738, IMG submission 128876) | Enriched Miracle-Growth compost microbial communities from Emeryville, California, USA - eDNA 5th pass 30_C BE-Lig MG (version 2)... ...
AATCGTAAGTTCGGATGCCCGGCCATAAATTATTTTTAAGGCTCGGCGTAGACGGCCCGCCCGTCCGTGTCGAAGGCAGCAGGCATGCGGGTTTGCGGGCGATGCCGAAATTCCGGCGCGCGCGGTGGCGGCGTGCAAACCGCCATGGCCTGCACGGCGTTATCAGGGAAAGTCCTAGGCCGCGCGAGGCGGGCGTAGGCACAGGTGCCCGACTCCCGCAGGGTGTGGGCCGATCTAGGTGTCTGACACCCACAGGATGTCAGACACCTAGATCGGCGGCGGCAACGGCGTCAGGCGGCCGACGGCGGCGTGCTGGGCCAATTGCGCGATCACCCGCGCCACATGGCTGTCGGGACCCTGCACCCAGGTGGCGGTGAAGGCCAGGTCGGGCAAGGGGTCGGCCCGCACGTCCAGCAGGCGCAATTCGCCGCTGGCGAGTTCCTTGTCGAGGAATACGGGCGCGATCACGCTGGTGCCGATGCAATCCAGCGTCATGCGCACCACCATCGACAGCGAGGCGCTGCCGTACATGCGCGGCGCCTGCACGCCGGCGCGCGTCAGCATGTCGCGCACGAAAATATAGGGGCTGCTGCTGGACGGGTACGTAATGACCGGCAGCGTGCCGATGCGCTGCAAGGTCAGCGGCTCGGGCCCCAGGGCCAGGCGCGGGCTGGCCACCCACGCCAGCGGATAGGCGCACAGCGGCAGGTTCTCGAAGCGGGCTTCCAGCACCGGCCCCATCAGGAAGGCCAGGTCGATCTGGCGCGCCGTCAGGTGGCTGCGCAGCACCGGAGTGGTGTCCACCTCGATCTGCAATACCAGCGCCGGGTAGGCGGCATGCAGGTGTTCGACCAGCCGCGGCAGCCAGGTCTGCACGATGGTTTCGGCCACGCCGATGCGCATCGGGCCGCGCATCACGTTCTGCTCGCGCGCGGCCTGCAGCATGTCGCGGCGCAACTGCAGCATGCGCTCGGCGTGCGACAACAGTTCGTGCCCCTTGGCGGTCAGCGTGACGCCGCGCGCGTCGCGCTCGAACAGGCGCACGCCCAGGTCGCGTTCGAGCGACGCAATGCGCTGCGACACCGCCGGCTGCGTGGTGTTGAGTTTGTCGGACGCGGCACGGAAACTGCCCAGCGTCGCCACCCAGAAGAAGGTTTCGATGTTGCGTAGATCGATCATGATGCGCTGCCGCCTGGTGGCAAAGCGTACCATGCCCCCGCGCCCTGCCGCGGCGCGGGGTTCCGGGCGGCTACTTGGACGCGGTCAGCCCGATGACCTGGCCGATGGTGGCGTTGAAATCGGCCACGCATTGATCCGAACAGCGCTGGGCCCACTTGGGCAAGGTGGTTTCCACGGTGATCCGGCGCAGCAGCTCGCGGTCGGCCTCGGACGGCTGCACCAGCGTCATGTGGCCCTTGGCTTCATAAGGGCAGGCGGCCGCCCCGCTGTTGCAGTCGTAGCCTTCCTGGGTTTCGCGCGCCGCCGCGTCCCAGATATCGTCCATCAGCTTGTCGATGTGGGTCTGCAGGAACGACTGGAGGGCCGGGCTGAAGCCGTCCCAGGTCTTCTGGTTGACGGCATGCAGCACCTGGCTCCAACTGATGGGCAAGGCGTACAAGTGGCTGGACACCTCATACCACTTGGCCGAATAGCCCGACAGCGAGCCGGTAATGGCGCAGTCCACCACCTTGTTCTGCAGGGCCGGCACCACTTCGCCGAACGCCATGGTGACGCTGCTGCCGCCGAGGGCCTGCACGAACTCGGACTGGGTGCGGCCCGCCGTGCGCACCTTCTTGCCCTTGATGTCGGCCAGGCCCTTGATTTCGCCGTTGCAGAACAGCACCTGCGCCGGGTACGTGGACACGCCCAGCAGCTTGACGTTGCCCCGCTTGCTGTAGTGCTGGGCGTACACCGGGATAAATGCCTCGGTGACCGCGCGCGCCGTCTTCGCGTCGGGCGAAATGCCCGCCAGGTCGACGGCCTCGTTGATGGGATCGTCGGCCGCGAAATACGACAGGGGCGCGGTGCCGAACTGAATGACCCCCTGCCCCATCAGGCGCAGCAACTCGGGCCCCTTCAGCCCCATTTCATTCAGCCCCTTGATGCGCGCCTGGACCTGGCCCTTGGACAGCTCGGGCACGGTCTTGGTCCAGAACGGCTGTTCGTGCTGCTGGTAAGCGGTGAGATTGCTGAATCCGCCCACCACTTGCAGATCGGTCTTGGGCAGGTCCTGCGCCAGGGCCGGCGCGGCGCAGAGCGACAGCGCCGCCAGCGCCCCCAGGACGATAGTTTTTTTCATGGCAAGTCTCCGTGTAGTTGTCGTGGTAAAGGCCGGGAAACGGCTGGCTAGAACACGGCCAGGCGGCTGTTGAGCAGGTCGGTTACCAGCATGTGGCCGGGCGCGTGCGTAATGCAGAACTCGGGCCGCGCCGTGGCGATGACCGACTGCGGGGTGACGCCGCAGGCCCAGAACACGGGCGTTTCGCCCTCGTGCACCGGCACGGCCTCGCCGTAGTCGGGCCGTTGCAGGCTCTGAATGCCGATAAGCGCCGGGTCGCCGATGTGCACCGGCGCGCCGTGCACCGACGGGAAGCGCGAGGTGATCTGGATGGCGCGGATGGCGTCGGCCGGCTTGAACGGCCGCATCGACACCACCAGGGGCCCCGCGAACGGCCCCGCCGGGCGGGTGGGAATGTTGCAGCGCCACATGGGCGCATTGGAGCCGCACTCGATATGGCGGACCTCGATGCCCTCGGCCAGCAACGCCTCTTCGAAAGAGAACGAGCAACCGATCAGGAACGACACCAGGTCATCGCGCCACACCTCGCGCACATCAGTGGGTTCCTGCACCAGTTCCCCATGGCGCCACACCCGGTAGCGCGGCAGGTCGGTACGGATATCGATGTCGCGGCCCAGCTCGGGCAAGGCCGGGTTGCCCGGCTCGGATACCGACAGCAGCGGGCAGGCGCGCGGGTTGCGCTGGCAAAACAGCAGAAAATCGGCGGCCAGGGCGGCGGGCAGAATGGCCAGGTTGGCCTGCACGTTGCCGGCGGCCAGCCCGGCGGTGGGCGTGGTCAGTACCCCGTTGCGGGCGTCCATCCGCACGGCGCGGCCACGTTGCGCCGCATGGTCGTGTACGCTGGTTGGCACCATGTGTCTCCCCTTGTGATGCGTGGCGAGCATTGCACCGCAAGGAGCCGCCGGGCGTCCAATCGTATGTTTCGATGCGGGGTGATTCGTTTTACTTATCTTGCGGGCCGCCCAGCGCCGCGCTGTGTGCCAGGGCGAAGTCGCGGGCGAGCTCGGCCACCGTGGCGCGCAGGCGGCTGTCCGCGCCTTGCAGCCAGCTGGCGGTGAACGTCAGGTCGGGCAGCTCGACCGGCACCCGCAGCTCGCGCAGTTCGCCGCTTTCGAGCTCGCGGGAAATCACCACGCGCGCGACCACACAGGCGCCGATGCCGTCGCGCACCATGCGCACGATGGTGTTCAGCGAGCCGCTGCCGTACATGCGCGGCGTTACCACGCCGTCCTGGATCAGCAGTTCGCGCACCAGCCTGTAGGGCCAGGTGCTGGAGGCATGCGTGATGATGGGGTATGCCGCCACCCGCGCCAGCGAGACCGGGTCGGGCCCCAGATTCAGGCGCGGGCTGGCCACCCAGGCCAGGGGATACTGGCACAGCGGCAGATTCTCGACATTGGACTCTTGCACGGGCCCCATCAGGAAGGCCAGGTCGAGCTGGTGCGCCAGCAATTGCGCCCGCAGGGCCTGGCTGGTGTCGACCTCGATCTCGAACATCAATGCGGGGTGGGCGGCGTGCATGTGCTCGATGAGCGCGTACAGCCACGTGTGGACGATGGTTTCGGACACGCCGATGCGGATGGTGCCCGCCATGACATCGCGGGCGCGCGCGACATCGATCAGGTCCTGGCGCACGCGCAGCATGCGCTCGGCATGCGGCAGCAGCTCGCGTCCCTTGGGGGTAAGCGTCACGCCGCGCGCATCGCGTTCGAACAGGCGCACTCCCAGGCCCCCCTCGAGCGAGGCGATACGCTGCGAGATGGTCGGCTGCGTGGTGTTCAGTTTTTCGGCCGCGGCGCGAAATCCCCCCAGCGACGAAGCCCAGAAAAAAGTCTCGATATTTCGCAGATCTATCATTGCCTGGTTCCGTGTAGCGCCAATCAGCGTATCATGTGTGCCGCCCAGACTCGCCGGCCCATATGGCCGGCGCCTTCTTGTCGTACCCAGGAGACCGCATGCACCGGGCTACCACCGGGCCTGCCCCAGCCACCCAGTCCTCGCCCGCGCGCGCGCCCGCGGCGCGCCCCCTGGTGGGCATCGTACTGTTGATCTTGTCGGCCTGGACGCTGTCCTGCCTGGATGCCAGCGGCAAATGGGTGATGGAAGCCGGCGTGCCGCTGTTGCTGCTGTGCTGGGTGCGCTACCTGATGCACCTGCTGCTGGTGCTGGCCCTGGTGCTGCCCAGGCATGGCCTGGCCGTGCTGCGCAGCCGGCGCCCGCGCGAACAACTGCTGCGCGGCGGCTCGATGCTGCTGGCCACCCTGGCGCTCTTCACCACGCTGAGCTACATGCCGCAGGCCGAGGCCACGGCCATCAATTTCCTGGCTCCGCTCATTGTGCTGGCGTTGGCCCCCTGGGTGCTGAACGAACCTCCCCGCGTATCGCGCTGGGTGGCGGCGGCCGTGGCGTTCGGCGGAGTATTGATCATCGTGCGCCCGGGCGGCGGCCTGCATCCCCTGGGCGTGCTGTTCGGCCTGCTGTCGGCCAGCTGCTTTGCCGCGCAGTTCATCGCCACCCGCCGCGTCGCGGCCGACAACCCCTATACGTCGCTGATCTGGAGCGGCGCGGTGGGCACCGTGTGCCTGACCCTGGCGCTGCCGCTGATTCTGCCGCCCGCCCTGCCCGCGCTGGCCCAGCTAAGCCCCGGCAACTGGATGCTGCTGATTTCCACCGGGGTATCCGGCGCCCTGGGCCACCTGCTGCAGATCGGCGCGTACCGCAATGCCGCGGCCTCGACGCTGGCGCCCTTCGTCTACTTGCAGATCGTCAGCGCCACGGCCGTGGGCTGGCTGGTATGGGGGCACTTCCCCGACGCGCTGACCTGGCTGGGCATCGCCATCATCTGCGGCAGCGGCATCGTCATCGGCCTGATCGAATGGCGGCGCAACCGGATGGCCATGCCGCGCAAGCTCGCTTAGCAGCCGTCGGGCAGGTTGCCGCACCGGGCGGCGCGGTCAGCGTCCGCCCTCGATATCCGTATCCGCTTTGGCAAGCCGCCAGTTGTCGTAGCTTGGCACTACCAGCTCGAACTGCTCGCGGGTACGGGTATAAAGCCGGCCGAACATTCGGCCCACCGGCCGGTACGCGTCAATATCGATGTAGTGGGTGGCCGGGTCGAGCAGCCCTTCCCTGATGTGCATCACCGCGATTTTTCCTATCACGATGTGCCTGCCGGGCCCGACCTGGACCCGGTCCATCATTTCACATTCGAACGCTATCGGCGCCTCGGCGATACGGTGAGGACGCACGCGCGCCGAAGGCAACAGCGTCAAGCCGGCTTCTTCTATTTCGTTTATGCCATGGGGAAAATCGATCGCGCACACATTCATTGCCTCGGCCATTGGCTCGTCCACCATGTGGATGACGAACTGTCCGTTTTCCTGAATATTCAACGTCGTGTCTTTCAAGCCGCCGCTGTCGCGCTTGTTCTCAAGGGACACGATCAAGACCGGGGGATTTTCTCCCATTGCATTGAAAAAACTGAAGGGCGCGGCATTGTGCCCGGCACTGTCGGACCACGTGGTAATGAGCGCGATAGGCCTGGGGACGACGGTGGACGAGATCAGCTTGTACTGGAGCGCAGGCGGCATGGCACCGATATCGATCTGCAAAGAGGTCTCTCCTGTACTGGCAAAGCGTACGATATAGTCAGGTGACTATAATTGAATTTGTGCGGCCACCTAGAACAATAAACATATCAATCGGTTCGATTTCGCTATCAACACGGGCCCGGATGCGAGCGTCTACGACAATCGCATGAACGCTTGTTGCCCGCAGCCAATTTGCTGGACCAGAGCGAGGCAGAATGGAACTGCGCCAATTGCGCTATTTCGTGAGAATTGTTGAGCTCGGTGGCATGGGGCGGGCGGCGCTTGAATTCGGCGTCGCTACCGCGGCGCTAAGCCAGCAAATCAACCGTCTGGAACGAGAACTGGGAGTCTCCTTGTTGAGCCGCCAGTCCAAAGGCGCCGTCCCGACCGAAGCGGGCTCGGCTTTTTACCGGAAAGCCCAGTTGGTGCTGCGCCATGCCGACGACGCAATCGGCGCAGCGCGCCGGCCCACCCTGACTGGCCGGGTCAGCATCGGTTTGACGCAGGCAACCGCCGGCATACTGGGCGGGCCCTTATACCGGGCCATGCAAGAACGATATCCCGAGGTACGGCTCCACCTGGTCGAAGCATTCTCCGGCTTTCTTTTAACCATGCTGGAGGCACGCCAGCTCGATCTGGCCATCCTGTTCCGCCCTCCTGTGGCAAACGACGCCAAGGCCGCGCCGCTGCTGAAAGAGCGCCTGTTTGCCATCTGCAGCCCTGCCGCTACTCATGCATTTTCGGGCGCAAACCTGAAGCTGGAAGAGCTTGCCGGCATACCGCTGATCCTGCCCAGCAGGGCCCATGGCCTGCGGGTACTGTTGGACACGGCTTTTTCGCAGCATGGCCTGACGCCCCTGATCGCCGCGGAAGTCGATTCGCTCGGCATGCTTCTCGAGGCGGTGCGGCTGGGCTACGGCGCCACCATACAGCAAAGCGCTGTTGCCGCCCGGCCGCCTGTCGCAGGGCTGAGCTTTGCACAGATTTCCGATGCGGGCATGCGCCTGCAGAACTTCCTGGTCAGCCTTCCCCAGGATGAGCTTTCGCCGGCCGCGGCGGGAGCCTGCGAAGCCATACGCGACGTCGCGACCAACATGGTGAACCGGCGGCAGTGGATCGGCGCGAGCTTAAGCGATCCTTAACACCTGGTCGTGTTTCCGGACTGGGCAGTGGCAATCCACGGCACTACAGTGGCCCGGCTGGCGCTTTCGCTGCCTTTTCATGCCAGCGAACGACAACAGCCACAACAACACTTCCGGAGACACTGATGATCTCGATTCGCAAATCGACCCTTGCGGGATGCATGGTGCTTGCCTTGTCGAGCACGGCCGCCGCGGCAGCGGAACAGGAATACCCAAGCAAAAGCGTCAACCTGGTGGTCGTATTCGGAGCCGGCGGCACCAGCGACGCCGTCGCGAGGATTATCGCGGAGCCCTTGGGCGCAGCCCTGGGCACCCCGGTCGTCGTCGAGAACAAGCCAGGCGCCAGTGGAAATATTGGCGCCGCGTACGTGGCGCGCGCGGAGCCCGACGGGTACACGCTATTGGCCGGGTTCCCGGGGCTGACGACGAATGGCGCGCTTTATAGCAAGCTGAACTACGACCCAGGCAAAGACTTTGCGCCGATCTCCCTGCTTGCCAGCGCGCCCAACGTAATCGTTACCAACCAGAAGCTGCCGGCCGGTTCGCTTCAGGAACTCTTCGATTACGGCAAAAAGCAGCCCGACGGGCTGAACTTCGGCTCGGCCGGCGCGGGGGCCTCATCGCATCTGGCAGGCGAGCTCTTGAAGGAAATGACGGGAGTGAAGATGACGCACATCCCCTACAAAGGAGGCGCCCCGGCCTTGGCCGACCTAGCCAGCGGCCGCCTGGATGTGATGGTCATTCCTTTGCCCGAAGCAATCGGACTGATCCGCGGCGGCAAACTCAAGGCCCTTGCGCTGGCCAGTACCCAGCGTTCACAGCTGATCCCCGACGTTCCCACCACCCAAGAGGCGGGCTTGCCCGGTTTCACGGTAGGTTCATGGTATGGCTTGATGGCGCCCGCCGCCACGCCCGCGGCAACGCGCCAGAAAATCGGCAACGCCGTCGACCGGGCCCTGGATTCCCCGAAGGCCCGGCAGGCCTTTCAGGCCCAGGGAATCGAGATGGTGAAAAGCGATGCCGCGCAATTCAAGCAGTTCCTGGATGAAGAGACCGCGCGTTGGGCACAGGTCATAGAAGCCAACCATATTCGTTTGGATTGATGGACGAAGAGGAATCAGATGAAACTGGAAATGGGTCCGCTCGCTTCGCATGGACGTTATCGCCATTCCTCGATCGTGGACCGGCCCCCGTACGAGTGGCCGGGCGGAACCAGGCTGGCGGTGCACTTCAGCCTGAATGTCGAAAGCTTCCAGTTCGGCCAGGGGCTGGGCAACGACTACGCGGTGCCGCAGCCACCCCCCAACGTGCGCAGCTATGCCTGGCGCGATTACGGCAATCGCGTCGGCGTCTGGCGGCTGCTGGAACTGGGCAACGACATGGACTTGCCCTATGCCCTGCTTGCCAATAGCGACCTGTACCGCCACTGCCCCGGCGTAATCACCCCATTCAGGCAGCGCGGCGATGAGATCGTGGCACATGGCAGAACCAACTCCGAGCGCCAGGTCGATATGAGCCCGGAAGAAGAACAGGACTGCATCGACGAGGCCACGCGCACCATCGCCGCTCACGAGGGGCGTTCCCCGACGGGTTGGCTTGCGCCCTACATCTGCCAGACGCACGGCACCCTGGACATCCTCAAGGCCGCGGGCTACCAGTACATGATGGACTGGCCCCTGGACGACCAGCCGGTCTGGTTCAAGACCCGGCACGGCCGGATACTGTCGGTGCCTTACGCGCACGACCTGAACGACTCGATCGAATGCGTGACACGACGCACGCCATCGCAGTTGTATTGCGACAACCTGATCGACCAGTTCGATGAGATGCTGCGGGAATCGAATAAGCGGCCGCTGGTCATGGGCATCGTCCTGCATAGCTTCATTCTGGGGCAACCCTACAGGCTGCGCCAGTTCCGCAAGGTCGTGGAACATATCTGCCGCCATCGAGGCGAAATATGGCTGACCCATCCCGGACGGATTGCCGACCATGTGGCGAGCCTGCCCGACGGGATAGTGCCCGGAAGCGAGGACTGAAATGAAAATCTGGTATCAAAGCTTCACGCACCCCGCGCTTTACCCTGCCTATAACCGGGCGCTGGCCGGCCTTATCGCCGGCTTGCACGAGCCGTCCACGCAAGTGGACATACACTGCCTGGAGCAATCGGGCGGGCTGGCCAAGCAACACCATTACCTGGAACACTTGCAGACCATCGAAGTCCTGGACAATGTCGAAAAAGCCGTGGAAGCGGGCTACGACGCGTTTGCGATCGGGCATTTCACGGACTCGGGCCTGCAGGCGGCCCGCGAAATAGCGTCGATTCCTGTTTTGGGCCTGGGCGAATCCAGCATGCTTACCGCATGCATGATGGGGCGCAAATTCTCGCTGGTCGGCATCAACCCCAAGTCGCTGGCTTGCGTGGCCGACAACGTGCATGCCTATGGCCTGTCCGGCCGGCTGGCGGGCGTGGCGGCAATGGTGTTCGACGAGCCATCCGCGCTCGAACAAGGCTTTTCCGACGCCGCTGCCCGCAAGCGGGTCGTCGACTCTTTTACGCAGGCATCAGACCAGACCCTGGCCATGGGCAGTGAGGTCATTATTCCGGCGGGAGGCATTGCCATGGCGATGCTTACCGTTGCCGGCATACACACGGTTGGCCGCGGGGCCAGCGTGCTGAATGGCATTGCTGCTCTCATCAAATGCGCCGAAATGGCCGCAAGAATGAATGAGTTCATGGGCGGCCGGTTTACAAGCAAGCAACTCAGCTACGCTCCGCCCACGCTTTCCGAGATGGAGGCCATCAGGCAATACCACGGAACACAGGTGTATCGTTCCCTGCGGCGTTGACCCGGCCGGGCTTCAAGTTTCCGAAGCGCCGCTCGCCGGGCGCTTGTTCCCGATTTTCTTCGGCTCCGCACATCTTCGAGGTGGACGACATGGTCAGATCGATACATTCAATACAGATGTTCATGACGGTGGCAGACGAGCTGCATTTTCGAAGGGCCGCGGAACGGCTGCACATGACCCAGCCGCCGCTCAGCCTGCGCATCAAGCAGCTCGAGGAATCGCTGGGGGTGGATTTATTCTGCCGGACGACGCGCACGGTACAGTTGACGCCGGCCGGCAAAGAGCTGCATGAACGTGCAAAGCGCTGGCTGCAGGACCTCGATATCATGATGGACGCCGTGAAAAGCGTGGGCCAGGGCACGACGGGGTCGCTGCAACTCGGGTTCCCGCCCAGCACCATGTTTCACACGCTGCCCAGACTGCTTGAGACCTATCGCGACCGGCACCCGCAAGTCGCCCTGGATCTCCACGAAATGCCGTCCGACGACCTTCTGAATGCCGTGCGGCAAGGCAGGCTGCACGCTGCTCTGGCCCGGACGTCCCCTGCCTCGATGGGGCCCGATCTCGACTATGTGGTGGCCGCCAGGGAAACCATGGTCCTGGCCATGCCTAAAGACCACCCGCTTGCGGCGTTGGAACGAATACCGGTGCAGCGCCTGGACCGGGTCGCATTTATCGGGTTTTCGGCGAGCGGATCCCGGTATTTCCATGAACTTGTGGCCCATTTCTTTGATGCGCATGGGATCCGGCCGCTCATGATGCATGAAAGCGTCTTGCCGACCATTCTGGCCCTGGTCGAGGCCGGCCTTGGAATCGCATTGGTCCCCGCCTCGTTAAGAAACCTCAGGACAGAACGACTGACCTACAGGCAGGTCACCTGCAAGCAACCGATGGATCCGGCAACCTTGTACTGTGTCTGGCGCAGGCCAGACGTAACACCTGCCATCCAGAACCTGGTCAAGGTCGTTGTCGGGAACCGGGCCGCCGACGAAGCCATCGCCATGGACACAGCCGCGCCGGCGCCGGCGGCACTCGCCCGCACCCCGGCAATGCCGCCGCCCGGAACCAGCGCGACCATTACTTGATCAGTGCCTGGATCGCCTTGAACCGGGGGTGCTCTGCGGTGGCCAGCCATTCGAACAGCACCATCTCGGTCGTGGCGATTTCACAGCCAGCCGCGGCAAGGCGGTCCATCGCCGCCTGCCGGCTCATTTCAGTGCGCGAGCCGCACGCGTCGCCCACAACGAACACGTCTCTGCCGTCCGCTTTGAACTGCAGGGCCGTTTGCAGCAAGCATATGTGCGCTTCGCACCCTGCGATGACAAGGCTGGGCCGGCCTGCCGCCCGCTCGGCGGGGTCATGCGCGCGCAGCCTGCCGCCCAGCCCTGTTGCCGCCGCGCCAAAACACATTTTGGTGAAAGTCTCGTCTGCCAGACCGCTCAGTTCCGGATCGCCAGGCCCCAGCTTTTCCGGGTTCTGCTCTGTGGCATAAACCGGAACGCCAAGCAAGCCTGCCGCCTTGGCCAGCCGCCTGGCGTTTTTCAGCACCAAATCGGCGCCGGCCAGCGCCGCCATGAGACGAGGCTGGAAGTCGATCAAGACCAGGCTGGACAGCGACGCGTCCATGATCCTGGACGTGGCCGGGATGGTGGCGTTCAAATCAGTGTTCCTTCCGGCAGCGCCATGCAATGCCGATAGATATCCCGCGGCCGGGTCAGCCAGACCCGGTCGAACTTCGGGTGCC
>Ga0182738_1006947_pt1 | contig 11621 bp, 10 predicted proteins | sample eDN5th30CBELigMG_FD_128876 | JGI IMG/M metagenome (GOLD analysis project Ga0182738, IMG submission 128876) | Enriched Miracle-Growth compost microbial communities from Emeryville, California, USA - eDNA 5th pass 30_C BE-Lig MG (version 2)... ...
AAAACCGGACGCTGGCTGAATCACAAGACGTTTTAACTTTTGAGGATATCGCTCGAATTCATGAAAGGTATTTGAAGGATAATGATAGGATTGAGGAAATTTCAGCACAAGTGATTGAAGTCTTGGGCAAAACCTCACGTTTCTCTGAAGATGTTTAATCTTTGTTATTTCTCGAGTTTCAATTTGAGTTGATCGAGGAAAGAATGTTCCTAGGGTGAGTTCATAATTGATATCACGGGCTTTGGTAAACAATCTTGGCCATTTTTCAAAAGAGCTTTGCGGTAGAGATCGTCACGATGAGAATAAGTTAAGATAGAAAGAGTAGAGACTTTTGAAATCTTTTTACAAATCAAGAGGGTTTTGTTTTGATTTGCGTAATGGTAGTGTCTGATATTGACTTGACTTAGGTCAGCTTTCTTGAGAACCTTGAGATGCCTTACGACAATAAAAAGCCGATTTTGACTTTCTCTGTCAGCGAAGATGAGATTGCTTGATTTTGCAGGGCATTTGAAGTTGATCGTTGCTTGGGTTTTCTGAGCAGAAAATTTTGATAATGATAGAGATTTTGTATTGAAAGACTATGTCGAAGGATTGGCTTAGGTCTGGTGTTGTTCATTTTTGTAAGTGAATTAATTTTTAGGCTGGTTAAATAAAATCTTTTATAGACAAATTTTTTCTGAGCAGAGGGATTTTATTTATCATTCATCAGCTTACAATATTGAATTTTACCAATATCTATCAGATATATCATCTTCGAATAACGAATGATGCTGAGACATATCTTCAAGGGATGGATTCTTTGTTCTCACTTGACTCATATTCATTTTTCGGACAGTTTTACTATTTGCCTTCAAAGAAAGCATGAAGTCAACGCGAACGTCGTAATGAAAGACTCTGAGCCCTCTTTTTTTTAACATTGCGTCAAAAGCCAAATAGAAAGCCGGTTTAGTTACTGTAGGTTTGACCGTTCCAATTTTCAGCACTCTCAAATATTTATACTGCAACACTGTTTCAGCAAAATCATTCAAAAATTGTTTATCAGAAATCTCAAAAGATCGAAGTTGGAGTTTTCTTATATTCGCAAGGCCTTTTAAAAACGAAATGACAATATTGAGCTCTTTCTTTTGAGGACAATAGCCTCCAATGTCAATTTCAAGCTTTTCAAGTGTGCTCTTTGAGCCTTCTAGCATATTAATAAGGCTGATATAAACATTTTGGGGATTGAGCTGATTACTTGCAAGGCTGAAGGTTTTGAGTTTGAGAGACTCCAAAAAGTTAACATCGAGATCTGTGAGAAAATTTGAGGGTCTATCTTTTGGAGAAACCCAAACATAACTGAAGGAAAGTTTTAGGTGCTGCAATTGGGTCAAGTTGCTGATTCCTTGGCAGAGCGCCTGTAAGTTATTATTTCCAAAAGGTTTAGAAATCTTGATTTTTAGTTTGAGAGATTGAAGGCTCTGCATCTTTTTGAGACATTCTGAGATCAATGGAAGAGGCCTATCATCAGAGAAGGAGAGAATAAGAGAGAGATGTGTAAGCTTATGAAATTCTGAAAGGATTTTGAGGAAATTCTTGTCAATTGAAACTCCAGAGTCAACAGAAAGGTTGAGTTTCTTCAAGGATTTTGCTTTAGAGGCAATTTCAATAAAGTAAGGAGAGATATCCAAACATTTTGGTCTGATGAGCTCAAGATTGATTTCTTGGAGAGAAGGGAGCTTTGGAAGTGGGCCAAGGACATTGTTGAGGTTCGATTTCGGATTGATTATCAAATGAAGAGATTGAAGGCCATTAAAATTTTCAAGAGAAGAATCAGAAGGCGGCTCTATTTGTAAAGCGAGACGTTTGAGTGAAGTTGGATAGTCAGAAAATTTATGATCAATGAAGGGAGATTTGATATCTAGAGATTGAAGCTTGGGACAGTGCTTGAGATTCAAAGGGTTTTGGACCTTTATCGGCTGATGGTAGCGAAAATATTTGCCTTGTGTAAGCTCAAATTGAAGATTGCGGAGGTTAGGGAGGATTTTGGGCCATTTTTCGAGGTAGAGAGGGGTAGGATTACAGATGGTGATGATTGAAATGGTTGGAGTTTGAGAGATTTGTTTGAAAATATAGAGAGTTCTGCCCGGGTTAATGTAGTGGTTGGATATTTCGACATGGGAAAGGTTTGCTTTGTTGAGGATTTTGAGGTGCTTGAGGACTTTGTAAAGTCGAATTTGAGTTATCATATTTCGAAGTTTAGCAATCTGGCGTGCTTTTTCAGGGCATATGAATTCGAAGTTGAGAGTCTGTTTGTATCTTCTTCGAAAGAAATCATTGTACTTGTAGAGGTTGGGGATACGAATGGTGTGGACTAAGATTGACTTGATTTTATTCTGAGGGTTTTTGTTGCTGTTGTTGTTCATTTTTTGAAAGAAAATTTTGATTAAATAAAATATTTTACAAACAATGATAATCTTATTAAGACCTCAGGATGAGAAATTTCATTAAAAATTCCTATGCTGAGATTCAAAGAATTTTCAAGAGAAACATAATGATTGATTTGTAAATTTTTTTGTTTATTATTTATCATCAAACACAAAAGAATAAATTCATTCTATATCGCAAAAGAATTTTACCAATTTACATCAGAAATATCATCTTCGAATAACAAAGGATAATGGGGCATATCTTCAAGGGATGGATTCTCCCTTCTCACTTGGACTAGATTCATTTTCCTGTCAGTTTTGCTTTTAGCTTTCAAAGTGTCCATGAAATCATCCTGGACCCAATATTGAAAACCTTCGAGACCTCTTTTCTTCAATATTGCATCTATAGCCAAATAAAAAGCTGGTTTCGTCACTGTACTTTTGATAATCCCAATATTGAGTACTCTTAGATATTTATACTGCAATACTGTTTCGGTAAAATCATTCAAAAACTTTTTATCAGAAATCCAAACACCTGGAAGGTAGAGTTCTCTTATATTCACAAGGCTTTTGAAGAAAGAGATGACAGCACTATGCTCTTTCTTTTGAAAACAATAGCCTCCAATGTCGACTTTGAGCTTCTCAAGAGAGTTCTTTAAGCTTTCCAGCATATGAACCAATTCGAAATAAACCTCGCCAGGACTGAGTTGATTGCATTCAAGGCTGAAGGTCTTTATTTTTACAGGTTTATTAAAGACAGGGTCGAGATCCAGTAGAAAGTTTTCGAGTTTATGCCCGTGAGGGATGTAGTTACCTTGAAAAGAGAGCTTAAGGTGCTGAAGTTGGCTCAATGTACTGATTTCTTTGCAGAGAAGTTGTAAGGTCGTGTGATGTTCGAAGTGCATTCCATTAATGATTCTTAATTTGAGATATTGCAGCCGACTTTGATTTCTTATCCCCTCCAAGATTGATCCAACAAAGAAATCACTGGAGATCGAGAGAGCCAGAGAGAGATGTGTGAGTTTATGGAAATTCTCAAGGGTTTTGAGTATATGGGGCCTGCCAGAGCCATTAGAGATTCCAAAAGTAGTAAAGGAAAGGGCACACTCAATGATAAGCTGTAGTTTCTTGAACGATTTTGCCTCAGAGGTAATTTGTTTCAAATGAGTAGAGAGATCAACAGCGCTTAGCCCACGGGGTTCAAGACTGATTTCTTGAAGACTAGGGAGTTTCGAAAGAGAGGCACAGATGTTTTTGAGATCTGATAGAGAATTGATTGTGAAATGAATGGATTCAAGGCGATGGAAGTTTCTAAGAGAAGAATCAGAAGGAAATCCCGTTTGTAAAGCCAGACGTTTGAGTGAAATTGAATAATCGGAAAATCTATGATCAATGAAAGAGGATTTGATATCTAAAGATTGAAGCTTCGTGCAATGTCTGAGATCTTTTACAGGATCATTGATTTTATTGGGGTGATTTAAGTAATAATTCTTGTCTTGTGAAAGCTCATATTTAAGATTGCGGAGTTTAGGGGGAAATCTTGGCCATTTTTCGGTGGAGATGGCAGAAGGATTACAGATAGTCAAAATGGAAAGGGTTGGAGTTTGAGACATTTGTTTGAAAATAGAGAGAGTTCTGGCTGGGTTAATAAAATAGTTGGATATCTTGACATGGGAAAGGTCTGCTTTGTTGAGGATTTTGAGGCGTCTAAGGATTTTGTAAAGTCGGATTTGCGTTGTCATATTTTGAAGTTGAGCAAGAAGAGGTGCTTTTTCAGGACACTTGAATCTGAAGTTGAGAGTCTGTTTGTATCTTCTTCGAAAGAAATCCTTGTACTTGTAGAGGTTTTGGACATGGATGGTGTGAGCTAAAATTGGTTTGATTTTACTTTGAGAATCTGCGTAGTTCATTTGTTTAAGGTAGTGATTTTATCAATAGATTTGGATTTTTATTTCATCAATAGAACATGAACCCTTTAATTGAAGGATACTCGTAAAATCCCGCGAAGTTCATTTGAAACAGAAAAAAAAATTTGAAAGTCTTTCCTTCCAAGTTGCTGGTTTTCGTCATGAAAATATGCTTTGACAAGATTGAAGCCTTTGAAACTTTAACCAAGTCTCTAAAGCTCAACCAGTCGATTTGGACAAGTCCTTTGAAATTTCTCTTCATTTTCTCAAATCATCGAAAAGGTCTTTGAAATTTTTTCAATGGATTTGATCTTTGGTAAGTCTATCAGGATTTTCAGAAGAATCACCTTTCTAAGAGATAATTTATGGGATAGAATACATAAAGAAAAAATGATGATGTTCTTCATCCAAAAAATGGAAAATTTACTCAAGGTCATGACTCAAAAGCAAAATTCAACTTTGTTTCTCCCTAAATTGAGGAGATGGCATTTCAGGATTGCATGATTTTTATTGCAAGTCAGGGCAAGTAAAGCGCAAACTTTTTCAAAATTTTAGGAAAATGAAAAATGAACAAAAAAATTTTTTTCAAATTTCATTTCACTCCAAAAGAAACCAAAAAAGTTTTTGGCTGAAACAAAAAGAGCCTTGAGAGGAAAACATTGAAACTTGGAGAAGATCTAACAAAAATTAGACAAATCACTATGCAAGTGCTCTGCGAGGAATATCCTTCTCCAAAAAATTTTTGTCAAAAGAAATTTGCTTCATTTTTTTTTAAGCAGAGAGAAAAATTTTAGAAAAAATGCTTTCATTAAATTTTCTGATTGTAATCAAATAAATTGGATGAAATTATTCAGTGCATTCCTGACCTTGGGAATATCTTCTTAATAATGAAAAGAAAAAACTAGATTAAATTAATTTTCATAATACATTGAAATAATTTCTTCCAAATCTATCGCAATGGAAAGCAAAAGAAAGAGCATGAAACCACTTTACTATCAGAAAGTCATCATTGATGACAAGTTTACTTACCATGCTTTTCTCAAAAAAGGGCTCAGAACCTTTTCAAGTTTAGCTCTCAAGACCAAAGACGCAAATTATTCAAGGGAGAATCCTCGAGATCCCAAAAGCACAAAACTGGTGAGAGTCTTTAAAAAGATCAAGCTGACCAGAAGAGTCGATCTTCGACAACTCCAAATTCTCAACCCAACTCCATCTTTCTCGGCATTCCTCTATATTGCTAAGCGAATGCTGTATGTGAAGGTTTTGTCGATATTTGATTCTCGAAGAAAAGAGATAAGATACAAAGGGCTATTTACAACCTGGCCAAAGTACATGAAACAGCTCAAATCATTATGTTCTGAAATCAGAATTCAAAAAGCTGGAGGATTCTTTGCTTATGGGCCTCAGATGACCCTCAAAAAGATGACATTTCCAAGCGATTTCCTGAGATTCTTGCCAAAGTTGGAAGAGGCCAGAGTGGCATTCTCATTCTTTCAATATTGTTCGCAAATGGATAGGGTGTGCCAGTTTAAGAGATATCCAGTTTCTTTGAGAAGACTTTCAATTCAGCATCCAAGTTATAACCCTGCCGTTTTAAATGTTCAAATTCAACATCTCAAGGAGCTGAGATATCTAGAAATAATTCTGTTTTCTGCAAGCATTTTGGAGCTCGTGGAGTCTGCATATAGCCTAATTTCTCAAGCGCCTGTCAAACTTCAAGCCTTGAATGTAAACTTTGGACAGGATTTTGAAATTGATGTTTCGATTGATAAAGCAATAAGAAGACTTGCCAACCTAAAGAAAGCGAAAATTCAGTTTTCTTCAGTAATGTTTAAAGATAACTTGCGAATTTTGCAGAGCTTTGAAGAATGTCCTTTGGAAAGCTTGAATTTAAAGATAAGTATTCTTGATGACCAAGAAATTTTGCAGGTGAGAGATTTGATTTCAAAGAAGAAAACCACATTGAAAAAATTGAAGCTTTTGATTCGAAATGATAAAGGAAGATTTGAAAATCTGTCTTTGCTTGAAAAACTCATCAATACTATTGATGATCTTCCCGAATTGACAAATCTTTCTTTCTCCCTATTGGTTCCTTACCTCCAGACAGATGAAAAAGAACAGCTAATTTCTTTGGAATCAAGTCTGAATTTTGTTAGACTTTTATCCAAGCCGATCCCTTTGAGAAAATTCGTGCTGATCTCAAGTCAGTTTGGCTTTTCAAAGAATAGATTTTTGAGTCTTTTGAAGTCTCTGGAAGGAATCTCTTCACACTTGGAGAAACTCCAAATTGATGTTGGTCAGTATGAACCAAGCAACGAGATGGATACTGAAAAGATCATTAATTTTATCCAAAGTTTAGCCAAAATTCAGGTGCTCAAGCTTGATAGTCTGTGTGTTTCTAAACAGAATTTCTTAAAAATAATGGGAGCAATTGAGGCATTAAGAAACTTGACAGCTGTTACGATTGGAAGATTTTCAGAAGAAATTCCAGAAGGAAAGTTTGTTGAAAGTGTTGGAAAGATATTAAGAAAGTATGGTCTTAGGAATTTTGACACTGAGATTTCGGATCGCTTCAGAAACAGCCTTGATAAAATTAGTGAAGGAAACTCTTCTTGTTTGGATGTTGGGGAGATCAAAAAGAAGAATCCTTATTTTCTGTATTGCTCCCTCCCAATAAAATTTCCCAATGATTTGGAAGAAGTTTGGTAAACATTGTGAATAGGATAGGATGAGAACCTTTATGGAGAAATACTTGTATTTTCTATTTTTTTCAAGATGTCTCGAGAGTAATTTTATTAAAAAGATGGCCAATTTATTCTAATGAAATGTAAAGATCTTGTTATGTAATCTTCTCAAATCTTTTTCTTTGGCAACACAAAGAAAGGATTTGTTGTAAATCTGAATAATAAAGTAGTGATAAATAAAATTACAATGATGGTCAGACTAAAAACCCTCTTCGAGAGTTAAATTTATTAATATAAAAAATTTCTATTCACAAAGAGCCAAGAATGGAGGAGAGCAAAAGAAAAGTTATGAGACCACTTTTTTATCGCGAGATATCAATTGACTGCAAATTTACTCACCAGAACTTCCTCAAGAAAGGGTTTCAAACATTTTCAAGTTTGGTTTTAAAGTGCCAAAATGCAGCTTATCCAAGAGAAGAGGGCATTACAGATCCAAAAAACACAACACTTGTGAAACTTTTCAAAAAGATCAAGCTTACAAAAAAAGTTGATTTAAGTAAACTTCAGATTCTCAAGCCAACTCCATCACTCTCTGCATTTCTTTGTATCATCAAAAGAATATCTCATGTCAGAGCTTTCTCAATCTATGATCATCGAGGGAAAGAGACCAATTTCAAAGGACTATTTGCAACTTGTCCCAGGTATATGAAACAGCTCAAAGCACTCGATTCTCAAATAAAGATTCAGTCAGCGGCAGGGTTTTTGGACCAACCCGCAAAGGTGCCCAAGGAAATGTTATTTCAAAGCGATTTTTTGAGATTTGTCCCAAAGTTTGAGGAGATGAAGGTCATATTCCCCTTCTATCAATATCTCCAGCAGATGAACAGAGTACTCCAGTTTAACAAGTATCCAGTTTCTATGAGAAAATTTTCGCTTCGCCATCCAAATTGTAGGCCAGGTGCTTTAAACGTTTCGATTGAGCATCTGAAAGAGCTGAGAGATCTTGAGATAGTTTTAGTGTCTGAGAGTTCTTTTGAGCTTGCCAACTCTGCATATAATATAATTTCAAAAGTTCCTGCTCAGCTTCAAGTCTTGAGGGTCAATTTTGATCAAGGATTCTATATTGATGCTGCAATTAACAAAGCAATAAAGAGATTGGTTTATCTAAAGAAGGTCAAGCTTCAGTTATCATCAGTAGGATTTGCTGATAACTTGCAAATTTTAGAAAATCTCAAAGACTGTCCTTTGGAAAGTTTGAATTTGGCAATAGATTTTCGAATAGATCAAGATATTTTGCGGGTGAAAGAATTGCTTTCAAAGAAGAAAAACACTTTGAGGAGACTTAAGCTTTCGCTTATAAAGAAAAAGGGGACCTTTGAAAGCGTGTTTTCCCTGACAGAACTCGTCAAAGCCATTGATAATCTTCCTCAATTAACCAATTTTTACTTCTTGCTGAGAGTCTCTAAGCCTGAATTAAAATCTGCCTTTGCTTTCAAGAACCTTTTCACCAAGCCAATTCCTTTAAAGAAATTCCAGCTGATCTCAGCCCATCTCAGTTTTTCAAAGGCTGAATTCTTAGATCTCTTGAATCCTCTTCAAGGAATCTCATACCAATTAGAAAAATTGAGAATTGATATTGGCGAATTCAAACTTGAAAGTCAAACTGACTCAAATCTTGTATGCGAATTTATTCGCAGCTTAGTGAATACTCGCATGCTGAAGCTGGATAATCTGATTGTTTCGCAGCAATATTTCCCAAAAATCATTGAAGCAATAATGTCATTAAGACGTCTAACAGACGTGACAATCGGGCAATTTTTCGAAGTTCCAATGAAAGTGTTGGTCTCCGGAATTGGAAAAATCTTGGAGAGATATGGTTTAAGGAACTTTGAATGTAGGATTATGAGGAGTTTTAAGCAGAGTTATGAAGAATATAACCCGATAAATTTGAGGAATATCAAAAGGAAGAACCCATATCTTCAAATTTATCCGGGCACATTGGTCTCGCGTCTCGAACCAGAAGACGAAATTTGGTAAATAATGCTGAGAAAAATCAATAGGAACTTGTATGTGTGAGATGATATTTCTAAATAATTTAAGCTCGATTTCGTAAAATCTATAAATTATATAACTTTCTTGTCTGTACCTAACATCTCTAGTAATTAAATAGAAATTTATATATACCAATAGGCGTTCATATCATGTATGTTGTATGGATTGCCGAGTCTGAGGACTCATGTAAAAAAAAAAGGCTCGATTTCTCTCATTAAAATTCAATTAATCTTTATACAAGTCATGAAAATCTCCTTTGATATGAATTAAGAGAATAATATTAAAAGATTTTTCTTCACAAATCGGGAAGATGGAGGGCAAAAGAAAAAAGATGAGACCACTTTTTTATTGCGAAATATCAATTGACTCCAAATTTACGAACCAGAACTTTTTCAAGAAAGGGATTCGGACCTTTTCAAACTTGACCTTATAGTCCAAAGGCATAAACTACCCAAGGTTTCTTAATGTTAGTGATCCAAAAAGTGTGACAGTCCTGAGGCTTTTCAGAAAAATCAAGCTGACTAGAAAAGTCGATTTAGGTCACCTTCACCTGATAAGCCCGGGCCCATCTCTCTCAGTCTTTCTCTCCATCGTGAAAAAAACGTTACATGTGAGAGTTTTATCAATCTATGATTTCCGACGAGGAGAAGAGAGCTATAAAGGACTATTCGCAACCTACCCCAAGTATATCAAGCAGCTGAAGTCATTATGCACTGAAATAAGTGTTCAATCATCTGGTGGATTTTTACCCAACCGAATTGGAGGAATGCCCGAGAAAATGATGTTCCTAACTGACTACTTGAGATACCTACCACATTTTGAAGAGATCAAGATCACCTACCCGTTCTTTCAGCAGCCTTTGCCAACAAATAGAGCCTGTCACTTCAAGAAGTTTCCATCTTCTATTCGAAAAATTTCAATTCAACATCCAAGAGAACAATCATTTGTTCGAAATCCTTCAATTGAGCATTTGAAAGGATTGAAAGATTTTGAGATTTCTTTCATGAGAGGGAGTACTTTGGGACTCTTGAAATCAACATATCTTTTGATTCCCCAAGTGTCTCTACAGCTTGAAGCTTAGAGGGTGAAATTTGTACAAGAATTTCAACTTGACGGTTCGACCCATGCAGCAATTATAAGGCTGATCAATTTGAAGAAGATCAAGTTCGAATTATCTTCTCATCACTTGCAAATTTTTCAAAACTTTGACGAATGTCCTTTGGAAAGTTTGAGTGTAAAGGTAACTATTCAAAATGAACAAGAGATTTTAGCCTTGAAAGACTTGATCTCAAAGAAGAAGATCACTTTGAAAAGAGTTAAGTTTTGGATTATCAAAGAACAAGGAATCTTTATATCTCGTACTCTTCTTGAAGAACTCAGCAATGTAGTCGATAATCTTCCTCAACTAACCAGCTTTTACTTCTTGCTGAGAGCTTCTCAGCCCCGAGTAATCCCTCTAGAATATGCTTTTCCTTTCAAAAAGCTTTTTGAGAAGCCAATTCCTTTGAGAAAATTTCAGCATATCTCAAACCAACTCAGTTTTTCGCTAAATATCTTGAATTCCCTTCAAGGAGTTGCAGGTTATTTGGAAAAATTGCAAATCGATATTGGGAACTACGAACCACAGAGCCCCACTGAATCAGATATTCTCTGTGAATTTCTCCGCAGTTTAGTGAATATCCAAGTACTGAAGCTCGGGAGTCTACGTGTTTCAAAGCAGAATTTCTCAAAAATAATCGAAGCAATTTTGTCATTAAGATATCTCACAGACTTAACAATTGGGCAATTTGCTGAAGAAATTCCACAAGAAACCTTAATTAAAGGCGTTGAAAAAATCCTGGGAAAGTACGGTTTCAGGAATTTTGAGGGTTCTGTTGTTGAGACACCTTTTCTGAATAGTGGGAACCGGGGTTCGGATCCGTTTGTTCAACTCTTATTTGGTCAGAAACGTGAAGAAATTCCTCATGTAGATCTGACAAATATCAAGAGGAAGAACCCATATCTTCAAGATTATCCGAAAATGCTGTTGTCTTCTCGGATTCTTCATGAAGAAAATTGGTAAATACCGATGAATTGAAGTTTGGATCTCTGAAGGATTATCTTGTGAAAAAATTGACAAAAGAAAGAAGAACAACATTAGAAAAAAATAACATCAATGGAATGAAGAAGAATTTGAGCATACGAGTCATATTTATCAAGATTTATGATAGTTGTGTTTCTGTTTAGACGTAAAACAGATATATTCAAGAGAATGAATAAAACTTCATTCATTGATAATGGGAAAGAATCCTTCAACAAAGATTTTCTTTGTTTACTCTCTTTCACTCAGGGAAAATGAGGTAAACTTTCATCCTTCGTTGAAGAAGATTTGATAGGGTTGGTTTGGAAAATAGCTTTCTTCGTCTGATTATCGAAATTCCGAACATAAAAAACTCTTTTAGGAAAATCAGAAAAAAATTTCCAAAAATAATCTTCAAATAAAAGCATAAATTTTTCCATTTTTTAAAAAATCTGATCATATTTCATTTTCATAGATTAACTCTTGAAGGAGGGTTTTTACTAAAATCTATGAC
>Ga0182738_1006948_pt1 | contig 11621 bp, 4 predicted proteins | sample eDN5th30CBELigMG_FD_128876 | JGI IMG/M metagenome (GOLD analysis project Ga0182738, IMG submission 128876) | Enriched Miracle-Growth compost microbial communities from Emeryville, California, USA - eDNA 5th pass 30_C BE-Lig MG (version 2)... ...
AATTTTTTTTTCATGAAAAAAAAAACAATTGAAAAATTCTTTTTTGATTCTCTCTTATTTTAAGGAAATTTTAGCATTCTTTGCCAGGCTCAATTTTTTTTTCTGTGAAATATTAAAAATAATTTCAAGCAAGCGGTTCTTTGGTTTGTTTTATTCTTGAATTAAACCTCGATCCTGGCCCTCTTTCTTGAAACTTGCAAAATTCTTATTGGAATAAGATACGCAGAATCAGGTTTTCTTCAAGCCAAAGGTCATGAGACCAATCCTCTTCAAAAATACAAGCATTTCCAAGCAAATCGAAGAAAACTTTTTTTTTCGCTCGAATATCCCAAACCTTTTGATTGATTGAAGCATCAAAATAGGTTACAAGGAAAGCTGTGACACATTCTCATTAACGAAAGGTATGAATAAACTTTTTAGAAGACTCGCAATTGCACTTTTCTAAAAGTGAAAAGGAAAAAAATTTAATTAAAATTAAATTGGCGCCATTTTTATAAACAGTATATTAGTTTTCGAAATTCCAGATATGCTTATTCATTCAACACACAACATGTCGTTCATTTTATCAATATCATATCATCAACCACTTATTGTAACTCCTAAATCTCTCAAGCTTCCTTCGTTTTTGTCTTAACTTTGATTGTGAGAAGCTTTGAATGCTTCTTCTTGATTGTCTTTCGCTATATTTTTTGTAATATTTTAAGAAAGAGCTTTTCCCCATCAAGGGCCTGACAAATATTGTTCCGGTGTTGAGAAAGAGGAGAATCCCTCACCCAAAAGAAGCTACTTCTGGAGACCTGTGAGAAATTGAGAGAAGAGTCTGGCCTCGTAGATTTGCTGAGATGAGATCAAGGTACACGTATGTATCTTGACATCATCTTTCTAAAGATTTGCCTGCCCGAAATAAAATTTAATTTTTCCGAAATTCACGTTTTTTCTTTGAGAAAATTTTTCTCAAAGGAACCCAAACATTGTCTTCTCTTTTCATTCAGAACAAAAACTCTCTTGGTGAATTTTCTCATTGAAATCATCTCTTTTGACTCGAATAAAAAGGGTTTTCTTTGGATTCCGAAGCAATGATTTTTTTATTTGGAATTAAAGTCACACACCAGAGTCACAAACTAAATCCACGTAATTAATACGATTTGAATCAAAATTGAGGTTTTAATTTTTCATTTAATTAGAATCATAAATAGTCTCGGGTTTAAATCTGTCATAATATGACTCCAAATCAAATTTTTTAATTCTTAATTTATTCCTTTTCTCTTTGAAAAACCTTTCTTTTCAATCTCTCTTTGAAGGTTTTTTTCTTTGTTTCGTTCACTTTTCCTCAAAGAAAAATCACTGTATCATAATTTTCTTCTTACGTAAATTAATGATTTGATATGTAATCCTTCCGGGTTTTATTATTTGGTCGCTTTTAATAATTAGATAAACTCCAAAATTCTTGCTTTAATAAAACACAATTTCAATGAAAATCCGCTTTGGCCTCTGCTTACTTCTCTTCTTCATTTCCTCCCTGCCAACCCACGCAGTCGAGCCCATAATCATCGATTTAAGCCTCCAATACAATGGAGTCTTCTGGACGACTGGAGATTTTGTAATTTCTTCAAACACTATCGTCCAAAATGGCGTCATAAAAATCAACGGTCTTTCTGATTCTGTTGTTTTAAAAGGCGAAAATCTAGTCTTACGAAACGTCACAATCGACAGCCGCAAGACAACAAGCACCTCAAAAGGCATCATCGAGCTCCAAAACACCAACCGCGCCGTCATCCAAGATGTTATTATCGACGGTGAAAATCAAAGAAGAGCCATTTATTGTAACACTTCTGCTAATGATACAAGCATTACCAACGTCGATGTCGTTGGAAAAATCGCTTGGGGAATCCTCTTTGACGACATGGACAACGATACAAGAGCTGTTGTTAACGGCTATAATTATCCTATTGGCTCTGGCCTTTACATTACGAACTACAAATTCGGCCATGAGAACTCCACAGGAGCCGGCGATGCGATCGAAATCAATTGCCCGAGGTACAGATTTAAGAATATCCGAGTGAATGGTGCTCTTGTGAGGAGAACCAACAGAGCTGGTGAGAATGGGCTCGGTATCGCGTTCGCACAGTGCTCTGATGTTGAAGTGAGAAATGTAGAGGTTTATAACACTGGACATGATGGCATCCATTTTGAGCACAGTTATGACTGTTTTGTTGAGAATTTCACTATCGTTGGTAGCTGGAGAGCGATTGGGGTTTCTCATTCGAAGAATGTGACAGTAAGAGAAGGGACCGTGACGAATACAGGAGCATGGGTGATTTCCTATAATACAGTGGTGAATGCGATCCCCATGCAGAATTCTACATTTGAAAACATCGTGTTCGATGGCTGTTATAATAACGGCTTCCTGGTTTCGAATGCTGAGAATTTGATGTTTAGAAATCTCACGCTAAAGAATTATAATGCTTCACAAAATTATGGCGTGATTCATTTTTATAATCAGTCGATTGGCTCTGTTTATGACTCGACGATTGAAGATGTGCAGATTTTGAGAGACCAGGGCGTGAATAATCCCCTTGCTGCGATCTGCGTTGAAGGTGGCGGAACTGGAAATCGCATCAAGGGAATAACGTCTGTTGGGTATGAAAAGAAGTTAATCATTGATGGAAATGATTTCTACTAAGCAAAGAGGGACTTGAGTTAAATTAAAATGACTTGAAAATTGAGATACTTATTTATTATTTGCTATGAACTTATTTGAAGTCACTGTGATTAAAGTAATGATAAAGGAATAAACTTGATAGAGAATTAAAAATTAAGAGAGTATGGTAATTCTTTGATGATAAAGGAGCTCTTTAACATCATTGAAGGTTTTTTCTCTCAGGCTTGAGAGGCTTGAATTCTTTTTCTTTCCTTTTGGAAAATTTTCAAGGAGAGTCCTCAATCAATTTCAAACATAAAGTTATTTTTTTTAATTGAAAAGGAGTTTTCGGTTGATTGAATAGAAAATGAGATTTTTGTAAGTTGCCTGAAGAAACAACTACCAATCCAAAAGATTGAAGTGAGTTTTTTTCTCTCTTGAACATTCTCAAAACAAGAGCTTTTAAATGAAGGAAAACTCGAAAGAACTGAAGGAAGGAATTTGTCCAAAAAAAAATTTGCAAAGACGAAAAAAAAATTGATTTACATAATAACCAAAGAGTTTTTCCAGCGATATGAGTCTATTCAAACTAAGTAAATACCGTATTTATTCTAAAATTTGATAGGGTAAAAATTAGATTTTCCAAAAAAATTCCTATCAAGAATTAGAAGCACTCAAATTTTAGAAAACAGGACTTTTGGGACTATCAAATTTTATAATGCATAAAATATGAAAAATTCTCCCGAAAATTTTCAAATCGTCTTGACTTTTGAGAATTTCAAGCCTTTTGAAATCATTTGGTGTCTCTTCTTCCATGGTATTCTGAACACAAAGAGTTTTTTTCTTGGAAATTCCCCATTCTTTGGGAAAAAAAACATCCTAAAATCAAACATTCGCTTTCGAACCCACAGATTAAATATATAAACCCAAAAAAAAATCATGAAAGTTACAAACTTTTTGAAGAGAAATCATTTGCAATCATTGAGGATTAAACCTGAAATATTGGGAAGTCTCAGGCTCTTATATTTTAGAATCCCTCTAAAAAAATTAGTTCATTTGAAAAAATCCTATCAAATTTTAAAAGTATACAAATTTTAGAACTATCTAATTTTAAAGAAAATACGGTACAGCTATCCACAAAATAACAGTTCCGCTGATTTTATGCCAATACTAAATCTAGCCACGCTGTATCAATAGCTTAGGAATCTAGAGCTATCTCTTCCCTTTCCATTGACGAATCACTTCTGCTTGCTATCAATGAAAACAGACAAGATATAGTTGAATTAAAACAATCAGAACTTGAAAAATCTATGGATTCATTTTTGTGATTTGAGTCCCTAAATGAGCTTTAACCTCACATGCAGAGATCTCAATAGGATATTCACTTCTCTTCTTTATCTATATTTTATGAGGAAACCTATGCAGATGTCAAGAGGCTGGGCTCATAAGTATGTCTTTATAAAATTTGTGTTTAGAGATTTTTAATTCCCAATTCAATTTTTCGGCCTCTTATAACCTTAGAACTGACATCAAACAATCGAAGTGGCATTCTAATCATTTTCTGACCTATCTGGATATCCATTGATTCAGTAACTCCCTGCCTCTCAGAGGTGCTTTCTAGAAAATTTTATTCACGGTTATGACTTTTAGAAAGCAATTGGATTTTTGAGCTCTTCAATCACATTGTGTGCAAGGAAGCTGTTCGAAGATTCCTTTGAGTTATTTAATGCAGGAATGATTGAGAACGATCGCATCTCTGGCCTCGTCTCCCTTTTGAAGTTCCCATACAATTTCTTCAAAATCTCTCCTCCAATGAAACTCGCAAGATCAGTCACTTTTTTCAAATTATTTCTTTTTCCTTCTCAGGTTTCTAAGCTCCAACAGATTAAAGATAAACTGCGGACAGGCTCTATTCATTATCAATAGACAGCTACGCTGTCCTGTGGGGACTCCCGATGAGAAAGAGTGGAACCGTTATTTTGTGGATCACTGTAGGTCATCAAAAGAAATTAAAAAAATTACTCAGGAAAGTTATTTCTCAAGGCGTTCTGACCAAAACTTACAGAAAAAGAATAACTAATGATGATGAAATAAGGAGATTAGGTAGGTTGTGTGTATGTAATATTCTGGCTTCTTTTCTGATGTGACATTGAATAATTTTCTTATCTCAAACAATTTTCTCTCATTATTCTTTTCTAAAATCTACTTTTCTCGCCCGAAAATGTTTAGAATGGCTGTGAGAGATGAATGAAATTTTTTCCATAACTTCAGTTTTTGTTTCACGATTTTGAAATAACCTGGAAATCTTTGTTAAAAAGATCTTCATTTTCCAATTTTTGTAGAAAGTACAAAATTCGAAAATTTTTTTGTTAGAAAAAAAAAGAAAAAAATTTTTTTCTTTGACTGAATTATTTCACAAGCATTTCTCAAAACCTTTTTTGTAGGGATTCATTACGATTTAGGACACGAATCTGAAAACTTTCCTGCAAAATTTTTCATTTTTTTTTTGTATATATCTTTTCAATTTCTCGCAAAGCCTTTTTTTCATAGACAAAAGAGGAAAGGTCTAATTAAAAGAAAAGGAAAGATGAACAGTTTGAACGTTGCTCTGAAAGATTTTGAAACGAAATGAATAATGAAAGTATAAAAAAGTCATGAATAGTAATTTTCATCTGTAAATTTTCTCAAGAAACTATGAGCTCTCAGAAAACTTTTTTAATGAATAGCTTGAAGAAGTTTGATGGAAATCAGATTCGCTGAAAGACCACAACAACTTCTTTTTGGTGCCTATTTTCACAACCATGGGGTGAACAGCTTTTTAAAGTAAAATATCTGAACAAATTTATTGAGTCAATTTTTCAAAAAAGAGTCATTTTCGAGAAAGGTAAAAGATATGATCCGAATTTTTTACTCTCATCACCTCAATTCATCTTCTTCTCTTGAGAAAATTAATAGATCTCCCATTCCCCGCAAATTTTTTTTTTCAACATCTCTTCTCTGGACCTTGATGAAAACAGTTTCATTAGGATTTTTTCTGTGTGAGAGCAAGCCAGAATTCCTTTATGTTTCTTTCAACTGAATCAAAAAAATTATATTTTTCTTCAGAATTTATAGACTTTTTTGTTGAAATTTAATGGTAAGTTTAAGAGAAAGCCATGCTTGGTTCGTTCTCTCCTATCCTAATCAATTTCCCCTCTTAAGAATAAAAAAGCCTGTCCGCTCCTTTCTCTTATCGAGAAGACCAAATGAGATTAATTGAAAATTTCTCAGATCTAAGCATGCAAAACTTTTAATTTATGGAACCAATGAGAAAAAACTCACATATTATTTTAAGGTTCTTTCAGAAATGAATCAAACACACAATTCATTGAAAAACTTGTTTCAGAAAAATATTGATCCAAAGGAGACAGGAAATTTCTGAACTCAAAAACCCCTTTTTAAATTAAACTAATAATTATAAAAACCTGGGTCACAACTAAGTGATGCAGATATCTCAACAGTCTCATAACAATCCTCCATTACCTCATTATTCCCCTCCAAGGCATCCAAAAAGTCCTCCAGACTTTTTCAGTTTCCTTAAAACTGATGAAGAGAAACATGCAAAATCTCCTTCATTCTTTTCAGAAAATGGTCTTAGCCAAGATATCCATCAGGTTACTGAGGCTGAACCTGACATCTGTCTTGAGGTCTTTTATGCCCTTTACAATGTCCTTTGGCCCCAAATCGAAAAACAACCTGATGTCTCCTTCAAAGATGCGTGGACCAGATTCATTGGTGGCGCTGTATTCAAAGGAATTCTGTGTCCCCCAGAAAAGCTGATTACTGAGAAAAGAGTTCGAGACATAAAGAGAAGCTTTTCTGAAGCTGAGAGAGAAAGTCAAATATTTCAAGATTTAGATGGAGTTGTGGATTCCACATTAATTCTAAAGCAAAAGGTTGACGATTATTCAGGAGAAATCTCTCACAAGAGAGAGATAATAGCGTCACTCAGCCTTATCCAAGAGTTTTATCTTGAGTTTAAAAAGAAAATGAAGGTCTTAGTTCAGGCTATAATTGACAAAGAACAAATGAATGCTTCATCTGTTTTGGAGTCTGACGAATTAGAAGATCTCTTGGAGCCCAAGGCAGTCATGACGAGCGACATTTTCAGTCACCATTGGGCTTATCGCATTCCAAGAAGTCGAGCTCAAAAGATTTTATCCTTGGACGCATTTGGGAGGAGCATTAAAAGCAATCAAAACGATCCATCAAACCATCGTGTAATAGCCCTGCCTGCAAAGACTGCTGAGCCTCTCGTGTTCTTTAAGGCCAACGGAAACCCTCCAATTCAACCTGAAAAAGAGTATATGCTCTATAGTCTCTATAAATATTTTCAGATCCCTGCTCCAGAAACCGCTCTTATCATCTTAACAAATGTGTTTCTTGAAAATCCCGACTATTTCTATGCTGTACAGGCTTCAGAGGCTGTTTTGGGAGAGCCACCTCTCAAGGCTTATCGAGATCCTGAAACAACTTTTGAACATGAAGCTTATGTTTCCCAAACAATTGGAGCATTCCTGACAAACCCTTCAGATGGTTCTTTCAAGAACTTCAAATACAATCCAAAGTACAAAACTTTCATTAGTATTGACAATGACTTGGTTTTCAAGTCAGAAATAAAATCTCCAAATATTGTGAATGTAAAGTCGATGCTTTATTTACTTCCCCAAATTGACATTCCAATCCCAGAATCTGTCAAAACTTTCTTTGCAACTCTAGACCCTAACTTAACAATTTTCTGTTGGCTACAAGATCTTTCCCAAAAGAATATTGAGTATAGTCTTTTGTTTACAAGACTAGCCTTCCAAAAAACACGCTCTATCTATCAAAGTCTTCTTCCTGAAAGCGAAGTCTCCATTTTAGCCACCACTCTTCAGCAAAAAGTGCATGTGGACCCTAAACTCCAGAGTGAGAGCCTCTTTTACCCACAAATCCTTGTCTCACAAAATCTCTTGAGAAGTCTTGCAGAAAAGCTGAAAAAAGCCCAGAAAATATTGCTAACCAATCGCCCAGTGAGCCCTCAGGCTCTCTTTGAGGAAATCTCTCCTATTCTTGCAAAGTATTATCGTAAACTAAGGCTTGAATTTAGCGATCCTGAAGAATCTTTGGAAGCATTATGGGGAAATAAGAAAAATAATGTTGATTATTCTGATATTTCATCTCTTTTGGATCATGAAGAATTCAACATCTTGCCTGAGAATAAAATTGAAATTGATGGAAGTCTTACTCCACCTGAACCATTCTTTAAAAATATAAGGATCAATTGATTTCAGGAGGGACAAGTCCGCTTGATGGATTTATTATGCGTCAGAATCAAAGAAAAAAGAGAAATGTATTCAATCCACGGGGAGCTCTGAAGGAATTGCAACTCTTGGTTCAAGAGAGCCTCACTGATTCTCAGTATTCACGAGATATCGTTGATTTTTGTTATAGTCTCTCTAAGATGGTCGACAGTGATCATTCTCCGATCAAAGAGATCATTTCCCTTTTATCCAACCTGCCTTATGCAGAGCTGAAGTGGCTATTGACTCTTGAAAAATATTTTCTAAGGCTAGATCAACGTGTTCCAGAAGACTTGATCACATCCTCTGTAAAAGTCCTTGGTGCATTCATGAAACAAAGGACCTTTATCCTCACAGAATCTGAAAACCGCGATCTTTTTGATGAACAAGGGAATATTAAGAAAAATGCCTCTTTAACTGGCAGATCGCAAGTGACTTGCTTCCCTTTGCAAAATCCTGAGTTCTATCTGAAACAGTACCCTGAATGGCCTGGCTATGAATTTGCTAGCGCCTTATTCATGAGATTACTCGGAGTCACACAACTACCTTTTCATGATCTTGTTGTCATAAACGAACACCCCGTTCTGATCGTCCAAAATGTTGAAGGCTTCCCAGTCCATAAAGTTTGGAAGGATCCAAAGGTATTTGGCAATCTTGACCCTTTTCAAACAGGACTTTTAATCATTTCTGCGATGCTTATAAATCCTGAAGATGGCAAAGAAGACAATTTTATTTTGAGCCCAGACGGAAGATATCTCATTCCGATCGATAATGACCATTGTTTCCTGCCAAGCTTTTTCCAGAAGGAAGGAAACTTTTGGAATGCGTTTACTGTCAATACAGCTCTTCAAACGAAAACTCTTCTTTTTTGCCTCGATGAAATGAAGAAATCTATTCCTCTTGAAGTAAAACAACGAATTCTTTCAATAGATTTTGATTTACTCTTGCCTCAATGGATGGCTGAGCTCGATAAACTTGAAAATAAATTCAATAATTTGGGAGACCAGACTCAGCGAAATAAATTCTTGGAGCAAGGCACCATCATGAAAATTCCTTTTTACAAACAATTTATCGAGAATATCTACTGAAAAGCGCATAAAATTCAAGATATCCTCAAGGCAGCAACTGAGCTAACTCCATTTGATCTCCTGAAAGCTGTTGAGCCTTTTGCTGTCAAGTGTTATCAGGATTCATTCAACCAAGGGCATGATCTTCAAGGTCGATTCAAAGCGGCTACCAACAACCTGTATAAGGAAACTCCTGCCGATAGAAGCCGAGTCAGTACTCTCAACACTCGAACTATGATGGAGATTGTGAATATATCAGAAGAAGAACTCAAGAAAGATGCTGCCTTTCAAAGAATGGGACCTGTGGATGCTTTGGAGCTCCTAAATCAACTTATTCGAGAATGTGTTGAGAAAGCCAAAAAAGAACAGGAACTCTTGTGTGAGCTTGATGAGAAAAATCACCAGAAGAAATGGATCAGTCTTTTTGGAAATCCACCTGTGGAGACGGCTCTGAAAGCTTTTTTCGCAAATCCTCAAGAAGGTTTGGTGTTAAAAGCCAGCAAATTGATTACGAGTACCAAGCTCAAAGAGTTATTTGCTCAAACTCCGAATAAAGGAATGAAAATTAGATTCTTATCTCTTCCAGGAAGCCCTTCATTGACTGATAAAGAAGTTAGAATACTAGCTACAGAGTGCCCGAACCTCGAGTATTTGAACCTCGATGGCTGTGAGAAGTTAAAGCAGATATTTACTGCTGAAAAAGAGCTACCGTTGCTCGCTCGGCTCGAGGCAAAAGACTGTGTAAACTTGGAAAAATTTGTCTCATATAGTCCAATAAGAGTTTTGAGGATTGGGAGCGAGCGGATATCTGAGATCTTCGTTGAAAAATCATCCCTTGACATTTTTGGGGTCACAAGTCGTGGAAGTAAGTTTGACTTTTCTGTCAGAACAGGAAGAGATTTTCAGATGAAGTCTTTGAGCCAAACCATTTCTAAGGATAATTTCATCCAGAAAGCACTCTTCGAAGAAGAGGAAATGGCAAAATATTTTAAAAACCTGAAAATTACCATAGGAACATATTCAATTTCCTCAGGAAAAGATCTTGCAATTTTTATAACTGTGATTGATATCTCAAGTTCGCAAATCAAAACGAAGGACCTCCAAAAGCTTATCAAGCTTAAGCTCATAAATTTAAATCATCTAAACTTATGCGACAATGAAATTCGTGATAAAGGTCTTGAAATCCTTGCTCGAGGAAACTGGCCTTTTCTTGAAACTCTAAAGTTAAATAATACAGAAATAACAATCACAGGAGTTGAGACGATGAGGGCTAGCTCCAAATGGTCGCAATTAAAGCAACTACATCTCGCCAAGAATCTAATGAATAATCAAGTCCTTAAAACATTGTCTCAAGGAGATTGGCCTCTCCTTGAAACCATTGATTTAAGCTTCACAAAAGTTACAAAGGTCGGAGTACTATATTTGATTATAAATTCAGAATTGCCCAACCTTCAAGAATTTAAGTTTGCCAGAGGTGCTGGTTTTGTAGAAACTCTCCGAAAAAATTGGTCTCTTGTAGAAACATTTGATATGAGCAACGGAGAAATTACCCAAAAGGAAGTCAGCTTGCTGGTAGGCCGTTTGAAGTTTCCTCAATTGAAATGCCTAAGTCTCTCTTACAATCCAAAAATTAATGATGAAGCAATGGAAATTCTAGTACAAGGAGATTGGCCATTCCTTGAAATTTTGGATTTAAACGAGACAAAAATCACAGCTATCGGAGTTGAAGAAATTGCGACTCGTTCCAAGTGGCCTCGATTGAAACATCTGTTTCTTCATCAAAATGAACTCAACGGTAAATGGCTTGAGACCCTCTCAAGAGGGAATTGGCCTCTTCTTGAAACTATTGATGTAATAAACACCCAAGAGACAAAGGAAGGATTCTTGTATTTCATTTTGAATGGAAACCACTCAAACTTGAAAGAAATTAAATTCGAAGGGGGTAATTTTGAAGAAAGCCTGCTACCGCAGAACTGGTCTCAGCTTTAAAGCTTAGATTTAAGTTCATGGAAAATAACAAGAAGGGAAATTGAGTTAATGGTAAATAAATCAAACTGGCCTCAATTGAAACATCTCAATCTGTCTTCTAATGAGAATATCAACGATGAAGCACTTGAAGTCCTATCGAGAGCGAATTGGCCTCTGCTGGAGACTCTGAATTTAATAAAGACGAAGGTCACTGACGCAAAATTATTATGTTTTATTTCCAATCCAAATTGGTTGAATCTCAAACAGATAGAATTTCATTGGGGTGATCATCGGGAGGCTCTTGCAGAAAAGCTTTTGCCATGGCATTGGCCTCGACTTGAAGAATTAGATCTCCACAAGATGGAAATTACACAACATGAAATCCAAGTAATTGTGAATCAATGCCAGTTGCCAAAATTGAGATATTTAAACTTATCTAAGAATCGGGGAATTACTTCTGAAGGGTTTGAAATCTTGTCTCAAGGAGGTTGGCCATCGCTAGAAACACTGGATTTACAAGATACAGAAATAACAGCAGTGGGGATCGAAGCAATTGTTAACAAATCAAAATGGCCACAATTGAAACATTTAAATTTATCTGATAATAAGAAAATTACTCATGAA
>Ga0182738_1006952_pt1 | contig 11618 bp, 14 predicted proteins | sample eDN5th30CBELigMG_FD_128876 | JGI IMG/M metagenome (GOLD analysis project Ga0182738, IMG submission 128876) | Enriched Miracle-Growth compost microbial communities from Emeryville, California, USA - eDNA 5th pass 30_C BE-Lig MG (version 2)... ...
CACCGGCGACATCTCGGTGATGCCCTTGATGATCTCCTTCACGTACTCTGGCGGCGCAAGATAGCCGCCGGTCGTGTCGTTCTGGATCGATAGCGACTTGCACTCCGCTTCCACGTCGGCCAGCACCTTGCGATGCTCGTCGGAGAGAGGCGTCCCTCCCATCGAGGACAGTACCGCCGCACGCGCCCAGGTCGCATGGGTCGTCTTGCGCTGCAGGGTGAGGTCTTCACCGCCGGCCAGGGGACGCTTGAGCTTCAGTTCCAGCTTGTCGATGGTCTCGCGAAGCTCCTGCTCGCGCTCGATCGCGGCCTTCGCCTCCCGTTCGATGGCGACCAGCTTCTGGTTCACCTCCTCGGTGCGGGCAAGATCGGCCTCGATCTTGTTGAGCTTTTCCAAGGTCAGCGGATCGGCCGTCCCCTTCTTCTCGATCTCCGCCAGGCGCTGGTCGTTGGCCTTCTTGAAGGCCTCGAAGCCGGTCATCAGCGGGTCGACGACCTTCTTGACCTCGGCGGCGAGGCTGAGGCCGCCCTCGTCCTTGCGCTCCAGGCGGCGCGGATTGGCGATATGCATTGTCTATCCTTCGATCACGGGGAGAAAATGCCGGTGGCGCGGCTACGCAGTGCCTCCAGCTCCTTCGCCGTCCCGCCCTCGTCCCGAGGGGTCGGATTGGCTTTGAAGCCGCCGCTGGCAATTGCCTTGGCGGCGGCGATCGAGAAGCCGCCTGCATCCCGCAGGAAGTTCTCGAAGTCTCGAATGGTCTTGATCGTCTTCGCTGCCTTGGCGTCCTCGATCCCAGCCTGGTCGTTCATGCCCCACAGCACGGGGCCGACCTCGTACAGGTCGAGCTTGCCGATCGAGCGATAGGTCTCGCCAGCCAGCTTGCCGTAGGAACTCTCCACGACCGAGTAGGTGATCGACATGGCGTCGATCGCCTTGGCCATCATGCCTTCGTGCAGGGTGCGGCCACGGTCGGTATCGAGGGCGATGAGCTGGCCCTCGACCTTCAGGCCGTGCTCATCCTCCTCCATCCCGGTCCAGTAGCCGATCGGCAGGAGGTCCTCCGAGGACATGCCGAGGCCGTGATGCCACAGCATCTTAGGCATCTTGCCCTTGACCTTCCACTCGGCCAGCGTGTCGGCGAAGGCGCCCTTCACGATCATGTCGCCGCCGTCGTCGATGTTGCCGAACACGGCGCCATAGCCGGAGAACGAGCCCGGCTTCGTGTCGCTCGCGAACTTCAGATCGAAGGGCCGCGTGGTGCGCAGCATGTCAGTTGTCTCCCGGCGGATGCGGCGCGGAACGTTCGCCCTGCATGCTCATGTTGAGGGGCAGCAGTGGCTCTCCCAGTCCCTCGATCGGATTCAAGTCTTCAAGCCGACGCGCCTCGTTGCGAGTCAGCCAACCATTGGTGATGCCGCTGGCATAAAAGGTGGCACGGGCGGCGTTGTCGCCGCGCAACAGGCCCTGCATCGAGAACTTCGCCACGACATCGTCCTCGTCCGGGAAGAGGTCGCGGGCGAGCGACTGCTCCCAGTTCTCGATCCACGGGTTCAGTGTGTGGATCACATGCGCGAGAAAGAAGGACTCCGCCGAGGCGAAGGTCGCCGTCTTGTCGGCGTAACCCACCATCTGGGGAAACACCTTCAGGTCGCGGCAGATCTCCTCGATCTGGAAACGCCGTGTGTCGAGATGCTCGGCGTCGACCCCCTTCATCGCAAGCGGAGTCCAGCTGCTGTCCATGTCGAGGACGGCCGTCTTGAATCTGTTGGCAAGTCCGCCCTGATACTGCGCCCAGGATTCCTTCAAGCGGGCCCGGGCGGCATCGTCCAATGAGCCCTTCACCGAAAGGACGCCGCCAGGCTGCGTGCCGTTGGCGTGCAGCGCCGCGTGCGTCTCTTCCGTCGCGATCGCCAAGCCTACCGCCTCGCGCGCGACCTGCAGGGCGTCGAGGCCGGCCGCGCCGGTCCAGCTCGGGCCCCGGAGATGGAGCACATCCTCGCGTGGCAGGACCGTCGACTGACCGTTTAGGCCGGTCAGCCGATAGGTCAGCGTGTAGTCGCGGGCCTGCTCGATCGCGTAGCTGCCGGGCACCAGCGGGATCAGTTCACGCGGCACGCCACGGATACGGCCAATATAGGCGCAGCCGTTCCCGAGCAGCGCGGCATGGAACATCATGACCTGCCGGAACTCGAAGGAGGTCATCCACTCGTTCGGACGCCGCGACAGCAGCCGGTAGGCCGGATGGTCCTTTGCCAGTTCCTTCGAGCCGTCGGCCTTCTCCCGATAGACCTTCAACGGCACTTGCGCGATACCGTCGGCCAGCACGCGCAGGCAGGCGAACACCGTCGAGACCCTGAGCGCGCTGTCGACATTGACCGACACGCCGGCGCGCGAGTTCTGCTGGCCGAATAGCCCTGCCCAGCTGAGGCTCCCCGCGTCGGTCGCTTTCGTCTCCCGGCGCCTGAGACCGGACGCCAGGGAACCGAATAAACCTACCATCAGCCCGCCGCGCGATTGCCGAGCGCGATCAGCAGGGTGCCGACGATCAGCAGCAAGCCCGCGGTGATGAACCCGGCCGGCGGGTAGATCATCCAGGCCCCGTAGGAGACAAGGGCGACGCCGCAGAGGCCTGCGAGATCGCGGACAAGACCGGGCACCGCTCCCGCGATTGTGCGCAGGGCGGCGACGAGTGGCTTCATCATGCTTTCCCCTAGAGAACGAGCATCTCGCCCGAACCGAGATAAGACCGGCCGACAGGTTTCGGGTTCATCGCCATCAGAGCGACCGCATTGAAGGCCGCCATCAGCGGGTCGATCTTGGCGCTCCCGGAGGCCTGCTTGGTAATGGCGATCGCATTGCCCCTGGGTTCGACCTTCGCATTGCCCACCGCCCAAGCCATGAGGCCGCTGCCGCCGTGCCTCAGCGTTCCGTCCGCAAGTTTCCGCTCCGCCGTCTTGATCGCCCCGGTGAGCTTCCAGCCTTGCGTGATGCCGACAACCCGGTCGTTGCCCGCGATTCCAACCTCGGCCAGGGCGTCGATGATGGCGCCGACACCGAACGGATCGAGGCCGATCGAACCCAGCTTGCCACTGTCGTCGACATGCTCGACCAAGGTCGCAATCTCGGCGATGTCCTCACCGAGGTTGGCCACGATCCGCAGCTCGCCAGCGGTCTCGAAATCCCGCAGCACTGAGGCCTCGCCCTTGCGCCGCTCCAGTACGGAGCGGTGCGCCCATGCTCTCGACCACAGAAGCCAGTGCCTAGTGAGCCTGTCGCGTCCCAGCACCGCAAGGCCCAGCAGATCGTCCAGCCCGCCGCCGTCAATGCCGATCACCACCACCTCGCTCTGCTCGAGCAGAGCGTCCAGGGTGAGGCTCGTATCGGCGGCCCGCTGCCAATGATCGGCGCCAACCCAGCGATCGGACCGCAGGGCCAGGCCGATCTCGATGTTGAGATGCTGGGACGCCCAGCGGATGATCTCGCCCTGGCCCTTGACCTTGGCCTGGGCCCAGTCATCCTCCAGCCGCTTGATCGTGACCGACCGATCGCGGTTCGGCGTGACCATCCACCACTTGCTGGAATCCTGCCACGCGGGCGGATCAGCGGGGTCGTTGGCGATGTCCTCCGGGAACTCATAGAGCACCGGCAGCATCGCGCCCTGCGTCCGGCCGTCCCGGATCGCACGCGCCACCATCAACTCGGCCCGAAACGCTCCGCGCGGCGGCTCGTCCGACTGGGTGGTGATGAAGACCAGGAAGCCTTCCGGGTTGGGCAGAAGGCCACCCCGCAGCTGGCCGATGATGCGCTCGGCCGCCGATACCTTTGCGATCTCGTGCAGCTCGTCGAGCAGCACGCCGGTGGGCTTCACCCCGGTCAGGACCGTGGTGTCGAAAGCCTTGATCTCAAGGGTCGCCTTGGTCCTCCGGTCGGTGATCTTGCGCAGGTGCTCCTGCACATGCAGGCGCTTGCGCAGGAACCCGTCAGGGTCCTTGTCGACCATGCCCAGCGCCTGGCTGAACGCGATATGCGCCAGCGACACCGTCGGCGCCACCAGCAGGAACTCCGCTCGCGGACGCTGATTCATCAGCAGCGTCGTGACCATCAGCGCCGCTGCGTACGACGTCTTCGAGCTCTTCTTCGGCGCCAGCAAGAAGATCTCGCGAATCATCCGCTCGCGCGCGGAGAGATCGAACGACCCGTGCAGGGCGCCGACGATCTCCCGGAACCAATCAGCCCCAGCTTCGGCCAAGGCCGGTGCTCCGATGACGTCCGGCAGCCGAAGCTTGTTGAAGATTGCTACGGCCCGAGTGACCTCACCCTTGTCGAGGTGAGGCAGATCCGGCAGCAGGGATCGCCCCGTTCGGATGCGTTCCCGCCAATCCGGTACGGCCAGCGACCATGCAGCCATGCTAGTTGACCAGACGGCCCCACTCGTTGCCGTCTCCGGCAGTCAGCGCGTCACGCTCGGCAGCCTCCTTCTTGCCGAGAGGCTCTTCCGCCGGCGCCTTTGGCGCGTACTCCGACCAGCCTGCCCGCACCTTCAGCCAGAAGATCGCGGCCGACAGCCCTTCACGGGTAGGCTTGCATGCCATGGTGAAGAGGTTCTGCGCGACCTTGGCAGAGGCCTTGATGGCGCCCAGGTCGAGTTGGTCCTCATAGTGGAACCGCAGCGTCTTCGGGTCGATGCCGACCAGGCGGGCGATCTCGGCCTGAGGGATACCGAAACCGGAGAGCGACTCGACCAGCGTGCGCGTCTCGTCGGTCGGCACATGAGGGGGCCGGCCACGATTGGAGAGAGTCACGTGTTTGTCCTCAGATCAGAATTGCCGCCCGCCAACGCCGTTGGCGCTCACGGCGGACCAGAGCCACTTACTTTTCAACGATCTTCCAGAAGGAATCCTTCTTGACGACCTTTTCACCGCGAAACGTGTAGAAGTCGCATCCGCGTGCCTCGATCTTTTCGCCCGACCGCATGGTGCCGGTGATGGTCCATTGCGATATGCCCATATCGCCGTCGATAAAGTGGGCGTCATCGCCGTAATGCACATCGGGCATGCCTTCGAGGCGTCCCCTCAGGCCCTCGCGCACCGCCTCCTTGCCGACGTACCGCCGGCCCCACGGTTCGGGACCACGCGGCATTTCTAGGACCGCCTCGTCGGCAAAGAAACCCATGATACGATCCAGGTCGTGGGCATTGAATGCGTCGACCAGCGCCTTGAGCGCGCCGAGACTTGCCGGCATGTTGTTCCCCTTGGCTGACATTCCCGTGTGCAGACAGTAGCATTTCAACCGTCAGCCGAGAACATTCGTGCGACGGCTACTGCTCCGCTGTGTGAGCATGCTTGGCTATTTCTTGATGCTGCAAGATCTCAATCATATGAGCGAATGTGGCGGTCTCGAATTGCCTGTCGGGCGTGGGGCCACCGCCATAGCGCGCACCAGGCACACGTATCACGGCAGACTGCTTCGGCAATTCGACTGTCGCAAAGTATGCAATCAGCCGCCGATCCAGCGCGACGAGCGCATAAGCATCGAATTCGTTCGCTCGATACACACGTCCACCCCCGCGGCCAGCCCGGCGGATGGAAAAGAAGTAGGCGGGGGTCGCTCGGGCATTCGGCTGCGGATTCTTCGGATAAAAGGTCGACTTTACCTGCAAACGGATGAGCCGGGCGCCGATATCGACCACGAGATCGTAAGGCATACCCTGCGCAGTCGGGTAGGCCGCCCAGCCATCCAGCAAGAGATCGGCGCAAACCAGATGCTCTGCAGCTCTTCCCAGTTCCAGTTCACGGCCATTCTGCCGATCACTTTGGTTCCGCAGCTTCAGTCTGTCGTCGTGAGGTTTGCCGCGAAGCGGAGGATTCCAGCCTCCAAATAGCCATCCAGTGGGTTCGGTCACGATGGGAGTGACTCGCCGACAGGCACGCCTATGTGGCCAAATGGCAAATTCGAGTCTGAGTGATGGGCTTGCTGCTGGGTGAGTTGCTGCCAGCGGGAGACGATGACATCGACGTACTTCGGATCCAGTTCGATCAATCGAGCACGACGGCCCATACGCTCCGCTGCGACCATCGTTGTGCCCGACCCGCCGAACGGGTCCAGCACAATGTCTCGCGACTTCGACGAGTTGCGGATCGCTCGTTCTACCAATGCCACAGGCTTCATCGTCGGGTGAAGGTCGTTCTTTGCGGGCTTGTCGAAGAACCAGACATCGCCCTGGTCTCGGGCACCGCACCAGAAGTGGTCGGCGCCTTCCTTCCATCCATAAAGGATGGGCTCGTACTGACGCTGGTAGTCGGAGCGACCCAGAGTGAACGTGTTCTTGGCCCAGACCACGAAGGTAGACCACTTGCCGCCTGCCTCGCGGAACGCCTTCTGCAACGTGTCGAGTTCAGAAGATGACATGCAGATGTAGATCGCGCCCTTGGTAACGGCGAGCATGTTGGCGCTGGCTGCCTGAAGGAATGGGCCGAATCCATCTCCAAGGTTGTCGTTCAGGATCGGCCGGCTCTTGCCACGCTGCTTGTCGCCGGCGGAGTTCGCGTAGTTCACGTTGTATGGCGCGTCGCAGAAGCACATATCCGCCAGTTCGCCGTCGAGAAGCGTCTCGACGTCGGATCGGACCGTCGCATCGCCGCATAGGACGCGGTGCTCGCCGCAGATCCAGAGATCTCCAGGCCGGCTGATCGGCTCGGCAGGCGGCTCGGGCGCATCGTCGACGTCGCCGCCACCAGACACTTCGGGCAGCAGCTTGCCCAATTCGAGTTCGCCGAAGCCGGTCAGTCCGAGGTCGAATCCCATCCCCTTCAAATCGCCCAGTTCCACGGGCAGCAGCTCGGCATCCCATCCGGCATTCAGCGCCAGCTTGTTGTCGGCGATCACGTAAGCCCGCTTCTGGGCCTCCGACCAGCCGGTAGCGATCATGACTGGGACATCGGTGATGCCGAGGCTTTGTGCCGCCAGCACCCGACCGTGACCCGCTATGATCGTGCCGGCGTCGTCGACCAGCACCGGTACCGTCCAGCCCCATTCGCGGATGGACGCCGCGATCTGGGCGACCTGCTCGGGGCTGTGGGTCCGGGCGTTCCTCGCATACGGCACGAGTGCTGCCACCGCCCTTCGCTCCACGGCGTCGGCAGGCCAGCTCGGGCCGACCTCGGTCACAGGCCCGGCATTGCGGGCCGTACGGCGCGGCCTTGGCACCACTGCGGTCATTGTCGCCTTTCATGTGGGAGGGCCTTCAGTGCTTAGTTTACGCGACGGCAAAGCTGGTCGCCGACTGTCCAGGTCTATGCCCCGGGGGTATAGAGGGCCGCCCGACTGCACTATGCTTCGCGATGCTTGCATCTCTTTCAAATTCGTCATTTCGGCGCTACATTTAGGCCTGCCGCACCGTACCGATCGCCGTCTGGGCGATCGCAGAAGTTCATGTGTTGCGTCAGCGTAACCGCTTTCCACTGATCTCAGGATGGAGGCACACATGGCGGGACGTGATTGGCGAATCGATGCCAAGTATGTTGAATATTGCAGCTGCGACCTCGGCTGCCCTTGTGAATCGATGGCGGACCCGACCCAGGGATTTTGCACGGGACTGGTGGCATTCAAGATCGACAAAGGTTACTGCGAGAACGTAAGGCTCGACGGCCTCTCGGTCGTGGCAACGTTCTATTTTCCACGTGCCATCCATCACGGTCAGGGCGTGATGCAACCGATTATTGACGAGCGGGCAAACGAGGCGCAGCGCGAGGCGCTGTTCTACATTCTGTCCGGCGCCGACCAGAAGGCTGGCACGATGTTCCAGATCTTCTCGGCTATCGTCGAGACCATCAAGGACCCGCAGTTCACTCCGATTACATTTGATTGGGACCTGGCCAAACGCACCGCGCGTATTGAGGTGCCCGGCATCGTACGGGCAGGCAGCGAGCCGATTCGAAATCCGGTGACCAACGAGGAGCATCGCATTCTCACGGTGCTGCCAAACGGCTGGGTTTTTCACGAAGCTGAAGGCGCCGCCGGCTTCGCCAAGGGCACTGGAGCGATAAAGTTCGATCTCAACCGCCGGCACAGCTCACTAGCCAACGTCGCCTGGGGGCCGAATGGGCTAGTCCATTCTTACGAGGAGTATAAGCAGACATTCGGCCGGCCGTAGTAACGACCGCTCCCGATGATGCCGGAGGCGACTCCGTCGGCGCTCGAAGCCTTGTTGCGCCGCGACCGTATCGTTGTGGTGGCGGCACTGCTAGTCGTCATCGCGCTTTCCTGGTTCTGGGTCACGCTGGGGGCTGGCATGGAGATGACCGCGCTCGAGATGACGCGCATGTCCCGCGATATGGCGATGACTCCGGCCGTGTGGACACCCGCGTATGCTGCGCTGATGTTCTCCATGTGGTGGGTAATGATGGTGGCGATGATGCTACCAAGCGCGGCTCCAATCCTTCTAATCTACGCGCGTATCAGCCGCCGCGAGCGGGAGGCCAAACGGCCTTGGGCGCCAACCGGGACCTTCGCCGCCGGCTATCTGACGGTCTGGGCTGGCTTTAGCGCGATAGCGGCCGCCCTGCAGTGGGGACTGGAGGAAAGCGGACTTCTTTCTGCAATGATGGTGACGACAACGGCCTGGCTAGGCGCGGGGCTCCTGGTCGCTGCCGGGCTATGGCAGCTCGCACCGATCAAACAGGCTTGCCTACGCCAGTGCCGTTCTCCCGTCACCTTCCTCAGCGAGCACTGGCGCGATGGGAACCGCGGGGCGTTCCGTATGGGCTTGTTGCACGGTGGCTATTGCGTCGGATGTTGCTGGTTCTTGATGGCTCTGCTGTTCTTCGGGGGCGTTATGAACCTGTGGTGGATCGGCGGCCTCGCAGCCTACGTATTGATGGAAAAGCTGTTGCCGATGGGTCATTGGCTTGGCTACGCCGTAGGCGTCGGGCTGGTCGCTTGGGGCGGTTGGTTAGTGGTGGTCGCTTAGCGAATCGGCGCGTCGAACAGGTTTCTTTGGGCCTCTTAGCAATCACGTCTTCCTGAATCTGAAAGCCCGAAACAGGCGATTCTTTGGAGGTATTGGCACGCGGGAAAAATTCTCTGCGTGAGGCCCCGTGCGGTTGCCGCCCCAAAAAGCTCCAGGGATCAGAGGCCCCCCGGCCTCGCGGTTCGCCTCGCGCGTTCGGATGCAGTCTTCGCGGTATGGTGGGAGGCACACAGCAACCAGACGTTCGATCGGTCGAGCGGCGCGCCTCCGTCCTTCAGTTCAACGATGTGATCGACGTACATGCGTCGCTCGGAGCGACCGCAGCCTTGCGCCTCGCACCGACCGTTCGCCTCGCGTCGCACTCTGTCGCGCAACGCGATCCATTCCGGCGAAGAGTAGAAGGGCTCGGCGACCTTGGGCGGCAGGGCCGCCGTGCGCAGATCCACTATCCCGATGCGCGGCCTCAGCGTCGGCAATCCCATGATCGTGGTGCCTCGAAGATAGCAATCGAATGAAGGTCTGTTCGCTTGGCAGCAGCCGCAATTGGAGCGCTTATGCGGTCACCAAAGACGGAGATCCTCAATGAGCCGCACCGCCCTCGACGCTTACGTCGCAAAGAAGACCGAGATCGACGCCATGCTCGCGCGCCTCACCGCGCTGAGCGCAGACCACTTCAACGCCGCGCCTGACCGGGTCACCTGGGGCGACGTTGGCACGCTCGCCCACTACGCCGAGCTACTGAAGCGCATCACCGACAGCGCCTTCAACGAGGGCGAATACGCAGAGTAGTGCGCCGCTCCTTCAAGCCCCGACCGGTTTCACGCTGGCGGGGCTCTGGTCAGTAGGAGCCGCGGCGGTCGCGGCCCGGATGGCCGAGAGGTCCACGTCATGCCCAAGTCAATCGGCTCTACCATGACGCCGTACGAGATCGCAGCCGCGCTACGGCGCATGCGCGACGAAATCGACATGTTGCTCGCTTCCCTGCCTCCACAAGAGAAGGAGAACGACGAGTTGCTGGGCTTAAGCATGGGTGAGGCAGCATTGCGTGTCTTGGCACAGTCTCAACGGCCCTTGCGGGCGGCACAAATCTGGAAGCGCATGATCGCTCAAGGATATTCGAGCAAGAACGGCGATCGTTCGACCCTGGGCAGTGTGAGTTGGGCTCTTGCCTTGCGGCTTAAGCAGCACGGCGACATCGAAAAGGTGGCTCGCGGGATGTGGAGGGCGCATTCCCCCAGCGCCACCGCGAAAGAGGGCGAGCAGCCGAAGTAGCGCCTCACGGTCCTTTCAGCCCCGACCAGTTACGGCTGGCGGGGCTCTGGCCGGTAGGAGCCGCGACAGTCGCGGCACGATACCAACGGACCAGACCATGACCATCGAACTCAGCAAGACCCAGATCAAAGCCCTTCGGAGCGGCGCCGCTCACAACGAGGGCCACATCACTCTCCCGCCGACGCTGCGAGGTGGCGCTCGTCAGAAGGTTCTTACCAGCCTGATAGGCAACAAGCTCGCCGCCTACCGCACCGGCACGTTGGTGATCACTCCAGCAGGCATGGCCGCGATCGGTGCCGCGAACGTCACGGACATCCCCGCCAAGGCAGGTAAGAAGACCAAGCCGGTCGACGTGGACAAGCCGGCCAGGGCGGCCCGCGCCAACACCAAGCAAGCCAAGCTGATCGAGATGCTACGCCGAGCCGAGGGCGCCACCGTCGACGAAATCGTGAAGGCGCTCGATTGGCAAGCGCACACGGTGCGCGGGGCCATCGCCGGGGCTCTGAAGAAGAAGCTCGGGCTCAAGGTCGAGTCCGAGAAGTCCGATGCCGAACGTGGACGGGTGTACCGCATCACCGAATAGCATCGGTCGATCAGCAAGCCGGTGGTCACGTCGATCGCGTGGTCACCGGCTTTTGCGTTCTAGGTTTGTTGTTGCCCGCGATGCACATGCCTCTCGCGAGAGTGGTCAAATACATAGCCGATTCCGTCGAATCGACATGGTCCTAAAGTGTCTGCAAACGCGATTTTCCAAGCGGGCATCATTTAGGTCGGCAGACTACAACAGCGCTGCGCCTGCTTTGCTTTGACGCGAGTAATCACCGCCCGCCGCCCCATGCGGCTTACACCACCCCGACCATTCAGCCTCCATGCGATCAGGCACAAGCCGTAGAGCCAGTGTTCATGAGCCGCTGCCCGTTCGAGGCCGATAGTCCAACAGACCTCCTTCCAGCGCTTTCCGCTGGCCCGTAGCCAGACGATCTTGGCGTCGACGGGCTCGAGCCACGGCATCCAGCAGAGTGCGGCCTCCATCCTGCTGATGGCCGCGGCAGACGGTGGCGGCAATCGCATCGGCTCCGGCGTCTGCCCTACCAAATCGCTGAACTCGACGAACATCTGGGGCCAAGTGCTGAAGTACCCCTGCCCTCGCTCGGCGGGAAGGCGCCGCAACACCATAGCAGCCTCGACCAAGCGCTCCTCGACTACCTCTGGCGTCCAGTCATTCATGGCGGGCCTCTTGGTGCTTAGGCTTCCCGCCGTATAGCTTGTCGCCGAGCTGACGGATCAGCTCACGTTCGGGCCAGGTCAACCGCTCGTCGTTGGCATCGATCACCAGCACGCCCTGGGTCTGCCAGCCGGTGCGCTTGATGTCCTCGGG
>Ga0182738_1006953_pt1 | contig 11617 bp, 9 predicted proteins | sample eDN5th30CBELigMG_FD_128876 | JGI IMG/M metagenome (GOLD analysis project Ga0182738, IMG submission 128876) | Enriched Miracle-Growth compost microbial communities from Emeryville, California, USA - eDNA 5th pass 30_C BE-Lig MG (version 2)... ...
CATCGCAGAACATACCCGTGTCGTCGACGCCATTGCGGCTGGCGATGTGAGCTGCGCGCGTGACGCCATGCGGCATCATTTATCGTGCTCGCATGATCGCTTCACCGCGAACTGGATACCTGCGTCCGAAAAGGGGAAGCCATGACACTGGCCTGCAGAATCCACGGAGCGCGCGATCTGCGCCTGGAAACCGATGATGAGATGCCTCTGGCGCCACATGATGTCGAACTGCGCTTGGGGGCCGCCGGCATCTGTGGTTCTGATTTGCACTATTACCAACATGGGCGCGTCGGTGCCTATGTCATTCGCGAGCCCTTGATTCCTGGCCATGAGGCATCCGGTGTGGTGCTGCGCGTAGGCGGTGCGGTCACGCGCGTGCAGCCCGGCATGAAGGTGGCGATCAATCCTTCGCATCCGTGCGGGCAGTGCGAGTACTGCCGCACAGGCCGCGACAATCTGTGCCGCAATATGCGCTTTCTGGGCAGCGCCAGCGTTTATCCGCATATTCAGGGAATGTTCCGCGAACGTTTTGTCATGGGCGAGCGCCAGTTGACCCCTGTACACGAAGACATCTCGTTGGGTGAGTTAGCCTGTGCCGAGCCGCTATCCATCGGTTTGCATGGTGTGAATCGCGCGGGAGCATTGGTCGGTAAGACCGTACTGATCACCGGTGGCGGCACCATTGGCTGTATGACCGTGATTGCCGCGCGGTTGGCGGGGGCCGCGCGAGTAATCGTGACCGATCTCGCGGATCGCCCGCTGCAGATGGCCAAGCAGGTCGGTGCCGACGAAACCGTGCGGTCTGATCTGACGGATACCGCCGAGCTGGCAGACATCGCCGACATATCCATCGAGGCTGCCGGGCATCCTACGGCACTGGACACTTGTTTGCGAGCGACACGCCGTGGTGGCCGCATTGTGCAAACCGGTACGTTGCCTGCCGGGGATATTCCGTTCCCTGCTAACAACATCATGGCGCGAGAGCTGGAATACGTCGGTGCATTTCGCGCTGGTATCGAATTTGATTGGGCCGTGTCATTCCTTCGTACTCGCCGAGTCGATGTCAGACCATTGATGAGCGCGCAATTACCGCTTGATCGTGCAAAAGAGGCTTTTGAACTGGCAGCGGATCGCCAGCGCAGTACCAAGGTGCAACTCGTATGTGAATCCTGATTTCCACCAAAGGCAGCGGCAATCATAAAGACATTCACGACACCCGCTGCATAACCGCAAGAGAGGAGACAACGATGAAGCAAGGCAAAGCTTTCAAGGTGTTGCTGGTCGCCACGATGCTGGCGACCTCTGGCAGCGCACTGGCCCAGACCAAGCTAAAGTGGGCGCACGTGTATGAGACATCCGAGCCGTTTCACACCAGCTCAGTATGGGCCGCAAAAGAAATCGAAAAGCGTACCGATGGCCGATATCACATCGACGTATATCCTGCTTCGCAACTGGGCAAGGAAAACGATATCAACCAGGGCCTGACGCTGGGGACGGTTGATATGATTGTTTCCGGCTCCAGTTTTGCCGCCAAGAGTTTTCCTCGTATCGGCGTGACCTATTATCCCTATGTCTTTCGTAACCCCGAACACTTGTTAGCCTATACCAAGAGTGACATCTATAAAACGCTGACCAAGGGCTATGAAGAAAAGAGTGGCAACCATATCGTGGCGACCACTTATTACGGCACGCGTCACACCACTTCGAATCGTCCGTTCACCAAGTGCGAGGAAATGAAAGGCCTGAAAATGCGCGTGCCCGACGTGCCCGCGTATTTGGCTATGCCACGCGCATGTGGCGCCAATACGTCGCCGATCGCATTTGCTGAGGTGTACCTGGCATTGCAGAACGGTACTGTGGAGGCTCAAGAGAACCCATTGACGACGATTGAGGCCAAGAAGTTTTTCGAGGTTCAAAAGAACATCATCCTCACCGGGCATATCGTCGACCATCTTAATACCGTGATTTCTGGCAAGCTGTGGAAGAGCCTGTCTGAGCAAGACCGCAAAATATTCACCGAGGTCGCGCAGGAAGCAGCCGAGAAAGCCTCAGGCGAGGTCATTCAGCGGGAAAAAGAGCTAGTCGATGTGTTTCGCAAAAAAGGCCTGAATGTGGCTGAGGTCGATACCAATGAGTTCCGTGACATCGTGCTGCAGAAGGTGCCATTCGAAAAGTATGGCTATGAAAAAGCCGATTGGGAAGCGATCCAAGCTGTGAAGTAACCCACGGGCGGGGCCGTTCGCGGCCCCGGTTTGTACACATCATTCGTACGCAGCCGACAGGGGGAACCCATGCAATCCGACTCCGGAGCGAACACCAGTGCGATAGCACAATATCCACATAACGACGCGGGCGCCGCGACTGGGCAGCATGCGTCGTCCGTCGAGTCCATTGTTCAAAGCTTTGAAGAAGCTGACCATAATCAACACGTCGATCTGTCGGGTTACGCGTTCGAGGACTGGCTGTGCTTGGGGCTGTTCTGGGTCATGGGCGCCCTGGTTTTTATGCAGTTTTTTACACGCTACGTGATGAATGACTCCCTCGCGTGGACCGAAGAACTTGCCGTTTATGCATTGATAGGAGTGGTGTTTCTCGGGGCCGCTATGTGTGTGCGCATCTGTCGCCATATTCAAGTCGATTTTATGTATCGCTACTTGCCTAAAGAAGTCGCGCGCGTACTGGCCACGATGATCGATGTCATACGCACGGTGTTCTTTGGATACCTCGTGATCTTGGGGTATCGCTATATCGAGCTCGTGGGCGTGGAGCCTATGACCACCATCATGTGGAACAAGAGCTACGTGTATTGGCTGGCGGAAGCTGGTTTCGTGATGATGTTTGTGCGCTCCATTCAGGTCAGCGTGCAGAACTGGCGTCAAGGGTATTCGTCGTTGGAAAACCCTGCCGCGTACCAAAGTCTGGACTGACTCTCGCCCAAGGAGCCCACATGGGAATTCTGATCGGAACTTTCCTGATACTCATGATCGTAGGCGTGCCGGTGGCCGTGGCCATGGCTGGCGCTTCGCTTTTCTTTTTGCTGTGGTCTGGCAGCGTCCCCGATGTCGTGGTCGCTCAGCGCATGATTGCAGGTATCGAGTCCTTTCCGCTGCTGGCTGTACCGTTTTTCATTTTGGCGGGCAATCTGATGAACATCGCCGGTATCACCGGCCGTATTTATAACTTTGCGGTCGCCCTGGTCGGATGGATGCGCGGAGGGTTGGGGCAGGTCAACATTGTCGGTTCGGTCGTGTTTGCCGGTATGTCCGGCACAGCGATTGCTGATGCCGCAGGCCTGGGCACGATCGAAATCAAGGCCATGAAGGATCACGGCTACGAGACTGAGTTTGCGGTGGGTGTCACGGCGGCGTCCGCAACGCTGGGGCCGATCTTACCTCCCTCTTTGCCATTCGTGATTTACGGCATGATGGCCAATGTTTCCATCGGCTCGCTGTTCCTGGCAGGCGTCGTCCCCGGCGTCGTCTTGACGCTGCTGATGATGTTCACGGTGGCGTACTTTGCCAGAAAGAACAATTGGGGTGGTGATGTGCCATTCGATTGGAAACGCCTGGGTGCCGCCTCGATCGAAGTGCTCGTGGTGATGGCCGTGCCATTCAGCATATGGGTGATGACCAAACTCGGCATTTCTGCCAATACCGCCGCGTTGATCGCGTTTGCGGTGTTGCTGGCCGTCGACTGGTATTTCGATTTTTCGGCCGTCATGGCACTGATGGCGCCAGTCATTCTGATCGGCGGCATGACAATGGGGTGGTTTACGCCCACCGAGGCGGCCGTCGCGGCCGTGATCTGGGCATTGTTCCTGGGATTGGTCCGTTATCGCTCGATGACTTGGCGCACATTGGCCAAGGCTTCCTTTGACACGATCGAAACCACAGCGTCTGTGTTGTTCATCGTTACGGCTGCATCGGTCTTTGCCTGGCTATTGACCACCACGCAGGCCGCGCAAGCACTGACGGATGCGATCTTGGCGGTGACGCACAGCAAATGGGTTTTTCTGCTGCTGGCAAACCTGTTGATCCTCGTTGTCGGTTGTTTCATCGACACGACTGCCGCGATAACGATTCTGGTGCCGATACTGCTGCCGTTGGTGTTGAAGCTGGGCATCGATCCTATCCACTTCGGTCTGGTGATGACATTGAACCTGATGATAGGGTTGCTGCATCCGCCATTAGGCATGGTGTTATTTGTATTGGCTAGAGTGTCGAAACTCTCGGTCGAACGCACGACCATGGCGATCTTGCCATGGCTCGTCCCATTGTTTGTTTCGCTGATCATCATTACCTATATCCCTAGTGTCAGTATGTGGTTGCCTAACCTTGTAGGAGGCGGACATTGACTAATGCCATAGACACCGGCGCCCGAGCCGGTGATATCCCCGTAATTCGTATTCATCCCGCCGACAATGTCGTGATCGCGCGCCGCCAGTTGGTCGGCGGTACACGGTTGCCGACCGAGGACGTCACTGTAATGGGCCTGGTGCCTCCAGGCCATAAAGTCGCGGTACGGGCTATCTCGGCCGGTGACCCAGTACGCCGCTATAACCAGACCATTGGCGTTGCAAAACAAGACATCGCACCAGGTGAGCATGTACATACGCATAACCTGGTGTTCTCCGATTTTCAACGTGACTATGCGGTTGGGCAGGACGCGCATCCCACCGACTATGTGGCGGATGCCGCGACGTTTGATGGCATCGTTCGACCGGATGGACGTGTAGCCACGCGCAACTACATCGGCGTGCTGACGTCGGTGAATTGCTCCGCGACCGTCGCGCGCGCGATCGCCGATCACTTTCGGCGCGATATACATCCCGAGGCGCTGGCGGCCTATCCCAACGTCGATGGCGTCGTGGCGCTGACACATGGCGCCGGCTGTGCGACGGGTAGTGAGGGCGAGCCCTTGCGTGTATTACGCCGTACGCTCGGCGGATATGCGCGTCATGCTAATTTCGGTGCACTGATGGTGGTGGGCCTGGGCTGCGAAACCAATCAGATCGAAGGCCTGATGGAACAAGAGCATCTGCGGGAAAGCGGCCACCTTCATACTTTCAGCATTCAAGGGACGGGTGGTACGCGGCGTGCCGTCGCGCGCGGTATCGAGTTGATCGAGCAGATGCTCGAGGAAACGAACCGCATACAACGCCAGCCCGTATCGGCCAGTCACCTGACGGTGGGCCTGCAATGTGGCGGTTCTGATGGTTATTCCGGCATCAGTGCCAACCCGGCACTCGGCGCCGCAGTCGATATCCTCGTACGTCACGGTGGCGCCGCAATCTTGTCGGAAACTCCCGAGATCTATGGCGGTGAGCATCTGTTGACGCGTCGTGCCGTCTCAGCCGAGATTGCCGAAAAATTGCTCGCACGTATCCGCTGGTGGGAGGACTACTGTGCACGCAATGATGCAGAGATGGATAACAACCCATCGGCCGGCAACAAGGCTGGCGGTTTGACGACCATTCTAGAAAAATCGTTGGGCGCCATCGCCAAAAGTGGCACGACAAATCTAGTGGATGTGTACGAGTATGCAAAACCTGTGACGGCACGCGGCCTCGTGTTCATGGATACCCCGGGTTATGACCCCGTCTCGGCGACTGGTCAGGTCGCGGGAGGCGCTAATTTGATTTGCTTTACAACGGGCCGCGGCTCGGCCTATGGCTGCTCACCATCACCCTCCTTAAAACTTTCGACCAACACGGCATTGTGGCGCCGTCAGGAGGACGATATCGACATCAACTGTGGCGAGGTCGTCGATGGCGACAGCGATGTGCAGGCGATGGGAGAGCGTATTTTTCAGTTGATGCTGGATACCGCATCGGGCCGACGTACCAAAAGTGAAATCCACGGCTATGGGCAAAATGAGTTCGTGCCATGGCAGTTGGGTGCAGTGATGTAGTCACCATTACTGTACATGGCCTGGGAAATACGAAGCGCGGGAAGATTCCTGCGTGGCAGTCGACTTGACTGTGCCGGTCTGGCAGTCGGCGCAGAGGGATGCCTCGGAGAAAACGACGGATGAAGATCAATAACGCACGTGTGATTATTTGCAGTCCTGGACGCAATTTCGTGACTTTGAAAATCGAGACCGATGAGGGTTTGACCGGTATCGGTGACGCGACCCTGAATGGGCGCGAGTTGGCCGTGGTCAGTTATCTCAATGATCACGTCATTCCCTGCCTGATCGGCCGTGATGCGCACCAGATCGAAGATATCTGGCAGTTTTTGTATAAAGGTGCCTACTGGCGGCGCGGGCCCGTCACCATGTCGGCTATCGCTGCCGTCGACACAGCATTGTGGGATATCAAGGCCAAGGCGGCAGGCATGCCGCTTTATCAATTGCTTGGCGGCAAGAGCCGCACGGGAGTGATGGTCTACGGGCATGCCAATGGCCGCGACATCGACGAGACGGTCGACGAGGTATTGCGCTATCGCGACATGGGTTATCGCGCCATTCGTGCGCAGAGCGGCGTGCCGGGTTTGAATGCCGTGTATGGCGTAGGCCGGGGCCGCATGTTCTATGAGCCCGCTGATGCCGACCTGCCGTCCGAGCACGACTGGTCAACGGAAAAGTACTTGGATCATGCTCCCAAACTCTTTCAGCGTGTGCGTGACGCGGTAGGGTGGGATACTCATCTGCTACATGATGTTCATCACCGACTGACCCCCATCGAGGCGGGTCGGCTGGGAAAATCACTGGAGCCCTATCGGCTGTTCTGGATGGAGGATGCAACACCGGCGGAAAATCAAGAAGCGTTTCGCCTGATCCGCCAGCACACGGTGACTCCCTTGGCGGTGGGCGAAATTTTCAACACGATATGGGACTGCAAGGATCTCATCCAACATCAGTTGATCGACTATATACGCACCACGGTCGTCCATGCAGGGGGCATTACGCATCTGCGGCGTATCGCCGATCTGGCGGCGATGTACCAGGTTCGTACGGGCAGCCATGGTGCGACCGATCTATCGCCAGTGTGTATGGGGGCAGCGTTGCACTTCGATTTATGGGTGCCGAACTTTGGCATTCAGGAATACATGCGTCATACCGACGAGACTGACGCGGTGTTTCCGCATGCATACCGCTTTTCCGATGGCATGCTCCACCCGGGAGATGCGCCAGGACACGGTGTGGATATCGACGAAACACTGGCCGCGAAGTATCCCTATCAACGAGCCTATCTGCCGGTCAACCGCCAGGCCCACGACGGGACGTTATGGAATTGGTGAGGCGATTGCGGTACAAGAGTCGGTGAGCAATGGTTAACACGGATTCTCGGAGCACCTGCGTGGCTCGTGAACGATGCCGCTATGGGCAGAGCAACATTCTGCAGGGCGCTTGATGAGATACAAACTGAATAATGCGGGATTGACCCGGCTGCCTATTGATATTGGGCAACCGCGCTATGATCGCACGCGGTTACGGCCCGGCATTGTGCATCTGGGCATTGGTGCGTTTCATCGCGCCCATCAGGCGTTCGTCACTGACATGGCATTGGCTGCCGACGGAGACTTGCGATGGGGCATTATCGGCGTTTCGCTGCGCAGCCCCGCCACGCGCGATGCGTTGGCGCCGCAAGATGGTCTTTATACTGTGTCACTACGCGATACGGATGCCACAGGCACGTCGCGAGAAAGCCTATCGATCGTGGGTGCGTTGATCCGCGTGCTCGTCGCGCCTGAAAACCCGGAGGCAGTACTCGCACAAATCGCTCATCCCGATACCCGTATTGTCAGTCTGACTATTACGGAAAAAGGCTATTGTCACGAGCCAGCGACCGGTCGCTTGCGCCGCAAAGATCCAGATATCGCGCACGATTTGGCGAATAGCGGCCGCCCGCGCAGCGCCATAGGTTTCTTGGCACATGGTCTGGCCAGGCGGCGTGATGCGGGGTTGTCACCGGTGACACTGCTATCGTGCGACAACCTCCCGTCCAATGGCGACACCTTGCGCGGCTTGGTGCTCGAGTTCGCCGGCCAGCTCGATCCCGATTTACATCATTGGATCGACGCACACTGCACCTTTCCAAACACCATGGTCGATCGTATCGTTCCGCGCACGACCGACGCCGACTGCGAGCGTATCGCCGCACGGCTGGGCATGGAAGACACTTGGCCCGTTGTGGGTGAGCCTTTTTTGGAATGGGTCATCGAAGACCGTTTCGCGGCTGGCCGGCCCGGTTGGGATCAGCCTGGTGGAGCCCGTTTTGTGGCGCATGCCGCGCCACACGAGCAGCTCAAATTACGCATGGTCAATGGGCCGCATTCCGCATTAGCCTATTTAGCTGCATCTGCCGGGTTGCAAACGGTCAGTGACGCCATCGCCGATCCGGCATTGCGTGGCTATCTAGATGCCTTGATGCGAGATGAAATCGAGCCTGTATTGCCACCGATTCCTGGTGTAGACGTTACCGCCTTTCGTAGCCGGATATTGACGCGATTTGCAAACGCGGCCCTGCCTCACCGTATTCAACAGATCGCGATGGACGGTTCGCAGAAATTGCCTCAGCGCCTATTGGGCACATTGCGCGATCGTATGCGCGACGGTAACGATTATCAGCGCATCGCGTTGGCGTTGGCGGGATGGATGCAGTACCTCAGTGGGCGTGACGAGCATGGCCGGACATACGCCATACAAGATCCTTTGGCAGATGCATTACTAGCACGTCTATCTGCTTGTCCAGATCGAGATAACGACCGGCAGCGAGCACGCGCCTTGATTAACTATGTTCCAGTGTTTGGGGACCTGGCGGAATGCGCCGGGTTGATTGACGCAGTGGCGCATCAGGCCGCGGTCTTGCGGCGATATGGCGTGCGCAGCGCTGCGCGGCGGGCCACGTGACTATCGTACGAACGTACCTTGTTTGCTGCGCGAGCAGCGCCTTTAACCAAAGATGAGTGTCTAATGAACCATCCATCCATCACACTACGTCACTGCGATGCGTCCTCGCTGCGCGAATGGGGGCGACGTTGCTTGTTAGCCATGGATGTCCCGGACGCGGATGCGCGCTGTCTGGCCGACAGCTTGGTGCAAACCAGTCTATGGGGAGTGGATTCGCACGGCATCGCACGCTTGCCGCATTATCTGAATCGTTTGGCGCACGGCTCCATCTTGCCGCAACCCGACATTCGCATCGTGCGCAGTGGTCCCGCGACGGCGCAAGTCCATGGCGGCCAAGGCCTGGGTATTGTCGTCGCGCATCGGGCTAACCGGCTGGCCATGGAGATGGCGCGAGAAACTGGCGTGGCGGCCGTCGGGGTCAGCGATTCTTCGCATTGCGGTGCAGTGGGCTTATATAGTCGGGCTGCCGCTGAGGAGGGGTTAATCGGTCTGGCCTTTACGCATTCCGATTCCATCGCGGCGCCATTCGGCGGATATGTTCCTTTCCTGGGGACGAATCCGATTTCGATCGCGGTACCGCGCCGGGATGCCCCGCCCATCTGCCTGGATATGGCGTCTACCGCTATCCCGTGGAATCGCGTCATGAACGCCCGCCGCGAAGGCTACACGTTACCGCCAGACGTCGCCGTTGACGCGGCGGGCAACGACACGACAGATCCCCAGCGTGCACTCGCATTGCGTCCTTTGGGTGGGCCACAGCAGGGTTATAAGGGTTACGGCCTGGCGCTGATGATCGAACTGCTGTGCGGCCCGTTAAACGGAAACCCTTTTGGTCCACACATCTCACCCATGTACGAACAACTCGACGTCGCCCGTCGATTAGGCGCTTTCTTTGTCGTGATTGATCCGGCGCGTTTTGCCGGCGGACCGATGTTGGGAGCCATCGTTGCTCAAATGGCAGGTGAACTGGCTGCACAGCCCGGTGAGCCTCTGATGCCGGGAGACCCTGAGCAGGCCAAACAAGCACAACGTACTCGTGATGGCATCCCGATAGAGCCCGGATTGTGGCGGGAGTTCGAACACTGGAGTGAACGTTTGGCGACACCGATGCCCGATTCAGCCCCCGGCGCTTGACGAGGTGATGGGGCGAGCAGCGGTCGGGAAAGGTCGGCCTTGCACTACACCGCGCCGCTGCCCGTATTTTCTCCAGACGCCTGGGCGATCACTTCCTCGGCCTGTTTGCTGCCGAAGCGTTCGGCAAACTGGCGGGTGAACACTGCGCCAAAAAAGAAGATCTGTGCGGAATAATATATCCACAATAACAAGGCAATCATCGAGCCAGCCGCGCCATAAGCGGATACGGCACCGCCTCTTCCCAAATACAGCCCGATTCCCCATTTCCCGACGAGGAACAGGGCCGCCGTCACAATAGCGCCCGGAATCACATCACGCCACGGAATGTTGATGCTGGGCAGCAGCTTGAAGACGACGGCAAACAGTGCGGTCACTACCGCAAATGAAAACAGGCTCGACATCCACGTCGCGATCGTCGCGAACGTCGAATTCGTCCACAGTTCGCCGTAGTAAGCCTTAGCTCCGCCCAGCGCGGCGTTCATGATCAGCGACAGCAGCAGGAACGAGGCCAATACTAGTACCAGGCCAAACGACACCATACGGCTGCGAACCATGCCCTGTATACCCGACTTTCGTTTTTTCGTGACGTCCCAGAGCTCGTCCAGGCTAGCCTGCAATTCCGCGAATGCGGTCGTCGCGCTGAACACGAGAATCGCAATCGACAAAAGCGCCGCCAGCCAGCCTCTGCCCGATTCATGTGCGCTGGCCAGCACGGTTTGAATCACCTCGGCGCCGCGCTCGCCCATCAGGCCGCGGACTTGCTCGAAGAGTTCCGACCGTACCGCCTCTTCGCCAAAAAACACGCCAGCCACGGCAATCACCAAGATCAACATCGGCGCCAATGAAAACACCATATACAGCGCTAATGCAGCTCCCTTGCTTGATGCACGGCGTGCCGCCCATTGCTTGCCCGAGTCGACGAGCAGACCATAAATTTCCGAAGGGCGCAGTAGTTTCAACAGGCGTGCGGGGATTTGCATAATGCGCGGCTCGATGCAGTCAGAGTCCCTGCATTGTAGGGGGCGTTCTGTGGGTGTTACAAACCTGGCATAAAAAAACACCCTCGGAGATAAACCTCGAGGGTGTTGATTCGGCATATCCCCGGCAGGCCGGGGATACATTGCGACAATGACGTGGACTTAGAAGTCCATGCCACCCATGCCGCCCATGCCACCAGGCATCGGAGGAGCAGCGGGCTTGTCTTCGGCCAGTTCGACCACTGCGGCTTCAGCCGTCAGCAGCAGGCTGGCCACCGAAGCGGCGTTTTGCAGCGCGGTGCGGGTCACCTTGGTGGGATCCAGCACGCCTTGCTCGACCAGGTCGATGTACTCGCCGGTCGCGGCGTTGTAGCCGAAGTTGCCCTTGCCGTTCAGCACGTTGTTGACCACGACGCTGGCTTCTTCGCCGGCGTTGGTAACGATGGTGCGCAGGGGTTCTTCGACCGCACGCAGGATCAGCTTGATGCCGGCGTTCTGGTCAGCCGTGTCGCCCTTCAGGCCGGCAATGGCTTGCTTGGCGCGCAGCAGCGCCACGCCGCCGCCAGCCACCACGCCTTCTTCCACCGCGGCACGGGTCGCGTGCAGGGCGTCTTCGACGCGGGCCTTCTTTTCCTTCATTTCGACTTCGGTGG
>Ga0182738_1006954_pt1 | contig 11614 bp, 5 predicted proteins | sample eDN5th30CBELigMG_FD_128876 | JGI IMG/M metagenome (GOLD analysis project Ga0182738, IMG submission 128876) | Enriched Miracle-Growth compost microbial communities from Emeryville, California, USA - eDNA 5th pass 30_C BE-Lig MG (version 2)... ...
AGTACCACCTCATCTTCCAGAGACTCAACCTTCCCATCTGAACGCGCCTGGTCCAACCTTTGCTATGTAGAGTTGGTCCGTCGACATAAACTTCGCCTGCACGTTGAGATTGCATCCACTGCAGTCCGTAGGGCAAACATTTGAGTGCATCACGCCCCATCGCCTGGCGTTCATTCCACCAATCCAGCCGACGCTGATAATTCGCAGTCAGTTTGACTACAAATTCCTCCAATGGAACTCGTTCAAGCAGGAGCTCTTTCCGCTTCAACATCATGGTGACTTCTTCCACAACCTCACGACGGTCACCAATACGCCGAGGCGAAATGAACTCCGTTCTCTCAAATCTTCCTGCCGCAGGATTAACGACGATCCCATTGAGGTTTTCCTTGACATTCGGAGTAGTCATCGACCAGATCAGTCTCATGTCCTCAGGCTTAAAGATCATGAATTGGCAGGCATCTTGGAGACTTGTTCCAAAGAGCAAGTCGACTTTTTCTCCTGGCTTGACGAGAATTCGTCGGGTTGTGGTCAAATGGCGACGAGCAATTTGAGCGGCCTTGTGCCATCCGTCCCATTCGATGGCCTCCTTCCGCTCTTTCTCTTGCTCTTCATTCTGGTAGGGCGCATGCACGATGACGATGTCGAGATCGTTTGATTCCAAGGCGCCTCGCGAGAAAGAACCAAAAACATAAATTTCGTGAACCTCAATCGGAAGGCTCTTGATACAAGCGTCAGAGACGACCCGCTCGATGAGAGCCAGGCAATACTCACGTTTCACGTCAGTTCCTATTTGATCTCTGGAAAAAGCGATATGGGGTCCGGGATATGCCCCCCTTATCACGATCTCAGCTCATCGGCGCTGGAGGCAATCCGTTCGCCGACCCAGCGAAGGTGGCCGACTTGCAGCAGGTCGTTGAGGGTCTTTTCCAGCCGTTGGCGGATTTGCTTCCCGGTGCGGGCGAAGCCCAGGCATCGGCTGGTTTGCTGAATGAGCCCTTCGAGGTCGGTTGCGCCGCAGCGTTTCACGATTGTTTGAAATAGCTCTCGCAAGTGATCTTCCGGGACATCCCTGATCGTCTTGAAAACGGGTCCTGTTGGTCCCTCAGCGACTTCAATTTGTGGAACGGGATCGTCCAGATCATCCTCTTCCATGGAATCGACTGCGAGGGGACGAGTGGAATGGGCTGTGCTTACCCGCTCATAGGCGGCCAGCACTCGATCCAATTGTCGTTCCGGATTGCGAATCCAGTCGGTCGACCAGATCCGAATCATGTTCCATCCGAGATTTTCCAGGACGCTCTGTCGAATCCGATCCCGGTCGCGGGCAGTTTTCGAGGAATGGTAGGTCGCGCCGTCGCATTCGATGCCAAGACAGAATTCCCCCGGACGCTGCGGATGCTTTAAAGCCAGGTCAATCCGAAATCCTCCACATCCGACTTGGAGAACTGGATGCAGTCCTCGGGCAATCAGCGCGGTGGCAACTTCCTGCTCGAACGTGGACTCGGCTTCTCCCGTGATGGAATCAATTGCACGAGCCAGTGAATCGACTCCCCGTTCGGCATACTCAAGATAGCCTTTGAGCAAATGGGCTCCCAGACTTGTGCTCCCTGACAAATCGAGGTCCGACGCCTTCACCGAAGCGACCAGCACGACCTCCTCACGGGCACGTGTGACCGCGACATTCAGTCGTCGTTCACCCCCGGATTTCGTGAGCGGACCGAAGTTCTTCAGAAACTTGCCGGCTTCGTTGTAGCCGTAACCCATTGAGAGAATGATGACGTCCCGCTCATCTCCCTGCACGTTCTCGAGGTTCTTGATGAAGAGCGGTTCGGACAGTCCGGTATGAAAGAGAGTTTCCACCTCTGGATACTTGCGGCGGCGTTCATAGATGGCATCCTCGATCGCCGACTGCTGAGACTGGTTGAACGCGATGATCCCCAGAGACGTTTCGGGTCGGGTCCTGAGGTGACGGATGACGAGATCGGTGACGCGTTCTGCCTCGGGAAGATTCGTGCGCTCGATCCATCGACCTTGTGGCACGAATTCCAGACGCACCGCGTCGCTGGTGGCATCCCGAATACTTGGAAACGTGACCAGATCCCCGCTGTAGAAATGCCGATTCGAGAAGGCGATCAACGTCTCACGGCGACTTCGATAATGCCAGCGGAGGCCACGGCCGGGCATGCCGATCGATTTGCAGAGACTCAAGATGCTTTCGAAATCGCCGATATCGGAATCTTCATCGTCCGCGGATTCGAGATCCGCCCGGTTGAAGAAGTTTGTCGGTGGCAATTGTTTTTCGTCGCCTGCCACGATGAGCTGGGATCCCCGATAGATCGCCCCCATCGCATCCCACGGGAACACCTGTGAGGCTTCGTCGAAAATCACCAGATCGAAACGCAGTTCATCCGACTGAAGAAATGTGCTTACCGACAACGGACTCATCATGATGCACGGTTTGAGCCGCTGCAGCACACTGGGGATTTCGGCAAAGAGTTTTCGCAGTGGAAGCTGTCGACGTTTCTTCTGGATCTCCCGCTGCAGAACCCCCAGTTCGGAACTCCCTTCGATAAACCAGCCCAAACGTGGGCGATCATCCCGTCCCAGCTGGTACTGACGAATCCGTGAAGATGCGGCTCTGACTTCCCATTCGTCCAGCCTGCGGAATCGTTCCCGCAGTTGCTCGTGGGCATCAAGATCAAAATCCCCGATCAGCCGGTCTTCGTTGGCAAACTGATCAAAAACGAGACGAAAGAACCGGGCGGCCACGACACTCTTGGCTTCATCTGCGGGGTAACGGTCTTCCAGCAGTTCGTCGACAACGGCTGCAAAACCTTGTTCTGCCATGTGGCGGCGCCAGCGGGCGAATTTCAGCCATTCATCCAGCGACCCCATCTCGGAACAAAGTCCCTGCAAATACTGGCTGAGGAGTCCCAATGGCATGCTTGGAATGGACAGACCGTGTCCGGTGTCTTCCTGAAACGAAAACACCGACTGCAGGAAAGTCATCGAATTGGAAAAATTCTTCCCCAGCGTATTGTCGCAAACTTCCAGGCAGTGCTGCACTTCCTGCCTGATCTGTGACGACGTGGAAACAGCTTGAGTCAACGGGGAAATGGGACCGCGTTTGACCTGATTCAGGAGCCAGGTCGCTTCCGCCTGTCCGCCCGCCGGGAGTTCGAATTCTGGTTCGACGTTCCATTCCCTGAGAATCGCCAGACACGCATCCTGTTCACTTAAGAGATGCCGAATCTCTTCAACCGTGTCGCGAACTGCTGGGAGTGAATCAATCGGCACATCGGCTTCGGGCAAGAGAGCGGGCAAGAACGCTGTCAGTGACTGCTGTCGTTCATCGAGTCCAGGAAGTGCTGACCGCGCGACGGTGAGTAAAACGGTCAGTGGCTTTCTCGCCAGATCCTCAACCGTCAGCGTTTCGTCCAGCAGGCGGAACTGCGGTACGAGCGCTTGCAGAGCAGACAAGAACGTGCGACAGGCGGCGTCCAGATTGTTCGCCGATTCCGTCATTTGGGATGGATTGAAACGACCAGGCTGGCAGAGGACCGCCTGATATTTTTCCAGCGAGGGATCGAGCTTGCTCAATCGTTCGGCAGCGAGAATTCCCCGTTGCACGGATTGCCACATGCTGGGATGAGTTGGATCCGCATCTGGAGGCAGCAGGTCGATGACCGGGCGAAACTGTTTTCGGGTCGCTTCGAGCAGTGCGGTGTGCTGTTTCGCCAACTGGAGGTCTTCCACCACGGTTTTGAGCGTTCGCGGAGGAATGGAGTAACAGGCGGCTCCGGCAGTGTAGGCCTCACGGCCCACCGCGACTGAGTTGGCGAGACTTGACAACCATTGAATCTGATTGGAAATGGATTCTCGTTCATCCAGGCAGCCTTCAAGAGACGAGCCGGAAAGCAAAACACGAAGCTGTTCCGTAAGCGTGCTGACCTTCGACATGATTGGAGTCAGCAGCGTGCGGTCGACCGGAACCGGCCTCAATGGGAGCTGGCTGACAACTTCAGGGAGGGCGCCTGCAAATTGTTCGAAGGTCTGCAGTGACGCCCGCAAACTGGTCCAGGCCGACAAATCATCGATCGGGAAATCTGATGGAAGCCAGGTGGCCACATCCTGAGCCAATTCGCTTACATCGGCCGACCGCCGATGCCAGGTGCGTAACTTGAGAAGATCCGACAGCAAAAGTGGGGTCGCAGGGCAGCCTGATTTATAGAGTTCCGCAACTTCCTGTCGATATGCTTTGAAACCACCGAACCAGCGTTTCCAAAGGGACTGATAGACAGGGGCTTGGTCGGTGAGCAGTGAAGCCGTCGATTTGAAGGCCCGGTGCGAGAGACGTTCTTCCAATTGCTCGCGAAGTTCCTCAGCCTCCTGCAGATCACTGATGGCGGCATCACAGGCGGATCGGAGCTTCCCCCGTACCGTTGAATCGCGCCATTGCCCGGAGATGACAGAGTGATTCAGGATCAACGGGATTCCTGTTTCCAGCGAACGTGCCAGCGACAGGCTGATGTGAACATCCTGCTCAATCCCCCAGCTACTCAGAATCGTTTGTAGACTCGATTGCAGTTCTCGCAGGAGCGACTCACCCTCCTGCAACTGGCTTTGCAGATCGGAGACCTCATCAATCATCCCTTCCGGAGAAACGGTTTGAACGGACTCCCAAGCCGCCGCCAATTGTCCTGTCGCATCAACGGATTGACTCAATGCGGTGATCTGGTCAAGAGCCAGACGGGCTTCGAGGCGTCTGGCAATTCGACTGGCTTCGTCGAGCTGAGAAAGTGCGGTCTGGCTGGCCAGACGCAGCTTCGGCCAGTTCTCCGCCAGCAGCCAGTTCGGATGCAGGGGAACAACACTCCCCACCAACCGGACCAGATCCACTACCGCGGGCAATTTGTAAACAGGGAGTTCCACCTTAATCGGGACGGGAATTAACCCAATTGCTGTCGCGGCCGTGGTCGCAAGATGTTCCGCCGCATCCACAAACTTGCGCAGGTTCCGGAGGGGTGCATTCAGAAAGCCGTGCTGCGCACGAACGGTTTGTGGCAACTCGCCTGCGAGTCTCGTCAACCACAGCATGGCTTCTGAAGACGAAGTGGCTTCCACAGCGTCACAGGGAAACAGGTCTTCGACATCCTCAGCAAATTGTGGAAGTCGGGAGCGATGCTGAACCAGGGCTTGAGCGGCCTCGTAGCGTCGCAAGATCGTTCCGGCGATCTCTCGCGGAGCATGATACCAGTCCGCAGGCACGTCCGGAACGCTCAGCACATCGCGAAAGGATTGAAGAACTCCATTCAGCGATGTCAATGTGGGCTCATCCGCCAGGAGCCCTCGCTGTACAAACGAAGAGAGAACCTGCTGGGTCGTGCCCAGCGCGGTTGCAAGAATTCCCAGGTGGTTTTGAAGTTCGTCCGAGAGAGTGAGAGTCCTGGTGGTCAGCTGAAAGCCTCTCCAGGGATGTCGATCATGTCCTTGAATGACCGTTTCCGATTCCTGGGCGCGTTCGAGCAGTTGCAGCCAGTCTTCAAAGCGAGTGCGATCCATTTCCCGAACACTCGGCAGCTCGCAACGTGATTTGACGGCATGCCCCAGTCGATGCGACCGTGAAACATGCCCATAGAGTTCATATGGCGATAACCCGAAAGGGGGACGCCGCTGGTGAATCGCACGGACATAGCTGTTAAGTAACTTCCGCTTCTGATGGGCTTCATTCAGTCGCGGTGCGACGTCGTCATAAACTTCCACCGGCAGGTCGAGGCAATACTTTAATTCATCGAGAACGGCTTTGCGGTTGGCTTTACTGGAGTGGCATTCCAGGCAGAAATCTCCCAGTCCGCAGTCATCCAGCCGTCGTTTCACGACTTCCAGAGCGGAAACTTTCTCGCTGACGAAGAGAACTTTGCGGCCTTCGGATAGCGCATCCGCAATGATGTTGGCAATCGTCTGGCTCTTGCCGGTTCCCGGTGGGCCATCCAGAACGAAACTGACCCCACGACGGGCAGCGATGATGGCTTCCAACTGGCTGGAATCGCAGTCGAGAATGGTTTTGATCTCTCCGGGCGGCACTTCATCATCGAGTTTAGCGGCTTCGGGCAGAGGAGCCTTGAAACCAAATGAGTGCTGCGGAGGAATCGTTTCATCTCCGCCGATCGATCGGCAGAGCGGATTCGCCAACACGGATTCAACATGGTCTCCCAGATCCTGCCACATCGCGACCTTGGGAAAAGCGAATCGCCCCAGCGCACAGCGATCCAGCACTTCCCAGCGTTCATTGGGAGAAACTGCTTCCCGCACGGCGTTCAGAAAGGCAACGCGTGCTCCTTCCTCTTCCAGGTCATCAATGTCTGGCAGTGCTGGAAACAGGAGACCAAAATCCTGCTTGAGTCGCTCTCGCAAGCACAAATTGTCGATGGCGTCGTCTTCCGCTTCGATCAGCTCCCAGGGTGCATCAGCGGACGCTCTCGAAAGAGAGACCGGCACCAGCATCAGCGGAGACAGGTGTTCGACATCACTGTCGACCGATTCAAACCATTTGAGAAATCCGAAAGCGACATAGAGACAATGCACCCCCTGTTCAGACAGGGATAAATGGGCGTGGCCATCCAGTGTCCGCAGTCGCCGATCCAAGGCGCGATCTCCCAGCGGTGTCAGCAGATCACGAGTGCCGAGCTTCCGTGATGCCCGGCACTCTTCGAGCGGCGGATTCCATTCCTTCTTCTTTTTGCCAGAAGAATCGTCATTCGCTGCCGCTTCCTCTTCCTTGAGGAACTCCGGCGGAGGCGGAATCAGCTCCTGCCGCCAGGGAAACCGCATGACGTCTGATCCAGCGGCCCCCTCGCTCGCCAATTTCCTCCAGACGACTTCCGTTTCAGGGGGCACCAATTCCACGACGCCGCGAGAGGCATTGAACGAACAATTGATCAGAGGGTTGCGATTCCCCAAGTCGAGCAGCTTGCTCTGCCACTTCGTGACTTGATTTCGAAGCCGACCTTCCAGGTCCTGCTGATCAACTTGAGAGTCGAGTTTGTTTTGCTGTAAAGCGTGATAAACGCTGGCAGACATAAAGGGTGAATCGGGGGAATTCGAATTCGCGCTGCTCATCTCAGGCCCGTTCTGTCAAAAATGGATCACCGATAATTTAGCATTGCGGATCATGGTGAACCAATCAGCTTGGCCAGAGCAATTGGTCAGATCCTGAGAGCAACCTGCATCTCTCGATGAAATTGGATCGCAACCGAAGCGTTCCGATCACAGTCTCAGGTTCGAAGTTTTTGCCGTGATCATTCCAAGGAAGTCTTTAGTCCTGGACGATCACGCGGCATTTCGGGTAATTCGGACATCCCCAGAAGGACTGGCCGGCATGTTGTCCTTTGGATGAGACACGGCGAACCATCGGCATGTCGCACTTCGAACAAATGGGAACCTGGTCTGCTTCTGAAATCCGTGGATGTGGTGAAGAATCAGCATGGTCCGAGAGATGGGGAGCAAGCAGTCCGAGAAGTTCGTGGGGAGAGTAAGTCGAACGGGCCGGGACTCGAAGAAGTGGCAAACCGGCCACTGCGAAGACGTCGTCAACGAATTAGTCCCGCACTTGTCGAGCAGACCGTGCATGACTGGAATCATCCAATTCGACACCCAGCAGCGGCTTCAAGGTCAGTGAATCACACAGCAGAAAGTCGACGTGTTTCCGGTCAATTTTGTTGCGAAAGGATTGATTTTGATGGGGCCGGGCGACAAAGAACAGATCAGCCAACCGCACCTTCGGACAGATGACCGCCTTGTCTTGAATCACACTGACCAGGACACGAAAGAACGACAGTTCCGCTGCCGACAGAAAATCATCACGGAGACGGTAGGGGAGCTCTTGATCGTCTGCTGGGGATCGTCCTCGCAGATCGATCCCCAGCAGACGAAGGATTGCCCCCAGACATCCAATTGGTTCGTGTATGCCCATCAGAACCTCGAACGCTCAAACGATGGAGTTGGTGTGAAACGAAATGGCAGGGCATCAGAATAGCTCATTCTGCCTTCTGTTTCATATTCCCTTATAGCTCAGCAATGGACGTAGCCTGCGGGTGATCTTGATCAGCTCCCGCTGGGCGCACAGGACGTCGTCGAGGTCCTTGTAGGCCTTCGGGGCCTCCTCCCGAAGCTGATGGCTGCGTCGGTGGTCGAACCAGATTCCTCGCAGATGGCGTTCGAACTGCCTGACGCTGATCCGGTGTCGAGCAGCCTCCCTACTCAATCTGCGGCCGGCTCCATGAGAACAGGAACGAAGCGCCTCGGGACAACCACGCCCGATCACATGCACGCTGGACGTTCCCATTGAACCGGGAATGATGCCTGCTGTTCCGACATCTGCCGGCTGTGCGCCTTTGCGGTGAACCCAATATTCTTGCCCGAAGTGAGTTTCGCGTTGAACGTGATCATGGTCGCTGTGAATCAGCGAGGACCAGTTGATTCCGACAGAAAACTCCTTTCCCAAGATCCCTTCCACCGAGCGAAGCATCTCGAGGCGGTTCTCAGCAGCACAGTTTCGCGCCCACGAGACATCCGTCAGATAAGCCTGTCCCACGTCTGTACTCGCATCCAGACAGGCCAGTTTGGTACGTCGCTCGCAGAATCGCAGGTGATGTTCCGTGATCGCCTGACCCATCGCCCGAGAGCCGCTGTGAACCATCACCCACAGTTGCCCCTGTTCGTCCGCCTGAAACTCCAGGAAGTGATTTCCGCGTCCCAGCGTGCCGAGTTGGACTCGTCCATCTCGCTGAGCCAGCCGGTTCAAACGGGAATCACTCAAGGAATTTTCAGTCAGCTTGGTGGGCAATTCCCGGGGGGTAGGATGTTTATTGGAGGGAACATGCTGGTACAGAGTGGAGAGTAGCCGTGCGGCGTTCTTCTCATCAGAGAGGAGGCTGCTGTCGGTTTCCACGGCAACTGTTGCCATTCCGCAGCCGATATCGCTTCCCACCGCAGCCGGATAAATCAGTTCCGTTGTCGCCAGAGCAATCCCGACGCAGACCTCCTTCGAGAGATGCACATCCGGCATGACTGCCATGTGATGGACATCTCCCGCATGCCGCAGCTGTTCGATGGATTGCCTGACGTCGGCACTCAACGGTTCCGCTGTCCAGAGATGCAAAGAAGCCAGGGGAGCCGTCATGATTGCTCCTCCTGATTCTGGCGGATCTGTTCTTCATCCGCACCGAGAATCTGAAACAGGAGCAGGGGCGTTTTCTTACGTGTAATCGCTTGTGCCACCGCACTCCGCAGTTGTCCCTCGACGGTTGCCAGCCGACGTTCGATATCGACCCGGTCCAGTTCCGCTGCGGGAACGTCCGTAACGACCGTCGCCACCAATCGGGACGAATCCGCCCCAGGGGTGATGGACACGATTTTCAGTCCGCTGAGCGAATCATCACGAATCTCACCGGACAGGACCAGATCGAGCGTCTTCTGCACCTGGCGACAGAGTTGTTTCGCTTTGCGGTGTTCTTTGTCCCGTTTGCGGGACGGTTTGAACAGATCACGAGGATCGACGCCGTCGTCCTCACGGAGTTCTCCACACAGCGCGCGCATCTGCTCGCGCTGACGTTGATTGAATGTCATGAATCTCTCTCATCGGTTTCAGGAAGAAATCAGCGCAGACTGCGATCGGCGCTGCACAGTTGTCAGCGGGCAAACAGAGAGAGTGAGCCTGAACCTGATGAGAGAACATCCGTGACGTGAAAACGAAAGCGGACCCTGCTCAGCAACGTGACAGGCTCAGATTTGCAGAGAAGGTGGGATGAGAATTCATGATGACATCTCCCTAATAGATCCAGCCTGAATGTCCTTGGCCTTCGTCCAGGTGAAAGCCATTCGATACCCCGGACACACACTCCCCAGAATGGTTCGCGTCATTTTCGACGTCGAAATCTGATCAAAAACGCAGCCTCCGGGCAGGGCCAGAAAGTCTGATGTCTCGCTCATTCGCCTGCCATCCAGATGACGATGCCAATAGAATGCGATGAGGAACCCACTCCCGGTGCGTGAGAAGACACAGCGAATCACAACGTGATGCGGATGGCCTGAGGAACTCAGTGACACCGTACATTGCCAGGAGTCGATCCAAAGATTTCCGGAGAACAGCAAATGAGACCAATGACCTTTCAAAGCATGGAGATCATGCGATTCCCTGCGGGGTGGAGGCCGAGCATGGCCGCCTCGCAGGGAACGCGATCAACCATGCGAGACAAGAATGAAACGATGGCACAAAGACGCTTCACGGACTGCCCGGGAGTGGAAGAAGTATTATCTGCGCCAAGTTTGGATGAACAGGCTTGGAATTGACGAAGTCGGGAAAGGTCAATACCGACTCAACCGCGTTCAGGGCATGCAACGGGGCCGCTTCCGCAAGAAGCGTGCTTTTGACTGCGGGAATTCTCGCTGTTGTATCTGTCACAGTGACAAATATCCCAAGCGTGAAAAGACAAGGCAGGAGTTGTTCGCCGATTTCAGATTTCGTGAAGAGTTTGACGACTTGAGGAGCCAAGACGATGACTGAAGCCAGTGACTGGAATGACCCCTTCGGTTCCGTAGGACGACCGGCTGAAATTCCGCAACACTCTATGTTTAATTAAGTTGCGGCGATAACCGCTTGTAGGGCAACCGCTTAAATCCGACTATGAGTTTGTCGAGTTTGCCCGGAGTTTGTCGGCGTGTGGGTTGATAAAGGTACATCCGTGTGAATTTCACATGACGTAAGTTGGAATTCGGCCTCCGCACATCGCTCACTGCATTCGCTTTCAACACCTGGTCCCTCAGGTTCCCCGATTTGAGGGTGAAAACTCTCATCGGATTCTGCCGCTTTTCGGACCTGTATCAGCGTCCCAACGGGGCCTCGAAAAATCAATTTTCGAGGCCCCGTTTTGGGAGCTGAAATCAGGACATAGTGGGGTACAAGGAATGTGTAACACCGTTCCAAATTACCAATTGCGACAATAGCGAAATGACGTTCATTTTCCACCCTCTGCTGGCGCTGATTGCTTCTGTGACCGACCGGGAACTGGCGAAGTACATCCAGTTTTTGAAGGAAGAGAACACGATCCTGAGATCCCGCTTGCCGGGGCAGGTGCATACCAAACCGGCGGAGCGGGAACGGCTCATCAAGTTCGGCAAAGCCCTCGGCAGAGCTATTGAAGAACTGATCACAATCGTGAGTCCTGCCACCTTCTACCGCTGGCTGAGAGAAGATAATGGCCAACCGAAGCGGAAGAAGAACCCCAAGGGTGGTCAACGGAAGCCACGAGAAATTCGCGAACTGGTGTTACAGATCGCTTCCGTTACCGGCTTCGGGCTGACTCGGATCGTCGGAGAACTCCGGAAACTGGGGATCAAAAAGATCAGCCGGCAGACGGTTCGCAATATTCTCAAGGAGGAAGGAATCCCACCCAGTCCGGATCGAACTTCGGACAGCTGGAATAATTTCATTGAACGTCACAAAGAGACGCTCTGGGCTTGTGACTTCTTCAGTGTGAAAACCGTGACCAAGCGTGGTTTGAAAGACATGTATGTGCTGGTCTGGCTGTGTATGACCTCACGGGAGGTTATCGTC
>Ga0182738_1006956_pt1 | contig 11613 bp, 2 predicted proteins | sample eDN5th30CBELigMG_FD_128876 | JGI IMG/M metagenome (GOLD analysis project Ga0182738, IMG submission 128876) | Enriched Miracle-Growth compost microbial communities from Emeryville, California, USA - eDNA 5th pass 30_C BE-Lig MG (version 2)... ...
CTGAAATCGAACCCACCGGGATATCTTCTCTCATTCTGATGGGCTCAGTAACAACAACATCTTGAGAATTGGGAAAGAATGAAGCCAAAGTACTCTCTTGCTCAGTGGGTCTGAGGGGCTGGCTGACTGCAAATGCCCCACGAGCACGATCTTGAAGAGCCTGTTGATTTTCTGCCCAAACCCTGCTGCTTCCATTTCCAATAAGATATTTTGGCGCTTTGAAAATTCTCTCAGCTTCTGGATCAACAAACATTTCCTCGAATCCCATACCACCTTGCTGACCGACAAAAGCGAAAAGCTGAAGCCAGATGGTCCTTGAGTATTTTGGATGGGTCATTATGTATTGGTCTATAGCTCGGACACCCACAAAAATCTTAACAATCAAGAAAAGAATCTCCATTAGGTTGATTGTGGAACATCCTCCTACCACAATATCTCCCAATAAATTGTATTCTCGAGAATGCTTGGCATCCACCATATTCAATATGCATAATAATAGCAAGCCAAGATTCACAAGGAAAGCGAGGCCTTCCACAATAAACAATTGCAGGAAATTGATCTTTCTCGCTAGAGGCACTGCTATCAAAATATAACTCATGATGATAAAGCTGAAAATGACTTGAATGATTGTTTGGGCAAGAGGCGAAGATCTCAAAAAGACTGTAATTGCCATAGGAAATGCAATCCTAAACATATACAAGAGGAAGAAGTATTGGTTCAAGTTGCTATGGCCTCGGAATCCACTGAATAAAACCTCAAACTCTTTCCATCTCTCAGCAAAATCTCGATAAGCAGATTTATCCTTATATAAAATGAGCCTTCTTCTGACAACATTGGAGCTGCTGATGAGATTAAAGATTGCCACGGTCATCACAGTTAATGCTGCAAGGACTGTAAACAGCAAAAGGATACTCGCAAAGGACGTTGATAAATGGGGATCAAGGGAGATCCATTCTATTAATGAATAGAAAACAACGTCCCCAACACTTGTACCCACAAATTCCAGACAGAGGTTCCATTTGATAATCAATTTTATACTCTCAAGATACACTCTACCAGAACCCCATCCAATAATGAGACACAGTCTTTCAAAGATAACGATGAAAAATAAAACTGTGATCACCAGAAGCCATGACATGATCTTGGACCAAAAATTGACTATAAAGCTCGAATGCAACCCTCTTTGTTCAAAGATATCAGGTAACGGTCTTTTGGTGAAAGAAGTTTGCAGGCTTTGTGGCATATCGCTTCCAAATTCCAACGACATTATCTCTCTTCCTTGGCTGTTTACTAAATTCAGTGCTCTTGGGGGCAGCGGCATATTTATGTATCTTATAGACGCTAGAACCGTAGGAATAGTGACTAATGACAAGCTATTTTGGGTCTCAGGAGCTTTCAATATCAGATCCAAATAACTTCCAGCACTTTCTGCGAGATAAGGGAGGCAAATCGGATAAAGATCTCCTGTTGCCAGTGAAGGAGAGGCACATTCTTCAACACAAGTTCCAGTGTTTACATCATAATATTCTGTCTCACGCTCACAGGGTAACAAACAGTTGGCACCATATGAGGTCACTTCGTGTCGGAAAGGCATCGGACATGAAGCATGGCAAGTATCATTCCAATAGAAATACTCTGAAGGCCAACAGGAATAATCACAATATTTATACCCAGATTCGATTCTTTCTGTAAATGGAGGCTCACATGTATCGAGGCAAGTCCCATTTTGGTAAAGGAACTGATTGGCCAAGCAAGGATATATACACCATTTTTGGTCCCCTACTGTTGATTGCATCAAAGGAGGAGGGCAACTAACATGACAGGTGTTGTTCCAGTAATAAAAATTATCATCACAAGCCACAACATACTGAGAGGATTCAATGCAATATTTCTCAAAAGTGCTCATTATCAATTGGGTGTAATCTCGATCGCAAACATATGAGCAAGTGCCGTTGTAGTAATAAAACTGTCCTTCCAAGCAAGGGAAATTGCAATATAATCTTGAACGATCAGTTGAAGGCACTAATGGAGGCGGACAAACGCTAATACAAGAGGAATTCCAATAATAGTAATATTCTGGCAAACACGGAAAGTCACAAAAGTTTCTAACCATTGGAAAGCCTTCTTGCCGAATCACAAAGATTCCCGAGCAAGTAAAAGAGCAGGCACCATCCCAATATAGATATTGAGAATTCAAGCAAGGATAATCACAAAAGTTTTTGCCAAGATATTGCCTTGAAACCAAAGGAGGATTACAGCTACCAGAACAAGTTCCATTCCAGTAAAGGTAATTGCTTCCTGTGCAAGAAAAGCCACAATATTGCCGATTCTTCACTATCGTAATTGTTAACGGGTATGGGCACTCACTCAAACAAGACAAGTCCCAATAAGTGTAACCCCATTCACAATCATAATCACAAAATAGCCTAGGAGCAAGAGCATACTGAGAGGTCCCTGTAAATGGTGACAGACATGTGGAGACGCTACTTCCATCCCAATATAAATAATTCCCAGAACTTGTTGGATAATCGCAATATTGTCTGGAATATTGAACTCTGGTGTTCAATGGAAAGGGACAAGTGCTTCTGCAAACTCCATCCCAATATAAAAATTGAGTCACTCCACAGGGGTAATTGCAATATAATATTCCCCCAACAGTGTTTGTAGTATGATAGACCGGACAGGTATTCATACACTCGCCGGTCCAAAAGAAGTACTGTCCGTCTAAGCAAGGCTGTCTGCAAAGCCTCCTGCCATTTTGTAAATGAGTTATTCTCGGAGGGTCGCAAGAGGAGGCACAGCTCCCATCCCAATAAGCATATTGATAGTCATAAGTACAAGGGAAATTACAAAGTTTTCTTTTATCATAGGTGGTGCTGATCGTCAAGGGACTTCCACAATCCTGTCCACAAGTTCCATCCCAATAGAGGTATTCGATTGGACTGCAAGGGAAAAGGCAAAGTTTGATAACAGGAAGCTCAGTCCATGATATATATGGTTTGATTAAAGAAATTTCAGTCATTGGCTGATATGGAGCAGGGCAGGTGCTTGAACAGGTGACCCCATCCCACATAAAAAACTGATCAATAGAGCAAGAGGGTGAGCAGCATTGAGTGGGATCAGATGTGCAGACAATCAAGGGCCATGGACATCTTCTGACACATTTATTTACCCAAGGGATCAGATAATAGCCAGAAATACAAGTTAAGCAATTTGTAGAACCTCCGGTACAGGTAGCACATGGACTGACGCATCTTACACATTGAACACCGTCATAAATCACGTCAGGCTGATCAATACATCGATAACAATTTGTTGCACCTGCACCAAAACATGACGCGCATAAATTATAACAAGAGTAACAGCTGCCACCTGATGCATATTGCCCCACGTTACATCCACAGCTATTGGATAAAGCAGTATTCGAGTCCACTCCGCAGAGTATGGAGGAGCTTGGAGGAGTATTTTGGTCAGCAACCACAACGACGTCTCTAAATCCAAAAGATTCATTACAACTTTCTTCATCAAGCCTGCTGATGACTCTCATTGTAAAGGTTGAAGCTGTATGCGGCATTCTGAAAAAGATATCAAAGTATCGTTCATGAAAATGATCATCATTTTGTCCACAAACTTGTAATGGGGATGACTGCCAAGTTAAAGACCATCCACCAACGATGGTCCCTTCAAACTCTAATTGGAAATAATCACTACTATCCCAACTATCAATCACCCAAAATCGGAAACTGACTCGAATGGCGTTGTGCGCAGGCAGATTTGACCAAACCCTTCGAAACCAATGACCATTCTGACTTTCTGAAGTCCCAAGGACGCAATACCCACCGAGCAATTTATATCCCCAACACGTATAAACCGGCCCAGTCCTTATATTGGAATATGTCCAGGAAGAAGCGTCAGATGCAAAGGTACTATCTTGTAAATCTCGGATTTGATAGCCTAGTTTTTTCATGAGAAGAAGAGTGAGTCAAATTTACCATCAAAGGAGTATGGAGAAGTGACTTGGAAGTGTGAAAACATCAGAAGGAGAATGAAAAAGACAATAGAGAGACTATGTTGGTACTTTGGTGTCAAAGCCATTTTAGTTCACGATCTTCAGAATAAATAAAATTAATTGGCTTGATAGGGAATTAACTGTTAAGGTGGAATTTGCCTCTCATTTGCTTCAATTAGGAAATGGAGGAGGAAAGTGACCATTCTATGAGATGAGGTGTTCAAGAACTGCCCCTATTATCTCTCAATCTCATTGAAGGTAATTGCTTCTTGGCGATAATCAAACGTTTTTCCAACAAAAAATTCTAGAATTTCCATCACTCCAATTCCTTTGTCAACTGATTTCTCTCGAATTTTTTTAATTAAATTTCAAATCGACTTTTTATTCAAACAAGCTCTTGGAGTCTAATGGGAAAAAAAATCTCATCAATAATTTTTCACAAAATAAATCTCAAAAAGGTAAGATGAAATTTTTTTGAAGCATCTTTTGGTTTGACTTGAACTTTGGAAGAAATAAAAGAAGGATGTGTTTGCTCAAAATCAAGAGATGATTCGAAAGAACTTGAAAACAAGAGGGTTTTTTTCAAGGAGTCGCAAAAGTAATTTTTTCCTTCCCGGTTGGTGGAATTTGGAGAAGAAAATTTTGTCAAAAAATTTGATTTAGGGATTCCTTGAGATTTTTCCAAAATCTGAACTAAATGAAAAAAAAATTCCTCCTTTAAATTTTCTCCAAATGAAAAAACATTGAGTTTTCACCTTTTTAATGATTTTTCACAAGAAAACTTTTGGGCGAATTCAAAAAAAATTTTCTTCTTCTTTCTTCATCAGCTCTGAAAATACAAAAAAAAAAGGCTAAGGAAAAATTTTTTCTTTGAGGTTTAAGAACAGATAATCACTGATTTCTCTGGAATCCACAAAATATTGTGCAATGAGTGAGAGGACTTATTCAAAAAATTGTTTTTGTTGTTGAAAAAAATCCTGAAAACACTTTTTTGCAAAAATTTTCATTTATTTCTCAATAGAAAGGTCTAAATATTTTTACTCTCACTTTTAAAACGAAATTATTACAAATTATCAATCAAACAAACATACTCTTTTATAAATTTATTCATCGCCATTAAACTCATTATTCATGATTTGTATTAAATTTTGTATGGATTCTCAAAGGAGAATCAGCTTTCGTTCTAGATATATATAATAATCCTCCTCCTTCTGCGCCACCACTGCCATCAGCAACAGCCTTTTCAGATATTTCAGTAAACCTCCCTTTCTTTTTCTCTTCAGCTGCCGCATATTCATTCATAATCATATTCTTTATTCTTTCCATTTTTCTCGGCGACTCTCTCTGTCTCTTTGTTGATGCACTCTCTTCCAACGTTATTTGTTCAACGATCTCCTCAAACGGCTCATTTATTCTCAACATACTCTGCCCTATTTTAAGCGGAGATACCGGAGAAGTAGAACCACTTGCCATTGGCGATTTTAACATCACATTTGTCAAACTTCTCTCTCTATATCTCACAATTGGACTGCCTCCTTCAAGAGTTTCCTCTGATCCTCTTGTATTTGAAACGATTGATGGTGAAACAGACCCCAAATTTGCCTTATTATCGAAAGGAGTGACCCTTCTATATCTTCCTTTCAAGAGCTTTTTGCTCTCCAATTCTCTCCTTACTTTCTCATTTTCTATCATATATTTTGAGTCTGATAAAATCTCAGCAGTTTTCATGTCGACAAACATCTCTTCAAATCCAAATCCTCCTTGTTGAGCGTAGAATACGAGGAGCTGGCCCCACATAGCTGGGATAAACTTCTTTATTCTCCATTGATATTTGAAAATCTCATAAATTGCTTGGGAGATTTTAATTCCAAAGAAAACAATTATTGAGATGTTAATGCAGCCATTCCCGCAAACCACAACATCTCCAAGGAGATAATATACTCTGAATTCATCAATGATATCAATGCGGGAATCCAACAGGGCCAAGATAAAGAGACTGCAGTTCACAATAAGGGTGAAAACTTCAACAAGAATTAGCTGCACCAAGTTTATTCTTCTCATCAAAGGTTTCATTATGAGGAGATAGCCAAGGATCAGCAATGTGAAAGTCACGTATAATATGCTCTGGACCACAGGGAAATGAGATAAAGCAGCTGACACCAACATTGATAATATTACTCTCATGATGTAAGCCACGTAGAAATAGGGGTTGGGGTCTTTATGGTTCCTGAAGCCTCGGAACATAACCTGAACTCCAGTCCATTTCACCAGAAATCCTTCATAATCCTTTTCAGATCTGAACATGATCAATTTCCTTCGAGAAAATTCAAAAGAAGGGACAATATATAATATCCCTGCCACCAAAGCTATCATCACAGATATTGAGAATAAGCACAAGATCAAGCTAACAGCAGAAACATGACCATCACCAAGCGACATAAATTCTATCGCAGCATAAAAGAAAAGATCTCCCAGGCCTGTTGCAACAACTATCACAAGGATATTTATCTTGAAAATCACAATCAAGCCCTCAAAGAAATTCTTCAATCTCATCCAATTCATCATTGAGGCAATTGCTTCAAAGATATGCAAGACCATTATTGCTATGAGGACAATCACCCAAGACATTAATTCTGACCAAAAGTTCACAATAAAATTCGAATGCAATCCACGTTCTTCAAAAATCTTAGGCATCGACCTTTTTATATAGACAGCTCTCATGCTCTCCGGCATTGCTTGGCCAAATTTCAATGTTATTATACTCCTTCCTTGACTCATTGCCAGTTTATGCAGTCTCTTTGGATATTGAATGTCAAGATATCTCAGATAATGAAGATTAGGACTCAAAGTTCCAAGGCTGTACTCATCTGGATCCTCAGGAGCTTGAAGAACCAAATCTAATAAACTACCATAGTCATCCTGTGAACTACTTGTCTGTAAACAAATCAAAAATGAATCATTCATTGCCATTGAAGGGTGATCACAGTTCCTCATACACTCTCCACTTTTCATATCATAAAATTCTGTTGGGTTATCACACGGAAGCAAACATAACCCACTTTTCTGACGGAGTGGTTTATCACACGAACCCCCACAAGATCCATTCCAATACAAGTATCCTCCCGTTAGACAAGGATTTTCGCAATATTTATACCCAGATTCTTCTCTCATTGAAAAAGGGAGTCCACACGTTTCTGAACACGACCCATCTAGATGAAGGAATTGATTCCTCAAACAAGGATAAACACACCATTTCTGGTTCCTAACTTCAATTGTCTGTAGTGGTTCCAGGCATGAGTCCCCACAGGTGTGATTCCAATAATAAAATCCCGTTGTTGTCGGGCAGAAAAGATCACAATATTTCTCAAGATCCCATGCCTGAGCCAAAAATGGAGGCTCACAGTCTTCTTTACAGCTTCCATCATAATAGAGATATTTATCACTGGGGCATTTAAAGGAACAGTAGGGCTTATTTTGTTTCAAAACAAAACTGAAAGGTCCAGAACAACCACTCTGACATGTGTTATTTTCATAAAGATAAGGTTTGGTTCCGCTACAGGGGAAATCGCAGAATTTTCGCGAGTTTTCTATTCTCTGGACAAATGGGTCTGGACAATTGAAAGAACATGATTTATCCCAATATAAAAATTGGGTCGAATCACAAGGAAAATCACAAAAATCTTTTCCTAAGTCTGTTCTTGTTGTGAGAGGATAGTCACATGCATCAGAACATGTTCCATCCCAGTAGAGAATAGTGTTTGGCGCCGTGGTACAAGGAAAATCGCAGTACTGTCTATTCTTGTCAATTCTTGTTTTTAAAGGAAAAGCGCAGCCGCCAACACAACTGTTATCCCAATATGTATAATCGTATTGACAAGAGGAGTAATCGCAGAAATCTTGAGAATTGGCATTAGATCCTGAAAACGGCGCTGGACAAGAGGATCCAAAAGTTCCATCCCAATACAAAACGTTATTCCCAGGAATACTCGAAGTCGGAAAATCACAATATTTCCTCTCCTTTTCTATTCTCGTCTTCAAAGGAAAAGGGCAGTCAGCCTTACAATCTCCATTCCAATAAAGGTATTCATCGACTGCACATGGCCAATTGCAATATCTCACCTGCTGTGTCGTCACAGGTAACAAGAAACCACCGCAGGTATCCATACAATCTCCATTCCAGTAATAGTACTGATTCAAAGGACATGGTTTCGCACAGATCCGCCTATTATTCTGAAGCTTTGGGAGAAATGGAGCATCACAGGTCAAAGAGCAAGATCCGTCCCAATACAAATACTGGGCAGTATCGGTGCAGGTCCAAGTACACTTTTTCATTCCACTAATTCCAGTATCCACAATCGTCAAAGGACCTCCACAATCATGCTGACAAGTTCCGTCCCAATATAAATACTCCGAAGCACTACAAGGGAACGTGCAGAGTTTCAAAATCCTGAGCTCTGGAGTTAAACTGCCGTACTCTGTAATCGCAACGTATGGAGCTGGACAGGTGCTCAGACAAGTCGTTCCATCCCAATAATGATAATAATCTTGAGGATTAGACACCGTACAACGAGAACAACAAGTGTTTGAGCCGCAATCGTAAAGTGGCCATTGGCATCTCACTTCACAGGTGCCTGTCCATGGAAGTAAATAGCCTGAAGAACACGTAAGACAGTTCGTAGGGGAGCTTGAGCATGTTGCGCATGGACTAGTGCATGTAGTGCACTTGGTACCGTCCCAAATAACATTTGAAGAAGCTATACATCCATAACAATCAGAGGCAGAACCGCTAGGAACGCAGGAAGAGCATAAGGAATTGCAATTGTAGCAACTAGTGCCAGACTGATATTGTGTCAGCGCACAGTTAGAGTAGCCATCACAGTTTTTATTTGGAAGTCTCACTGAATCTGGGCCGCGACCGCAAATGGTGTTGACAGCAGGAGAACCTGTAGGAGCATTTTGGTCAAATACAAATTGAAGATCTCGAAAACCGAATGATTCGTTACAGGATTCTTCGTTGAGGTCACTAATCACACGGAATGTTAAGGTTGAGCCCGTATGAGCAATCAGTCCACTGACCATAATCCTTGGCATTTCATACCAAGCGTTATTCATCGTACCGCACAAATTGTATGTAAAACTACTCAAACTCATATGCCACCCATCTAAGACTAACCCATCAAAAGATAACTGAAATCCATCATCACGTCCACCTTGATTCAGGTCCCAACTGTCTATTGCCCAGAAATTCATTGAAAACCGGATGTAATTATGCGCAGGAAGATTTATATAAACCCTTTGAAAATAAAACCCGATATTACTCGCCGAAGATGCCAGTCCGAGTACGCAATAGCCGCCCAGCAAAAGCGTTCCAGCGCAATTATAGTAAATTGTACTGCTTTTGAAACCTGGATATGCAGTCCAAGACGCTGCATCTGATGCAAAAGTGCCGTCATTGTCCAGATCCCGAAGTATAAAACCTAAAGATTATCAAGGGAGAAATGAAGGGTTTTGTACCTGATAAAGAGTAAGGAGAGGCTGGAGAGGAATGGAAAAGGAGTAAAAGACAGTAGAAGTAGGCAAAAGCCTGGAAAGAGGGCCTCATAAGGTTCTGATTAAGTTTGACAGCAGCAAACTATTAAAAAAAATTAAAGAGTTAATTATAAAAATCAAGTGGAAATTAAAAGCAATATGGGAGCAAATAATTAACAAGTGATTAATTTTAGAAGCTTCAGTTAGGAAAACCTTTTATTCATTAATGATTTGTAGTTTGCCTGATTAATTAAGGACACATTAAATTTAATTAATTCGATGCTTTCGTGATATTAAGAGTCAAGCTTCTTGTCATCAACATTTTTAAATCGTTGAGCTTTCCCTAAGAATTAATTTCAGTCAGTCAGCTAGTATCCCATTTTATGTTCTTTTCTCTCAAAAGTCCCGACTCGAAACCAGCGAAAACGAGCCAAGTGACTGAAGGATTATTGAATAAAGAACTTTTTGGAATGGCTTAATTAAATTCCTTCTCATTCAGTTGCCTTTTGATTTTTTTTTCAACCCGGAATAAACTGATACAAGTTCTGGCTTTGATAAAAGAGCCTTTTTCGGAATTGAAATCATGAAACCGATAAATTTTATTCCTCAAAACTTCTTGTCACTTGATGAAGTAAAAGAGAAAAGTGAGATTTCTTTGAAAATTTTTCACGCCAAAAAGAAAAGAAAAAAATTTATTCAAAAGATTTTTCTCAAAAATGGGATTCTCATGAAACTCTCTCTGTAAAAATTTTTTCTGAAATTTTATCTTTTTCAGAATCCATCTCTATTTCCGAGACCTTCATTCTTCTAATTAAGAACTTACACCTGGAAAAATTTTTTGAACTTCCGTAGCTCTTAACTCGGAGAGCCAAAAAAGAGCTTAAGGTGTTAATTTAGAGACCAATCTTAAATGGAAGAACGATGGAATAAAAAAGTTCTTTCGAAATTTTAGTGAGCCAACAAGTCATAAATTTCAAAGAGTTTTTTCTTGGTTTGTTTTTTCTCAATTAAAAATGAATGCAAACAATGCAAGTGAGTAAATCTTTAAATTTTTACTGTGGATAATATAGAAAGAAAAAATTATAAAAGATCAAGTTAACAAAATAAAATAAATTTTCATATATAAGGGATAACCTTCCCATCATTTTCTCATAAAAAAAACTCAAGTTTCTTCTTCAATTCTCTTTGGTATACTCCCACCAAGTTCAAGCTCAACTTCAATTGTTGTTGTTATGATGATTACTAAAACCACTGATATTTTGTTTTTGGATATTCCTCATAATAAAGCTATTTTGATTATCATACGTGGACTCATCATTCCCACCACCACCATTGTTAAAATCAATTCCCAATCTCTTTTCATTTCCTCTTGCAGCAGGAGGACTTGAATTAGAATCAACCTTTGTCAAGCTCAAAGTCTCAAAGTTTCCTCCTCTGACCATCATTCTATTGGAATCTGGTGGAGAATCGAAATTGGACCTCATCCGATCATGTATCGACCCAGCTCTATTCGAATCCAAATTAAATTTAGTTGAAACAACATCCCTTATTCTATCTCTTTCTGGACTTCCCTGCTCATCAGTGAACGTAAACCCAGGAGATTGAACAAAAGAAGTCTCGTTTATCAGCTTATGTCTATCGTCCATTTCGATTTTCTGAGGGTTTATAATCAAACTTGAAGGTCTTTTCTCTTCTTCTTGTGTTGGTTCCTCAATTATCGTTGTCCTCTTTAAGAATGTGGACCTTCTATTCGTATCCCGAGCAAGTGGCGAATCACCTTCATTGTCCAAAAGCTTGTTCTTTTTGACGGCAAATAATCTTTCTCGTTCAACTTCAACAAGCCTTTTTTCTTCATCAATAACATATTGTCTTTGATTAAAGATTTCAGCCGCTTTATTATCAATAAACATCTCTTCAAAGCCCATTCCTCCTTGTTGCAGATAAAACACAATCAACTGCAACCAAAGAGATCTATCCTTCTTTTGTTCTTTATGGATCGCTAACGCTCCATCTACAATCTTGGCAACCAAAAATATCACCAGCAAAAGATTAAGAGCCAGGTTTCCATACACAAC
>Ga0182738_1006957_pt1 | contig 11611 bp, 7 predicted proteins | sample eDN5th30CBELigMG_FD_128876 | JGI IMG/M metagenome (GOLD analysis project Ga0182738, IMG submission 128876) | Enriched Miracle-Growth compost microbial communities from Emeryville, California, USA - eDNA 5th pass 30_C BE-Lig MG (version 2)... ...
TCCGCGATACACTCCGTCCGCATCGGGGCTCTTCCTCTGAGTTCGAGAAAATGTTGCTGCACAACACTTTTTCGCAGAGTCAGCGCGCCGATGCACCCAACACCTTTGAGAAATCCGGGCTAATACGCCGATCCTGTTCGTCAATCTCGACGGTTCGCAAACCCTCGAAATGAAAAGAGCGGGCCTTCGCCCGCTCTTTCCGTTCCGTCGAGGAACCTGCGCGACTAGAAGCGCAGATCCATGCCGAGCATGGCGACCCAGGACTGGCCCTGCGTGCCGTTCACAGGACCGCCCACGTTCCAGTAAACGCCGCCGCCGACCAGCTTGATGCCCGGTCCGAGAGCGTAGTTGACACCAAGCTCGAACTTGTCCGTGCGGTATCCGCCGAAGACGGCCGCGCCCGCCATCGGGTTCGTACCGAAGTTACCCGCCGACGTGCCGGCAGGGGCAACGAAGTTCAAGCCGCTGTTGGTGCCCTGGTTTATGGTCGCCAGCGCGGCTGCGCCGTTGCCGTTGTCGGTATTGACGTGGCCCCAGCCGAACGACATCTGCCACGGGCCGGTTTCGTACATGATCGACGCGGCCACCTTGCGGCTCTCGCTGTTCTGGCCGGTGTAGTAGTTGGCGCCAAGGCCGTTGTTGTCGTAGCCGTACGAGCCACCGACCGTGAACCCGGCGAAGCCGAACTGCGCGCCGACCACCCACTGCTTCCAGTTGTACAGGTTCGCGCCGGTTACCGTGTTCGTGTTGTTGGCCGGCAGGTTGTTGAGGCTGGGAACGAAGGTCAGGTACGAGAACGCGCCGTAGAGGGCAACGGTCACGTCTCCGAACTTGTTCAGGTAGTTGGCGCCGACGTCGAACATGTCCTGATAGGAGTTGTCGTTGGTCGGGCAGTTGCTCGCCGAGGTCGGGTCGTTGAGGCCGCAGATACCCGCGCCTGCTGGGGCGACGGCGAGGCCTCTCGACAGCTGGGCATTCGGCGAAACGTTGATCTTCGGCGAGTAGCCGACACCGATCTGCAGGCCCATGAAACGGGGCGTGAAGTAGTTGATGCGGTTCACGTCCTGGTACTGGCCGCCGATCGTGAAGAACGTCGCCGCCCCCTGGGACGGGTTGGCCATCATGGCGTTGCTCGCCCAGTTGAAGTTCGAGTTGTGCTGGAAGAAGCCCCAGCCCAGCAACGCAGACGGCGCACCGTAGTACATACGGTAGCTGGCCTGGTCGCGCGCGCCGAACTCGATACGGCCCCAGTCGCCGAAGGCGAACAGGAACGCTTCGTCGATCTGGCGGGAGTGAGTGGCAGCGGTGACGCTGTTATCCCAGCCTTCGAGCTCGACGGTCAGACCGACCGTGGTGCCGTTGTCCAGCTTCGACTGGCCGATGAAATGGATTTCACCTTCCTGAATGAACTGGAGGCCCTTGTATTGAACCGACGAGCCGTTGGGGGCATAGGTCCCCTCGATGCTGCCGGCCAGCGCATAGAACTGGTAATAGCCGCCGACGCCGATCTTGATCGGGTCTGCTGCCATGGCCGGGGCGGCCATCAGTCCACCGGCGACCAATGCGGTCGATCCCAGTAGAAGCTTTTTCATCATTCTCCCTCTCTCGTTGATCAGAAACTGGTACGTACCAGAGGCCTGCCCGACCGGCGGAACGTGGAAGCCAGGAACGCAGCGACGCACTGCCCGCGCCAAGACGGTCAATGAATAGAACACGGCGATGAAAGAAGGGTCAAGAAATGGACGCCCGGTTGAACGATTCTCCCCTCACCTGTGGCGTCTTTGTCACATTTCGCCGCCCACGCAGGGGCCGATCGCCTGGAGACGGGCAATGAAGGATTCGTTCGATCTTATGATGCAACTATAGGTGCGCCAACCGATCGCTTGAAGTCCGTCGAACGGATGCTTATCGTCCCGCCCGCCATCGCGCCCCGAAAAGTCGGGTCGAGACGATATCGTCACGATATCGGGCCAACGCCGTCGGGGAATGACGACATGTCAGGACTTTCCAATGCCATTCGCTTTTCGCTGCTGGGCCTGACGGTGCTCAGCCTGGCGGCCTGCGGAGATCCGGATTCCGTCAAGGAAAAACGGTCGGGCCCATCCGGCGATCGCAACAGGCGCGACGCTACAGCCGGCCTGGGCGGGCGCGATCGGGAAGAGGGCAGCCTGTTCGGGCCAGGCGGCCTGTTCGGCTCGCGAGCGGAGAAGAAGGACAATTCCGGAACGGGCGTGGCGGTGAACGCCTTCCTGTGGCGCGCCTCGCTGGACACCATTAATTTCATTCCGCTGGTATCGGCCGACCCGTTCGGCGGCGTCATCATCACCGACTGGTATACGCCCGCCGAAGCGCCCACCGAGCGCATGAAGGTCCAGATCACCATCCTTGACCGGGAATTGCGGGCGGACGGAGTGCGGGTCGCGGTATTCAAGCAGCAGGCGACGAGAGGCGGAGCGACCTGGGTCGACGCCCAGGTCGACCCACGCACCAACACCGAGATCGAGAATGCCATCCTGACCCGCGCCCGGCAGCTGCGTATCGCCCAAGGCGGCTAGAGGCGGCCGGCGCCGCGTTGCGGGGCTTGACTTAGGGGGCCGCAGCTTGCATCCGCTGCGGCCTCAGTTTTTCCGGGAGCCCAACCGTGTCGTCGCCTCCGTCGCCTCAACCGGCGCGCTACAATTTCCGCGAGACCGAAGCCAAGTGGCAGAAGGCATGGGAGGACCGCCAGACCTTCCATGCCGTCATGGACAAGACGCGGCCGAAATACTACGTGCTCGAAATGTTCCCCTATCCTTCGGGGCGGATCCATATGGGTCACGTACGGAACTACACGCAGGGCGACGTGATCGCCCGCTACAAGCGCGCCCGGGGCTTCAACGTCCTGCATCCGATGGGCTGGGATGCCTTCGGCCTGCCGGCCGAGAACGCGGCGATGGAAAAGAAGGTCCATCCCAAGGCGTGGACCTACGAAAACATCGCCACCATGAAGGCGCAGCTCAAGTCGATGGGCCTGTCGCTCGACTGGAGCCGCGAGCTCGCAACCTGCGATCCTGCCTACTACCGGCACGAGCAGAAGATGTTCCTCGACTTCTGGAAGGCGGGGCTCGCCTACCGCAGCGAGGCCTGGGTCAACTGGGATCCCGTCGACAACACGGTGCTGGCCAACGAGCAGGTGATCGAGGGCAGGGGCTGGCGCACCGGCGCCGTCGTCGAGCGGCGCAAGCTCACCCAGTGGAACCTCAGGATGACGGCTTTCACGGATGAGCTGCTTGGGCGCCTGGACACGCTCGACCGCTGGCCCGAGAAGGTGCGCCTGATGCAGGCCAACTGGATCGGCAAGAGCCGCGGCGCACGCGTCTTCTGGGCGCTCACGGATTCGGCCGGCGCCGACCGCGGCAAGCTCGAGATCTTCACCACGCGGCCGGACACGCTGTTCGGCGCCTCGTTCATGGCGCTGTCGATCGATCATCCGATCACGGCCGGGCTGGCGCAAGAGGATCCCGGCCTGCAGCACTTCGTCGAGGAGTGCCGCAAGACCGGCACCGCCGCAGCCGAGATCGAGACGGCCGAGAAGCAGGGTTACAGGCTGCCGCTGCTGGCCCGCCATCCGCTGGTGCCCGGCAAGACGGTTCCGGTCTATGCCGCGAACTTCGTGCTCATGGAATACGGCACCGGCGCGATCTTCGGCTGTCCCGCCCACGACGAACGCGACCACGAATTCGCGACCAAGTACGGCCTGCCGATCCTGCCCGTGGTGATGCCGAAGGACGCCGATCCGGCGGCGTTCAGCGTCGCCGAAGCGGCGTTCGTCGACGACGGGGTCATCGTCAACTCCGGGTTCCTGGACGGGCTCGACGTCGAGACGGCCAAGAGCCGGGTGATCGCGCGGCTCGAGGAGATCGGCGCCGGCACGGGCACGATCCAGTACCGTCAGCGCGACTGGCTGGTGTCGCGGCAGCGCTATTGGGGCACGCCGATTCCGGCGATCCATTGCGAGAGGTGCGGCGTGGTGCCGGTGCCGGAGCAGGACCTGCCGGTCGAGCTGCCGGAGGACGTCACCTTCGACAAGCCGGGCAATCCGCTGGACCACCATCCGACCTGGAAGCACGTCGCCTGCCCGAGTTGCGGGGCGGCGGCACGGCGCGAAACCGACACGTTCGACACCTTCGTGAACTCGAGCTGGTATTTCGACCGCTTCACCTCGCCGAACCTCGCCACCGCGCCGTTCGACCGCGAGGAGGACCACTACTGGATGCCGGTAGACCAGTATATCGGCGGCATCGAGCACGCGATCCTGCATCTGCTCTATTCGCGTTTCTGGACCCGCGCGATGCGCGAGGTGCAGATGACCAGCCGCGACGAGCCGTTCGACGGGCTGTTCACCCAGGGCATGGTCTGCCACGAGACCTATCGCGCGGCCGACGGCACCTGGCTGCTGCCCGAAGAGATCGAACGGATCGACGGCGGCAAGGTCGTCCGTCTCTCCGACAGGAGTCCGGTCGAAGTCGGCCGCTCGGAGAAGATGTCCAAGTCGAAGAAGAACGTCGTCGACCCGGACCAGATCATCCACGACTACGGCGCCGACACCGCGCGCTGGTTCATGCTGTCCGACTCCCCGCCGGAGCGCGATCTCGAATGGACCGAAGCCGGCGTTACCGGCGCCTGGCGATTCCAGCAGCGGCTGCATCGCATCGCCAGCGAAGCGATGGCGAACCTGCCCGCCGCCGGCGCCGCGAGGCCTGAGGCGTTTTCCGACGCCGCGACCGCGTTGCGGCGTGCCGCGCACAAGACGATCGCCGGGGCCTCCGCCGACATCGAGGCCTTCCATTTCAACAAGGCCGTGGCCCGCCTGTACGAGCTCGCCAACACGATCGGCGGCTTCGAAGGGAAGGACGAAACCGGCCAGTGGGCGTTGCGCGAGGCGCTCGAGATCTTCGTGCGCCTGATCGGCCCCATGACGCCGCACCTCGCCGAGGAGTTGTGGGTGGCGCTCGGGCACACGACGCTGCTGGCCGACTCGGGCTGGCCGGTTGCCGAGGAAAGGCTGCTGGTCGACGACACGCTCACGATCGCGGTGCAGCTCAACGGCAAGCTGCGCGGCACGGTGCAGCTCGCCAAAGACGCCGCGAAGGACGTCGCGGAGGAGGCGGCCCTGGCGCTTCCAGAGATCGTGCGTGCCCTCGACGGCCAGGCGCCCAGACGGGTGATCGTCGTGCCAAACCGCATCGTCAACATCGTGCCATGAGCGCCGGGTGAAGATCGAGCCCCGCCAGTTCGACGCCTTTCTCCGCAAGCCTGATTCCCGCATTCGCGCCGTCGTCGTCTACGGCAACGACGATGGCCTGGTCGCGGAGCGGGCCGCGCAGCTCGCACGCACCGTGTGCGCCGATCTCAACGATCCGTTTCGCGTCGTCGATATCGCCGGCGACGTGCTGAAAGGCGACCCGGCGCGCCTGGCCGACGAGTTCTCCGCGATCTCCCTGATGGGAGGAAGGAGGGTGATCCGCGTCCGGCCCGCCGGCGAGGAGTCGGCAACCGCGCTCCAGAACCTCGTGGAGGCAACTGCCGGCGACGCGCTCATCGTGCTCGAAAGCGGCAATCTGATGCCGCGCTCCAGCCTGCGCGTCCTGGCCGAGACCGAGAACACGCTGGCCGCCCTGCCGTGCTATCCCGATTCCGAAGAAGACCTCGAACGGCTGGTCGAGAGTACCGCCAGGACGCATGGCTTCACCGTGCAGGAGGATGCGCTGGCATGGATCGTCGAGCGGCTGGGCGGCGATCGCGGCCAGACCCGCAGCGAGATCGACAAGCTCATGCTCTACAAGAGCGGCGACGAAGCGAAGGCGATCTCCCTCGAGGATGCCGCGGCGGTGATGGGCGACAGCTCGTCGATGGAGATCGACGACGTGGTCGGCGCCACCTTCGGTGGCGACCTCGTCACGCTCGACCGGGCGCTCGACCGCGTCTTCGCCGAGGGCGGCAATCCGGTCCAGCTCGTGCGGGCGCTGCAGCGCCATGCCGACCAGCTTCACCTCGTGTCAAGCCACGCAGCCAATGGCGGAAACCTCGACTCCGCGATGTTCAGGGTGCGCGTGCCACGCGCCGGCCCGGGGCGCCGGCGCTTCGAAAGCCACCTGCGAAACTGGTCCCTCGGCCGGCTGGGCGAGGCGCTGAAGCGCATCCTCGATGCCGAGCTCGACTGCAAGTCGAGCGGCCTGCCGGACGAGGCGATCGCCCGCCGGTTGTGCCTGGCGCTGGGACGCAGCGTTGCGGGGCGGCGACCGCAGCGCCACCATTGAGCAGGCCAGCCGAAGGCCGGTCCGAGCGGCTCGCGACGCGCGAAGCTATGCTGTCCTGGCCGTGCTGAGCGGAATGGCCGCCTGATCGGTCAGGATCAGGAAGGTGAAGCTCTCCTCGATGTAGAGACGGACCTTTTCGATATCGTGCTCGAGATAGCCGATCGAGAAGTCCTGACCGACCGACAGCTCGAAGTCGCCGCCGCGCTGGGAGATCACCAGGCCGCCCTCGATGCCGGACGCCCAGACGATGTCGCCGTCGACCAGACGCTTCACATGGCTGATGATCGGGTAGCCACTGTCGGTGCGCGCCGACAGATCCTTGTAGAGCTGCTCGTTCAGCACGACGGCAAAGGGACCGTCGATGCCCTCGTCGCGCAGCCGGGTGAGCGCCGTCGCGACCGCGAGCGGGTAGTCGGCATGGCTGCTGCCGAGCGGCACGGCCACGTTCTCGAGCTTCTGGCAGATGCCGGTGATGTGCGCCGCCTGGTAGCCGTGGAAGATCGAGCGGTCCTCGGCAATGGCGATCTCGCGTGCCGCCGACGTCACCGAATCCAGATCGGGATCGCGCGCCCCGCGATCGATCGCATCGAGCTCGGCGCGGCTCACGTCGAAGGGAATGCGCAGCTCCACCAGGGGCTGGATGCGGCGCAGCCGGGCCTGGATGTCCTTGCCGCTGGGGGGTGCCGCGATCGGGTCGGCACGGCCGATCTCGACGTCGGAGGCACTCCAGCCCAAAGGCCCCCGGAAGTCGACGACCCGGCGCGCACCCAGCAGCGCCCGCAGGGTGCGGCGGGCTTCCTTCTCGATCTCTTCCCAGCCGGCAGGAGTGATCGGCGCGCGTTCGCGAAAAAGATGGTTCACTTGTTGCCTCCCGCCTTGCGCAAGCTGCCGATGCCCAGGCTACCGCCGCCTGGCGCCGCATCTGCTTCGCTCGCTCCGTCCGCTTCGCCGCCGCCCTCGCCGTGCACCATCTCGGCCTCGATCTCGGTGATTGGCCCTTCGGTGAACAGGAAAGTCTTAAGATGCTGCGCGAATTTCGGATCGGTGCGCCGCAGCCATTCGAGCGCCATCGCCGCGTGCTCCTTCTCCTCGTCGCGATTGTGCTCGAGAATGGCGCGCAGCTCGGGATTGTTCGTGGCCTTGGCGCGCTGGTTGTACCAGTCGACCGCCTCGAGCTCTTCCATCAGCGAAACGATGGCGCGATGGGTATCGATCACCTCGGCGCCGAGCGCCTCGGCGCTCTCGTGCAGGGACTCACTCGACATTCGTCCTATCTCCCGCTCTGCGGACGAACGCATAGTCCGGCCGTTCCTTCGGATGAACGCGTTGAATAGTAGTCAGTTCCACCGCGAGCAATGAATCGTTTTAATCTTCGGGGGGCACGAACATGTAGCCGGCGCCGCGCACGGTCCGAATCGAGGTCGGCCGTGCCGGGTCGGTCTCGATCTTGCGGCGGATGCGCAGGATACGGATGTCGATCGCACGGTCGAATGCTTCCATTTCGCGATGGCTCGTGGTCTCCAGCAGCCAATCGCGGGTCAGCGGCCGGTTCGGATTCTCGGCAAACAGCTTCAGCAGCTCGAACTCGCCGGCCCGCAGCGGCACATCCTCGCCCGACAGGGCGGTCATGCGACGACCGGCCAGATCGAGCAGGCACTTCCCCATGCGCACGCGCTCGCCCGGCGTCGCAGCCTCCGCGCCGCCGGCGCGGCGCAGCACGGCCTTGATCCGCGCCAGCAGGGCCCGCGCCTCGTAGGGCTTGGCGATGTAGTCGTCGGCCCCGGTTTCGAGACCGACGACCTGGTCGACCGTGTCGTCGCTCGCCGTCACCATGATGATTCCCATGCGGCGGCTGCGCTCGCGCAGGTAACGGGCGAGCGAGAAGCCGTCCTCGCCACCGGGCAGGCGCAGGTCGAGCAGCACCAGGGCGGGAGGATCCTTCTCGACCAGCCTGCGCAGCGCCGAGCCGGACTCGACACCCGTCGCGCGATACCCCCTGTCATCGAGAAAATCGACAAGGGTTTCACGTTGAAACTGCTCATCCTCCACCACGATGATGTGGGGACGGGTCTCCTTGGGCCGGACCGACATCCGCCCATCCTGACGATCCGACCCGTCAATCTCAAGGACCCAGGTGAAGACGGCGCCCCGGGGCGGGGCGCCGTCTTGTACGGTCGGAGATTGGGAGGGGACCGACCGTAGGGAGCGTCGGTGGTGTGAGGCCGACGCTTGGGAAGAGTTTGCCGCCGTGACGCTGGATGCACGGCTATGACGGGACGAGACCTCCAGCAACGAGAGCGCTGCCTGACGCCCAGACCCTAGTCGGAACCAGTTTCGTCCCAATTGCGTCGGCCTCGAAATTCGTTTCATCCGTTTCGCCTCACACTCCTCCCGCAACCGACGAAACATTTTAGGGGTCTCGCGTTACGAACCGGAAACGGTCCCGACAGACCCGCGTGGGACGATGCGTCATGGAAGGGCACCTGAAGGCGATCCCGCCGCCGCGAGAAACCTCGACCGACGGACCGGATTCCATGCGCGTGGAACGCGCCCTCACCGATCGTCTGATAAGCAGTGGCCACAGTCTTCGCTTGCTGGCGCTGGCGCTTTGGCCGATTTTTGGCCTCGCCTACCGGGGCAATGCGCCGTGGTGGACGCTGGCCTTCCCATTTGCGCTGCACCTCCTGTCGATCATCGGCTTCCTGCGGCTGGCGCGTGCCTATCGCCGCGAGCCCGAGTCGCGGACGACCGAAACATGGCGCCGCCTTTATATCCTCCATGCCAGCCTGACCGGCCTGGCCTATGGCCTCGGCGGCGCGGCACTGCTCTTGCAGCCCTATGGCGAACCGCGCCTGCTGGTGGCCGCGGCGCTGGCTCTCGCGGCCACGATGGCGCCTGGCCGCTTCTACGAACCGCGCAGCTACATCGTCTTCGTCGCCGGCAATCTCGGGCCGCTATCCATCGGGGCGCTGTTGTCGGGCGATCCCCTGGCGCTCGCCCTCGCGATCGGCGCCCTGCTTTTCCTCGTCGCGCTGCTGATGCAGAACGCCGTCCAGTACCGCAACCAGCGCGACCAGGTCGCGCTTTCGCTGGCGTATCAGGAGCTGGCGCGCCGGCACGCCGATGCCGAGGCAAGCGCGCGCGCCGCGCATAGTTCGCTGCACGATGCGATGGAGAGCCTGCCGATCGCGATTTCGCTATGGGATTCAGACGACCGGCTGGTGATGTGCAACCAGACCTACGCGAAGCATCTGCAGTACCTGCCGGAAGCGACGACGCCCGGCGTGCGCTTCGAGGACGCGGTATATGCGGCGACCTATCGGCTGCCGACGCCGCTCGCCCGGCCGGGCCGGGAGGAGCATTTCCTGAAGACCGCGACCGAGCTGCACCGCAGCGACGGCGGCGTCTCGGAATATCGCGTCGGCCCCGATCGCTGGCTGCGCGGCCAGTCGCGCCGCACCAAGTCGGGGGGTGTGGTCACCAGCCTGGTCGAGATCACCGAGGTCAAGCGGCGCGAACGGGAGGCCATGCAGGCGCGCGCCGTCCTGCAGTCGGTGTTCGACAACATGAGCGACGGCGTGCTGCTCTACGAGGCGGACGGACGCTGGGTCTACCAGAACCCGGCGATGGCCAAGCTGCACGACATGTCGGACCAGCTGCTGGACACGCTGCCGACGTTCGCCGACATCATCCATTATCGTGCCCAGCGCGGCGACTACGGACCGCTCGACGAGCTGCCCGGCGGCCTCGAAGGCTGGATCGAAAGCCGCGTACAGCGCTTCCAGCTCGCCGATCAGCCACCCGAACGGCGGCGCACCACGACCGGCCGTACCGTCGAGGTCACCTATCGGCGGCTCGCCGACAAGCGCGTGCTCACCATCCATCGCGACCTGACCGAGATCGTGGAGCAGGAGGAGCGGCTGAAGGCGGCGCGCATCGAATCCGAGAAGACGCGCGAGACGCTGCAGAGCGTGCTCGACAACATGATCGACGGCGTGATGCTGGTCGACCAGGACTTCCGCGTTCGCTTCGTCAACCGGCAGGTCAACGACTTCCTCCAGCTCGAACCGCAGGTCGCGACGCCAGGTGCCTCAAGCTACGACATCCTGCGCTTCCAGGCGCGGCGTGGCGACCTGGGGCCAGTCGACAACGACGACGATGTCGAGGCGAAGGTTGCCAGGCGCGCCGATCTGATGCGACGGCCGAACAGCGTGCGCTACGAGCGCCGCAGCCCGTCCGGCCGCTTCATCGAGTTCAATTTCCGCTCGATCCCCGACGGCGGCATGCTGGCGATCTATCGCGATATCACCACGTTGAAGGAACAGCAGGCCGAGATGGAACGCGCGCGCGCCAGCGCCGAGGCCGCGCAAACGCTGCTCGACGATGCCTTGGGCAGCATGACCGGCGGCGTCGGCATCTGGGGGCCGGATGAGCGCTTGATCCAGTGCAATGCCGCCTATCGCGCGGTCAATCGCGACATCCCCGAGATCGTGGCGCCCGGCACCCCGCTCGAGGTCGCGGCGCGCGGGACGATGCGCGCGCAGTACGAGCTGCTCGACCTGCCGGTCCCGATCGACGAGGTCGAACGGCTGGCGCAGATGATCGTCGAGCAGCACCGCCGCGGCGAGGGTGCCCTGGAATTCCCGGTGGGGCCCAACGCGTGGACGCGCCTCACGGCCGCACGCACGAAGTCGGGCGGCTGCGTATCGTTGTTCACCGACATCAGCGAGCTGCGCCAGCGCCAGAGCGAACTGCGCAAGGAGCGCGACGCCGCCAAGGCCGCCCGCGACGAGGCGGAGGCCGCCAACCAGGCCAAGTCGACCTTCCTCGCCACCATGAGCCACGAGATCCGCACGCCGATGAACGGCGTGGTCGGCACCGCCGAGCTGCTCGCCCGCGAGCCGCTCACCGAGCGCCAGAAACGAATGGTCAGGACGGTTCGGGGGTCGGCGGCGACGCTGATGCGCATCATCGACGACGTCCTCGACTTCTCCAAGATCGAGGCCGGCCGCATGGAGCTGGAGGAGGCGCCGTTCTCCCTGCGCACCCTGATTTCCGGCACCGCCGAGGCGCTGTCGGCGCAGCTCGAGAGGAAGGCCCTCGGTCTCACCATCGACATCGATGGCGGCACGCCGGACGCCTTGCTGGCGGACGCCACGCGCCTGCGCCAAATCCTGCTCAACCTGATCGGCAATGCCGCAAAGTTCACCGAGGCCGGCAGCATCGCCGTGCGCGCCCGCGCGCTGGCGACCGATGGCGGCACCGTCACGCTGGCGCTGTCGGTCGCGTATACGGGCATCGGCATGACCCCA
>Ga0182738_1006958_pt1 | contig 11611 bp, 15 predicted proteins | sample eDN5th30CBELigMG_FD_128876 | JGI IMG/M metagenome (GOLD analysis project Ga0182738, IMG submission 128876) | Enriched Miracle-Growth compost microbial communities from Emeryville, California, USA - eDNA 5th pass 30_C BE-Lig MG (version 2)... ...
ATCAAGGAAAACAATTTTCTCCATTAGAGAAATGAGCTAAATAGAGCCTATTCGAGGTGCTGAATAATATTAGACATGATTGGGCAGTTTCCGAGACGGTTGAGCATAGGTGGGCAGAATTGGGCAGGTTTGCCACTATACTCAAAAATTCTATTTCGTTTTTTATATGAAAAATTTTGCAGAAAATGCTTTTCTTAAGTGATAAAATTTTCCTTTTTTTTAAAAGGATGCCCAATACAAAAAGAGGACTCTCTTTAGGAAAAATGTTTAAGAGGCCCCCAACTTACAAAATAGAGAGGTGCCCAAGTTATCAGGTGTCATTTCTAAGAAAACCTGGAGGTTCTCCAAGGGACCATGGCTTTTAGATCATTTTACAAAGGTGTCCAAGTGAGCACTGTGCCCAACTTGACAAGTTTCACTGTATAGGTAGGGAGTGTCTATCTGGACACTGCGTTTTGGGACGAGGTTCGCAAAATATTGTCTTTGATTGGGAAGTCAAAAATGACCCAAAATTTTGCAAGCGCAGCATGATAGAGGGCCCCGAAACTAGTATTATTGCTGAAGGAAGGGCACCCCCAGACCCCATTTGAAAAAGCTGTGTTCGAAAAACATGATTGTCAGTCCTATGTATCCCCCTGGGGGGGGGAATTTTTTTTGGCCCCCTATGTGGATTTATAAGGGGCCGAGTCGAGGGTTTTTTTTAACGCAACCCCCCCAAATGAACACCCCGAGGACCCCCCCAAGAAGCAAACATGCCAGCCCCGAGGCCCCCGACCATGCTATGCTTGGCGATTTTTAATCCGAGACTTGACCCCCAAAAGTTTTACCCAAACCACCACCAAATTGTCTCTCTTTTAAACAATTGCTCCTTTCAAGACTCTTATGTTTTTCTTTCTTTTAAATTATGAGTCCGACTGAAAATTGAAACAGATGGCGGTGAAATAATTTTTCAGTCAAGCTTTTGCAATAAAGACTTTTACTTTGTCTCTTCGTTAAATCAAGAAAAAGCATCTTTAGATTACTTTGAGAACGCAAGAATACAGGGTTCTGGACATCTGAAATTCAAAAATGACTTTTAATCTGGATAAATGATGGAATCACTTCACCTTCATCTATTTTGATTTTTTTTTTAATCTCTCCAACTTTTGTGAGCCAGAGGCTTTAAAATGTTATTGTTTTATGACAGTAATATGCGAAACTGCTCAGTGCAAATTCAGACTTACAATATTCAGCGCCATAACTCTTATGTCTTGAGCGTTTCAGTCTGATTCTATTCTAGTACTTTGCAATTCAAAGAAACAATGTGTCTTTCAGCCGATATTAAATTTGATAATTTTTTTTTGAAAAAGGATGATCTTTGATGATTAGTTTCTAGAATCTATACAAATCAACGGGTTGGGGCTTTGAAAAATGAACAACAATAGTCCAACTTCAGATTAAATCAATGAATAAAAAATCTGATTGGGAATGTGATTTATAAAAATAAGAAAGCAAAATCAAGAAACAGCCTGCTTCAATAATACAGAACTAACTTATCTTGACATAACTTGAAAGATTAATATCAATTGTCCTTTTATATTTAAAGGACGCACTTCAAGACAATATCGAGATCGGAGCTGGTCCTCATGTGCAACAAATTGCAAATTTTTTTAGGATGGATCAATGCAGAGCTCGAGCATTTTATTCCAAAAGAAAAGCAAAGGCAAATAAATGTTTTTTGAACAGCAAATTTGTCTCTAAATTCAGCTTAGGTGTCATTCTTTTCTCAAGTATAAGCTAATTCTATGGCCTCATGTAGATTGATTTTGATGTGAATGGGTTTTTTGTATTTTTTAATCTTTTGTTCCACTTGTTAAATATGATATGAAAAGATTGTATGTGCGTGAAAATAAAAAACAAATGGTCCTTGTTGATTTAAGCGGACTTTATCGAATTATAAAACTTTAGCAGTTTTTAAAATGACAACGGTCGCAGAAGTAAAGCCTGCAAGAGTGGTGACAGTGCCAATGAGGATAACCAACCATCTCTTGTAATGTCCTTGCTTCATCTTGGTACACTTCAAATAGATCATTGCTAGAGAAAAGATGAGAGAAATTCAAAAGTATGATTTACAGGGGAAGGTATAGGACAACATTGTAGCGAAGAAACCTCCCAAAATACCAAAAGCAGAGTAGACGTTAGGGAAAATCACAGCGATACCAGCCGCGGCAGCGATAAGTCCCGCAGTGAGACCATAATGCAACACGTTAGTTTGCTTCTTCTCTCTTTTCAATAAAACGATTAATTGAAGACGGCAAGGGTTGAGATTGATGGGAATAGCCATGAGGAGGTTAAAAGCCATAGCAATTTTCCCGACAGTCATAAAGATGTCCTTATAACCAACAGTGGCAACTCTGTTGATAAAGATATCTGGAGTATCGTTGAGGCATGATAAATAGCCTGCTATTCCCATACATAAATACATACAAGTTTCAACACTGATGCATCTGTTGAAGATCTAAGAGAGATGAATTAGTAAATGGATTTTTCCAGAAAAATTACCTTGTTGGTTCTTTTTTCCATGGGGGATTGGAGTTCAGCAATGACTGGAAAGACGTTGACATGACAAGTGTAAGCAAAAGCGCAAACAGCCCAACCAGTGACAGAGTCCCAACTGAACTTGAAGAACTCAACTTCAAAATCGCCCTTTGCGGCTGCCTTATATTGAGAATAAACGAATGGAACTTGGCAAACGACAGTCTTTGTGAGGAATTTTAGTTTTGAAAAATGAAATGAGAAATTACAATGATAATGTAGATGATAGCTGAGACGCTAAAGATTGTGAGGTAGCGAAGTCCAGAGAGATTCTTGATTGAGGAAACAGGGAAAGCTAAAAGGGCAAGAATTGCTGTGATGATGTAGGTGTGGTAATAATTTGGGCTCGTTGGGTCGTACCAAGTCTTACTTTCATCCATGCTGATAAATCCAAAACTGGCAATAATTTGAGCCACGAATTGATTGACTAGAAGAAAAATATTTAGTCAGCCAGTCAAAAAGGTGTTGTTTTACGGGTAATTAAGTACGATACTAGTGCTCCAAAGACGTAGATAATTAACACAAATTGAAGAACAAGACTCCACTCCTATACAGTAAAGATGAGATCAATAAAATCGAAAAACTATTTACTTTTCCAAGCATTTGTAAAACAGCATCGGAATATCTTTGGCATTTAGTTCTGAAGGAGCACTTTGATAACAGGTACATGGACCATAAAGCAGATCCAGCAGCGCAAACGAGGAAGATTGTTCCCAAAGCTAAGCCAGTGTTTCTGTACATGGCGGGTAAGGACAGAACACCTGCTCCCAAAGCCGTTGATATCAAGGTAAAAGTTGATCCTCTCAGAGATCCTGGGGTAATTGGAGAAAATGTTCTTTCCATCCATGATCTCTCTATTTATGTTTAAGGAGCAGATTGGAGGAGTCGTATACCTTTTGTAGGAGAAATTGATTGGGTATTTTCTTCGTTGAGAGAGACTTCCCCAGCAATGCTGACTCCGTCAGTAGCATTGACGTTTTCGGGGAACAAATAGTTCACCAACTTTTTGTTGTATTCATGATTATGGGTCTCTTCTGACTCGGAGACATTGTGAGAAAGCAAAATTTCACTTGTATCTTCGTTGTTTGACATTGAACTGACTGCTAATTAAGTTATTTAATCTAAGCAAAATTTATTTTATTAATAAAACTTATTGTTTGCGATTTATTTTCACACTACAAAAAAATTAAAGCCTCAAAATGACAGAAACATCCCTCTGCCTGAAAAATAAATATTTAGAAATAGGATAATCAATTGACTCTCACCTAGCTATTAAATCTTGATATCCTTGTGAGAATTGTGAGGTTTTGGTTGGAAAGATTTTGGATTTCTCGTGAGTTTTGATGAATATATTTCATAGAATGAAATGTGAATGAGAATGAGACAAAAAAAATAAAATTCTCTTTATTTGGCGCATAAAACTTATGCTGACTTCAAAGAAGCTTTTTTTTTTTGTTGCATTTTTATGCCTCAAAATTTTCAAGAACAAAAATCCTCGAGAGCAAAACTGTAGTTATACACCTTTTTACATCATTTTTGAATCTTCTCCATGTCAAAGATTATTGTGCTTTTTGAATAAAATATTTATCTCAAGAAAAATAAGAATGGTCTAGATGCCAATTGAATTTCACAGTATTTTTCGAGTCAAAATTCGTTGCTTTCAGACAATGAGATAATAATTCTCATGGTTTTGTTGAAACTGGGAAAATACTTCACAAAGCTATTTTTGTGACTTTCAATTTTTTTCTGAAACATACTGTAAAATTGAAACCAGCCGATCATCTCTTTTCAAAGGGAACAATTTTTTTATTTTTGAGAAATAGTTGAAGAAATTTTGGGGGAAAGAAAAGATTGAATCTAATAGATTAGAAATTTTGCCTTTTTTACGGTTCAAATGATAAAGTTTGAGAAAATAATTTTAATTAACTGCTATTTTGAGTTCATCTCTCTTCGCTGTGGAGATTATTTAACACTCCAATTTTATTCATATTTTATTTCCATTTCGAATTGGGATATTTTTTGTCAGAATCGTATCAGTTAGAGTTTCTTTTGAAATATAGGTCTAGATTCTGTGAGAAAGATTACTTTTCTTTTCAAAATTTGATTTTGTAAATTAGAATCTTTGATTGAAATATTCTATATAATTAACTAAATTGTTTTGAATTTTGAGTGTTGGAGTCAATACAGTAGTCTTATTATTCGTCAGTCCATTGATCTGATTGCAAAAATCGTTGAAAGGCTTCACTTTGTGACTACTTTTCAGTTCAAAAATTTCATTTTCAGTGAAAATAAAATTGGGTTAGATGATAGTCTTATGAATCGTCAGCCCTGTTTGTGTTGAAAAAAAAATACAAAAATTATTTTCAATTTTTTATGGAAAAAACAAAATATTTTTTTTTCTTCATAAAAAAAAAGAAAGATTGTGATCAAATTCACAAAATCAATTCTCTTGAAATGAAATTAAAAAAATCAATTTTCTTTCAAAAATAATTTTTCAACCAAACTTTTATTTATTTGTTTTTCTTTGCTCTAAAATAATAATTGTAGTTTTGAAGTGTTAAAAAGCCAAAATTTAAATCTTCAATAATCCTATTTAAAATTCTGCAGAAATGTCTACGACAAAAAAGACGACAATCCCATTTCCAATCGGAGCTCCTCTTGACCCTCTACAGCTTGAAGGTGAAAAGCAAAACAAAGAAAAAGATCCAGAAAAAGAGCGCCCTTATCATTTCTATCTGACTTTTCTCAACTTTGAATCGAAAGAAATATTCAAACAACTTCCAATCTGCTCTCATGAGGATGACAAACCTGAATTCTACAGATCATGCATCGACCCAAAGATCCAACTCGCGCTGTTTCGACACAAAATTTTGTTTTCAAAGGCTAAAAGGATAATCCGCGAAAAAATGGAGAAGAATTCGGAATTCAAGATGCACCTTTATAAGATCTCCAAAAAAATGCCCGATGTGACAGTGCAACTGGCGAAATTTGAGAGAACTCATGGTCCTATTGAGCTCCAAGAAGCATTAGAAGTACTGGAAATCCAAGAAACAGAAGAAGATCCAGAAGAAGAAGAAGAAGACGAAGAAGAAGATCCAGAAGAACAAAAACAAGAACCAAAAGAAGATAAACCTGGTCCCTTTGGACAGATTCCTAATCAAGTGAGCCACATTTCCTACCCTGGAACTCCTAATCGTAATAAAAGTTTTTCATTTTCACTAACTTTCCTAGAATTTGATCATCTCCCCGATCTTAATAATACCCCACAAACTAATTCCAGCATTAAGAGTTATCATGCTGAAAGTAATTTTTTTAAACCCTCTCATTAATTAAATTTTTAGGTCTATTTCAACCTCCTCCCCAAAACCAAAACCTAACCAACGACTCCCTTACAAGTCTCCTCGCCAAACTTCAAGAAGGAGATCAAAATAAATAATGCTTTGTAACTTTGATCCAAAATTATACCCTTTCATTTCCAAAGTATAGATGGTGTATATATATTTACATAATTCCACAATTACTTACTCTACTTATGAAATTACTTGTCATTACTGATATATTGATTGAACAAAAAACTCTTTCTTTGATCTTTGACGAATTGGCTAGCACTTGAAGAATACCTCTTGGCAATTCGATAGACAATGAGAGCCATACACATTAAGAGAGGACCGTAGATTATTCCTTGTAAATTGAAAGCGTAGATTCCCATCATTATACTCAAGCCAGTGACATAGGGGTGAATGTCAATTGAGTTTTCAAAGATATCATTGTAAACTTTGCTTGAAATGAGCATATAGGAAACAATAAAGAGAAGAGCCAGAACGAGGTTTCCTCTCACAAAGTAAATGTAGAGGGCATGAGGAATGCAGATAATGAAGGGTGATGTGAGCTGTATAATACTGCAAAAAGCTGCTGCGATAGCCACGATGAATCCTAGATTTAGATCAAGAACATCAAAGAAAATCCAAGTCATGATAAAATGATAAATAAATAACTTTATCGAGCAGAGAAAGGATCCTTTTACTGACTTGAGAGCAAATTCTGATACTTCTTGTTTTGTCTGTAAATCAAATGGTAATAAATTTGTAAACTAGGAAAATTGTTATTCAAGACATATCTTTGAGTTCTTACTCCTTCAACAAAACTTCCTTTACCTTGTAAGAGGTAATAAACGCAAACACTGAAAAATAAAAAGTTGAGCAAATAATCCACGGCAGCCTTTGATATGAAAAATATTTGAGCAAGAATACTTCCAAAAAGGATTCTGAAAATTATAGTAAATCCATCCTTAAGTTTATCCATAATCTAATGATGAGAAGAAAGAATTATTTTAATTCCTACCTGGTAAGGATCAATTGATAATTTACTTCCATATGTGAGGAAGCTGCAGTAGATATACTTTAGATAATGCACGATTCGGTAGTCCAAACTTACTTTGGTATTGTCCAGGCATTCCTGGAAGTCCAATGTATGGGGGACAGAACTTGGATTACTACAAAAAAAGTTAAATTCACAAAATACCCCATTCAAGTACTTGACAATTCCTTTCACAAAATCTGGAAAGTCTTGGAGAGAATTTGTTGAGTTACTTGTGTAATTGTTTAAAGTTTCTGAAAATGAAAGGTATAAAACTCGAAGGTCGTCATTTTGGATGTAAGAGTAAATTGACTCGTTGTAATTCTTGAGGAAATTCTTGACAAGATTTTCATCGATTGCATTTTCAATTCCCAGTTTTGTGGAAATGAGTTGATTGATATTTTCAACAGAACTTGTTGTGAAAGTTCTGAGGTTGACCAATATATCTTGAGCGTCCATGAAAATCAAAAGCATGATAATGACCACGCAACTAACGCTAAGGAAAAGAAAGGCTGAGATGACAAATGATGCCACGAGCGAGTCAATATTCTTGCCGAGCGCTTGATTGCTCTGTATTTGAGCCTTCCACTTCTTTAAGAAGCTAAACTGGTTGGTAATAAATGTTATGCTATCCAGAAAGATGCGCATAAGCAAGTCGACAGCTACATAGACAGCAAAAATGTAGACAAGTGCGATCAGTCCAAATCTTGAAACCAAAATATATAAGCAAAATATGATAAGAATAGTTGGAATGTCATTTGTCAAATTCAAGTTTTGGTAAAATTTGATGATTTTTGCCTTTCTTTTCTTGTATCTTTCTGAAAGCGCTTTGAACTCAGTCAATTCAATGAAAAACAAGAAGATTCTTTTGATTGCTGACTTGTGAAGAAAAGACCTTTTCTTTTCTTCTTCAGAGCCATTCAAGCCGAGCGCCTCCTTCAGATTTTCTGCAATCTTCTCTTTGGTTGGCTGAAGGGCTATGCTAGTCAGAATTGATAACGCAATCACCGGAAGGTAGTCCCCAACCAAAGTTAAAATAAATTTGGAAAGGATGACAAATACAATCACAGCTATCATGGAAAAGGTGAAAGACTTTATCAGAATCCATTCTTGTAAATTGTATTGAAGCTCATTCTTAGAAATTCCGCCAGTGAAAAGACTCTTGAACGAACTCAATGGTGGCGTGTCAATATTTGTAGTGTTCACATTCGGATCGATTTTTTTCACACACTCTGGAGCCTTTTCGGTCACTTGAGAATGATCTATTGAACCCTTTTTCTTTCCTTTTCCTTTTGATATCATCTGAATTAAATTTTTGGATATTTCAATCAAAATGGATAGATATTTTTCTGTATTTTAGTTATACTTTTCTTTTAAATCCTTTAAAAGTTTTCCTAATGACCCCTAAACGAAAAAGTAAATCACTTTTCAAATCCGCTTGGCTAGAAAAATACAAGCTGAGCCAGGATGGTAAGGAATGACTGAGCAACAAAAATGCCCACCCAAATCCAAAAGTTTTTTTAGTTTAGAGGAATTAATTATTCATTAATTTTTATTGAGGAAACACCGAAAACATTAGGCCATCAGGACAATATGGATAAATCCACGATAGCGAAAAAAGAGAGGCAGGAAATCTTAAAAAAGTCTATTCTCAAGGTCACAGAAGATCAACAAGTTTCTTGGGCAGATATTAAAAGGAAGGTAGCAGAAGGTGATATTACCTATACCTTAGCTCTTACTATTGCAAAAAGAAAGATTGATGGTAACCAAAACCAAATATCGTGATTCCTTCGTTAATTCACCATAGAATATGATGATACTGTTATTAATGAAAAGGCAATCAAGTATATCCCTCTCTTCAAGAGAACTCGAATCCTTTCCCACCTTGTTATTGTGCTCTACATGTGCCTCAGCTTTTTCCAAAAGCCCAGCTGGTGTCTTCGAAAACCTCTTTACAAACCAGATGAAAATTCCTATTATGTAGGATAAGCCTCTCTACCACTTTAACTTATGTATAATTCACAGGATGATTGTACTGGAACACATCTTGAGGGAGCAGTTATACCTCTTTCTACACTTCCTTATTTATCAAATTGGTTGCTTGTGATTATCGAACTTTCTGCGATCAGTTTCTTGACTTTTCGTAAGTACATTCAGCAGATTGTGCAGCAACGAAAAAAAAGACAATTGAAGCTTCTGATTTTCATTGCTTTCCTTGTGTTTCTCGCTGATCTTTTACAATACGGACTTGGATTCGGTTATCCCATTAATCAGTTTCTCCGGCCTATGTACTTCGTCATATACACGTAACATTCCCATTTTCAGAAAACAAATCATTATTCTATTTTAGCAAGGTAATGAGAATAAATTTCTCTTTATATCTTCGCATCTTTTGGCGCAGTAAAGAAATTTTCATTGTGATTGCTGGAGCATTCTTGTTCTATGTTTGTCTTGCAAGAATCGTATTTTATCGTAAATTTGTAGTTTTAAGAGCTATCTCACTTATTTTCAACAACAGAAACTGCGCAAAACAGTCCCGGCATGGCATATTTTGACACCTTTTACAACACTCTTTACAACCTCTTTGTTTCTCTGACAACTTCAAATTATCCAGATATTATGATGCCAATCTTCCAGGAAAATCGCTTTGCAAGCCTCTATTTCATCAGTTTCATGGGAATTGTCGCAATTGTGTTGCTCCACATCATTCTGGCATATTTCTATTATAATTATAAAGCCGAACTTCTCGATCAAGCCAGAAGCTTCCATCGCAGTGCATCATATTCTGAGTACTGTTTCAACTTAGCATTATTTTCCGATCATTTTAAATAGGCTTATAGAAGAGTCTGATCTTGATGATAGTTTGACCCAAAGATCATCGTTTGTTAATGATCCAAATGAAATTCTTGAAGAAATTGAACGTCTTCAAAAAGAAGAAATGGAAATGATGTTCGGAAATGCACCATGTACACTTATCATATTTTAAAACTCAAACTGATTTTTTCCAGGGAGAAAGGCTCTTATCGATACATTGAATGGATTTGCTATCAAAACTATTTTTGCGTTTGGAAGTTTGCTGGCATTTATATTGGCCGTTATTCAAAGCAATGAGGTGAGCCCAGATCCTCAGACTGATTTTACCCCAGCTCAAGCCCTTTATGATCAAACATTCAACAGATATTGGGTGATTTCTGAATTTATTATTAATGGATTTTTGTTGCTTGATCCTCTCTTGAGAGTCACTGCACTTGGTATTTATCCAGAATAAACTAAAAAATGAATTCAATAGGTTGGAGATATTTCATCAAGACAAAGTACCCACTGTTTGAATTCATCTTGACTACACTTCTCCTCTTTTTGCTTGCTTTGAGAATATTTGTCATTGATACTCTCTCGTTGACTCCCATAAAATACCTTCTTGTGCTCAAGGTTTTCAGATTCGTCAGATGGGTTGACTCTTTTGAAAAGTATAAATTGATCTTCCATACCCTCGTCAAGCTTGGCCCTCTTTTTGCTGATCTCCTTGGAGTCATTGGTATCGTTTTCTACTTGTATGCCACTCTAGGAGATGTCTTGTTTGGCGGCTATCTCAAAACAAACGTCAATATCAACCTTGTCCAATATGGCGATCCCCAGTACTATGTCTACGTTAACTTTAATGACTTTTGGATGGGATTATTTACTTGCTTCCATTTACTGGTTGTCAATAACTGGTTATTCACTGTAAAATTCTAATTTGGTATTCTCCTGACTTGATTTAGGCTGACGTTCATTGCAAGATTCTTGGAAATCATTTGTATCGAATTTATTTCGTCTCATTTTACATCATTGCAGTCACAATCTGCTTGAATATTATGATCGCTTTTATCTTGGATCTCTTCTTGACTCAGATCTCGAACAAAAATGAAAAAATGAATCCAAGAAAACTCACTGATCCTTTGCTATCAAACCGATTCTCTGAATATGATCCGCCAGTCTTGAATAAATAAGAAAAGTTATTTGTTTTGTTCAAAGCCCAAATATAAATATTATTATTCATGATAAATAGGATGAAAAACAGTCTGTTCATTGAATGAACTTCATTTATTATTTAATATTTATCCAATTTATGATGTGATATGATATGTGGCATGATCTGAAAAATTCCAAAAATTACAAGTTCTGGGGAAAGGTTTTGTTCCCATAAGAAAGAGTCAACTTTGAAAGAGAAAAATAAACAAATTTTTGGTGAAAACTCTTTGTTTTCTTCATTTTAACGAAAGATCATCTGAGTTACATTTTGCTTTCAAGTTCTTTTCAGTAATTCCACAAATTTTGCCAATTTTTTTATAATTAAATTCCCAAATCCAAAATGTTCCACCTGAAGTTCTGATTTTTGATTCACTTGAAGAGAGAGGAAATAGGAGAAGAAGTAGATAAAATCACAAATATTCAGGTTATGCCAGCAATAAATGAATTTCGCAAAGTAAATATATTCAAAGCGAGATACAAAAAATGAAAAATATTTTTACTTTAATTTTGTACGCTATGAAGCCTATAAAACAGTGTCAGAAAATATTTTCTTTCAGCTGAAAACTTACATTTGATACTGAAGATTGAATTGAGCTGTTTTTTCATCTCTTTGAAGCTTTGATGAAGAGAAATTTGGCTTTTTATACTGATCAAATCCCAGAGGCTCAGG
>Ga0182738_1006959_pt1 | contig 11610 bp, 5 predicted proteins | sample eDN5th30CBELigMG_FD_128876 | JGI IMG/M metagenome (GOLD analysis project Ga0182738, IMG submission 128876) | Enriched Miracle-Growth compost microbial communities from Emeryville, California, USA - eDNA 5th pass 30_C BE-Lig MG (version 2)... ...
GTGATAGCAGGAACCTCTTTTTTTGTATCATCCTGATCTTTAATTTCCCTGATTTCTTTGTTTTCGGCCCGCTTGGGTTTCTTTTCATCGACGATGGTTTGCGACAACTTGACAAGACCTAATCGTAAATGACGATCAGATTTTCTTAAAAACTTTCGAGATTTAAACAATTTTCGAAAGATTTCTGGTTGCACACTATTCTTTAATTGATAAATCACTTCTCTTTGGATTGTCCCTTCTTCCTCTTCTCCTTCCTCCTCTTCCTCTTCCTCATCTTCTTCATCATCACTGACATAACTTCCATCTGACTCTACCGGGTGCATATACTCATTCATCTTCTCTTTTATTATCTCCTTGCTATCCTTTGTCTTTCTCTCTTCTCCATCTTCCTTTATATTCTCCTTATTTTCCGCCTCAATGACTTCCTCACTCTCTTTTACCAATTCTTCAGCCTCTTTTTTATCTTCTTCTTCTTTATCATATGCTCCCGAAAGCCTCTTTATCAAATCCCCTTGATAAAACTTGGCAATCTCCCGCTCAAATATCTCTATACTCTCATCCGCAGGATCTGCCCAGATTTGCTGAGGTGGCTTATTTTCTACCTTTGTTGTGACTAGGCCTTTAGAAGAGTCCTCTTTTATTGCCTCTGGCGCTTTAGTGGGCTGCGGCTGCTTTTCCTTTGGAAGTTTGGGCTTGGGTTCCAAACCTTTTTCAAGAGCTTCGATTTTATCACAAAGGATATCAAAAGCCTGGTTAAATGTGTCTTCTATATCGTCCTCTATAGCACAATTTGCGTTAAAATTGTCAATGATAGGACCATTAGAAGGCAGATTGTGAATCGCCTTATTCATCATTTTTACCAGATTATTTGATTTCAGACCTTCCAGGTCTTTAAGCACGGTACTTATACTCTGACAGTACTGGGAGACGTCCTGGCTGGAGGAAAGTGACCGGGAGAGCTCCTGACTGTAAGAGTTAATCCTCAGACGAAGGACTTCGAACGTGTTTTTGAAAGATGAAAGGCGGGTTTCAATAGCAAAAAAGCTCTTGTAAAATAGAGTCTCCAGCTGCTTCTCAAAGTAGGCCTCATATCTTTGGCATAGCTTCGCGATGTCCATCTTGAAATCAGCAATTGTCTGACGGAAATTCTCTCGTTTCTGTATCACACTTTGAAACATTGTTTTAAAATCTTTCTTCGTATTCTCCTCCTGTCGACGCTGGATATTGCTCATTACGGGGTCCAATTGCGCCATATACTGATTAGACCGCACTATGGTCTCTTTGAATATGTCAACAAGGCTGGTGATTTGCTGTTTATCGACGGCAGGAGCTTTTGAGGGATCCGAAAGACAAGAAGAACAATAAAGATGAGAAACATTGGGAAATTCTTTTTTGGAGACGAATTTGAGCTCGAGATTCTCATGACCTTTGTGAGGGCAATGAAGATAAGCGATTGGAACCTCAGGAGGGTCTTTGTGAGAGTTTTTAGCAGAAGTTTGTAGGGATCTCTGGCTCATTTTTAGTTAATTTTGAATTAGATTAATGTGTGCTTTATTTTATTTAGGTGTAAATTTTATGTAGATATTTTCATAAAGAATCAAATTCATCAGCCTCCTCCTTTCCACCCAAAACTTTTGCACGAATTCGTTGCAGTGATGTTGTGAATTTTCATAAAACTGGAGAAATCTTATAGACAAGTCTTGAAAAAATTGGTTCCCAAAATTTTTAAAGAAAAATTTAATCAGAAAAAAAAATTGAAACATTTTTTTTTTCTCGTACCTTAATTTTTCTAGAAGGTCAGCATCGTTTTCTGAGACCTCACAGTGAAGAGATATGTAGGCCAAGATAAATATCTTCTTTATCAAAGAGAAATTCAATAAGAAAGATATAAGTATCTCAATGAAGGTGACAGAAAGTGAAAGATCCTTGCATTTTTGATAGCAGCAAAAAAATCTGTTCTGTTAAGAAAAGACAATTTAATTAAAGACTGGCCAATAAAGTTTGCACCACTAATATTTCGTACAAAAATCAAATAATCTTTCCTTCTCGATTTTTCTTCCAATTGGCATAAAAAAGACATTTTTCAAATGTTTTACAATCCTTTGTATTTTACAAGGAATTCTGGTTCTTAATGGCTTTATAAATTTTATTTTAAAGACTGAATGTCTTTATTAATAAACCTCCAGAAATATCACCAAGACAGATTTAAATTTTGCCACCCTAATTGAATTTTATTCTTTGGGAGTACTGAACATCCTTTTTCCCGTTTCTCGAGCCTCTAAATTTCCCTCCGATTGTTCTTCTTTTCCATCATCAGTCTCTTCTAAAACATTTCTTTTATCTAACTTTCGATACTTGAAACTAATTTGCGTCGTTCCTTCTTTTTGGACTCTCAATTCAATCAACCGAAATCATGATTTTTCCATCAAAATTTTTTTTTGTATTTTGCCCTAAAAGCCACAAAACTCAATTTCATTTGGAACTCTTAAAAATCGTCCAGAGTACGAATTCATCTGTTGAATGATATTTCTTTAGAAGCGAATAATTTTTCTCGAATATGTCCTCACTGAATAACTGATCCTTCAAAAGAAACCCCCAAAATTCAATAGCTAAAGAGTCTCAAAGGAGGTTTGTTACTCAAAAAAATTGTTTGATGATTTAACAGAAACATAAAATATGATCTCAAAGAGTTAATGAAAAACCACAAGCCCTTTGAACATTTAAAGGAACTAAAGTTTTTGAGCTTCATATGATGATATTTTCAAACATTATTTTAAGCCACAGAACGAAAACTTTTCACAAGGATCATTTGATTCACTGATCTCAAAGAAACAAATCTGTCCTTGAGAGACTTCGACACTTAAGAAAGCGTCTTGACCTCTTCAGTCTTATCCACTCCACCTCTTAGCAACACATTTGTAATGTTATTCAAATGGATCAATACCATGACTTGATTTGAAATAGTCAAAGTTTATTTCGACCTTAATTTTTAATCCTTAAACTCCCCGAGGAAATGTCGCTAAAATGCTGAAATCTTCTCCTTTTTTCAACATCATTGTCTTTTCTTTCAAATTTAATGTTCTTCACCATTCGATTCAATTGGGGCCTTTTCACTCTCAAGTAATTATCTCCCTAATTATAAATCTTGGAAATTTCGCTAGAACAATTTTCTGATAAATCTTTCCGAGGGAACCATCAAGTGCTTGTGATTCCTTAGGTGAATCAAGTTCTTTCCATCAAAACTTATTATCCTTCAAAAAGGCTAACTCTAAAAAATATAGAAATATATGGACTTAAAAAAAACCCTTTGCCTTGGTCTTTTGAACCTTTCAAATCTTTTGCCAAAGATTTATTGGAGAGTTTCTTTCAAAAGATTTTGTCCTCGAATTAACTCATCTCCCCAAAAATCATCAAGTTTTCTTCATTCAAGCTAGTAAATACAAGGTAGCAAGCATGAGAAGAAAATTTGTTGAAATATAAAAATTCTGAAAAAGAATTTAATTAATTTTCAAGTACTACGTTTAATGGTCTAACTTCTTTCAAAATTTGGATTCTGAAGAATAATACGCCACGTTTGATGATTTCTAGGACTTTCTTTGTTTTATTTTCTGAAATCAAAAAGCTCTTTGACTCAATCAGTATCACCAGTTTTTCCCCAATAAATGTTGATAAAGAGAATCCCAGCATTCTTCGTATTTGAGCTATTTATTCCCATTAAATCATCACTGTCTTTCTTCCGTCTGACTGGTTGCTCTTTCACTTATGGCAGCTCGGCTCTTAGACTTTTCTCCTTCAATTGATTTTTTCTGTTTTTAGAGTTTTTTCTTGTGAAGGATTTCATTTCAATTTCACAATTCAAGACTTCTTATTTTTTGAAAACAATCAGGACAGCTCATCAAATTCTCTCAATAAGAAGTAATCTCTCATCACTTCAGATTTGCTCATTTTCCTCATCCACTTTTAATCAAAAATTTACCCCACTTCCAAGACATAAAAAACAGAATTTAACCCTTTATTTTCAAAAAATTAATTTTTTTATTCACTCCCTATAAACACTCATTTCCATACTCTTCAGACTAAAATTCTCTTTGCTTCGAAAATTTTTGAAATTAAACCATTTTATACATATATATTTCTTCTCTCTTATTTACCCACTACAATCACATGGAAAACTCTATTCCATCCTCAACTTCATCACCCCAACATCATTCTGATCTCCCTGATTCCCAGATGAACCTTATCAAACTTCAACTCAACTCTAAACTCCCCGACCCTGCAAACTCCATTGCCAATGCTGCTCCTCTCAATCTCTCTTCTTCTTCTCCTCGTCTCATGCATTCCCCTTCAAAACTAATGGCTTCTCCTATTGACAAAACTCCCACTGTATTCAACCCCTACATTATCATCGCACAAAGGGAGCTCGGACCTTTCACATATGATCAATTGAATTCAGAAGACGCTGAATTACCTCACCTGGACCCTTACCAGTTCACTAACGATAAAGTAATTTATCATGGACAGTGGAAAGATGGACAAAGACATGGAAAAGGGGTTCAGTATTGGCCAGATGGGTCAATGTATGAAGGTTACTGGCGGAATAATCTGATCAATGGAAAAGGAAGATTAATCCACGCAAATGGAGATATATATGAAGGAGAATTTGCAGATGGATTGTATCATGGTAATGGAACCATGTTCTTTTCTGATGAAGAAGATGTTAGTCATGAAGCTATTGGCATTGAAAATTTAGAAGAAAGAACAAAATATGCAGGCTCATGGGAGAAAAACCTGCCACATGGAATTGGTGAATATGAATACAATGATGGCACGAAATATAGAGGAGATTTCAAAAGCGGCCATTTAAATGGACAAGGCGAAATACAAAAGCCTGATGGAAGCAGATATGTAGGCACGTTTATGAATGGTAAAAAACACGGTTTTGGGCAAGATTTCTGGGTTGACGGAAGTAGTTATAAAGGAGATTTTTACAAAGGAAAAAGACACGGCCAAGGCGTTATGGAAGAAGCAAATGGAAATAAATATACAGGAGAATGGTCGAATGGAGTGCAACATGGCCAAGGAGAATACGTGAGAGCTGACGGAGGAAAATATGAAGGACAATTTAGAGAAGGAAGACAACATGGGTACGGAAAATATGTCTGGCCTGATGCAAGCAGTTTCGAAGGCTTTTGGAAAGAAGACATGTGCCATGGAAAAGGAATGTACATTGATGTTAGAGGAAGAGAACGAGCTGGACAATGGAAAGAAAACAGACTCGTCAAGTGGTTTTAACCAAAAGCAAGGGGAGTGATAAAGTTGTTTGGAGAACCTCTTGTTTTGTCAATAAGAGGACGAGAAAAATAGCTTTATATGAGTTGGTTTTTTAAAAAAGTATGTGTATATTTTTTTTAATAAGCAAGTCTTTTAATTAATACAGGCGAAACCAAAGAAAAATCAAAAGAGAAGATGAGGATTTTGTGAAGAGTGAATCTAAAGAATATTTAGATACGAGGGCAAAATCTCATTATTTACATAAACGTGGATGTGTATAAATATCGATTTATGCTGCATATCAATAATATTAATTCATTTCAAAAGTCTTAACTTCAAAAAAGTCTTTCAGCGCCAGACACGTTCATTTTTTTATCAATATCAAAAATTCAACCTTTGATTTTTTGAATTTTAATCAATTAATCCTCTTCATAGACCTAGTTGATCATCCTTTTAAGAAAAATTATCCACTCACCAACGTCATCAATGGAATTATCTTGCCCAATTTTATTCAAAGATTTTTTCTTTTTTATTAAATATTGCTATCTTAAAATTTTCTCCAAGGCTCTCGCATTTCCTCTCTCAAATCTTGCTTTCTCTTCAATACAATCTTTCCTTGAACCATTCACAGAATTCTTGACATAATTCTTCCAAAGTATCTTCAAATCTCAAACATCATGTCCTCTCTTTCACACTAAGAGATTGGTCTGCTCTTTTCCTTAGACAAAAACTCACTCTCTTGATCCATTCTCTTATTCGCAAACTCAACTTCACATAAACAGAAAAATTCAATTCAGGATTCAGGGAGTTTAATTTAATCTTTCACTCAATCAATAGATTAATCTCATATACTCCAAAACAAAAAGAATCCGTGTTTTTCCCCTGAACTTTAGGCTTTAAAGCTATATTTTAAAAACAACATTAAACAAAAATTTTACTCTTTCCTTCTTCATGTTACTCTCCCCTTTGGACCTTGAATCTCCCATCCAAAGGAATACTAAACCTGCCAAAAATGGCTCTCGAAACTCTCAAACCATGAGTCCCAAATCTGTCTCTTTCCTTATCGAGACTCCTCTTCAAGGTTTCTCATCTGCATTTTCTTTCCTCCTTCTAATCTATTCCTAGTCACAAACAAACGAAAAAAGGGAACTTTTGCTGAGAGCTTGGGTGAAAATATGAAGAGGTACAAGTTAAATTTATTCGCTTCTCGCAGTCGATGTAAAATGATGTTTCAAGCTCTTGGTTTTCTCCTTTCAAAGATGATTGACTAATTCTTTTTTTAATAGACAATAGGGGGCGTCCCAAACTCAACTCCAATATCGCTAAAAAACCTTCACAAGAATCAGAAAATCTCCTTAATATCACAGATTCTTTTCAATACAGATTTGAAAGTCTTCTTGAGGAGGGTGATTATGTGCTAGACGTCACTCGGCAGAAAAAACCTCGACAGGCTCCAGCTCCAATTGGCCTTATGATTCCTTTACATCGCAAAAAACGCGCTGAAATGAAATTGGAAAAAACTAAACTGAAAGCTCGCCGAAAAAGTGATATTTCTCTTTGGAGTGGTGGTGTCTCTGAACTCGAAAACAAAACCGTCTTTTGGACCTTTGAGTATATCTCCAAACCTGTCCATATTATTGATACAAATTTTCCTTTCCAAAATCCTGCAAACAGAGGATCAGACCGCATGACTCCTTATCATAAAAGCGCTGGTTTAGGGGTCCCTGACGGCACTCCCACGAGAGTCTCAGCGCTCACCAGACTTGATGGGACACCTACACGGCTCTCAGGGCTTGCAAGGCACGACAGCACACCAATGAGCGTGGGTAAAAAGCCGCTGAATTCCAATATGAAGGCGTGGTCTGCCAAGATGTTGGACCTGAAAAAGGAATCTAGTGATGATAATAAAAACTCTCCATTTTTGATACCAGTCAGAACACCAGCCGCTAAAGGGAATAGTTTCAATCAATCAGATGTCGACTCTGATGAAGATAGTTCCGTCAAAAGTGAGATCAAACTTGATAAGGTTACCAACCCTTCTGTTGTCTCCTCCCCATTTATGAATGGAGACCCAAAAACTCCTGTGAATTTTGACTCTGCTGTCAATCAATTACAAAGTACCTTTTCGACTGCTGTTGCTGGCTCAAAGGATAGCATCAACTTTAAACCTTCTTCTGATCATATTCTTTCGACTCATCTCATAAAATCTGAATCTGAACAACAAGTATACTTTTTCTTCCCTTTTGATCTCACAATTCTCCTTTAGATTCTCCGTAAGCCAGCTCAACCACTAGTCATCCAGCCCAGTAAATCTCAAGAACGTTTCAGGCCATTTAAATCCGGGCCAAGCCCGCTTCCGGTGTTCATAAGGGACTTTTCTGGCGTTGTAAAGCCTCAAAGACCCAGTCCAAAGATCACTCCTGGATCGGTTATTATTCCAAGACATCGAAAGAATTTCTCTGTAGGGTCGGCTACGGTAGATAATTCTGCAGGTTCTTTAAAAATGTCAATGACTCAGAATGATTCTATTCTAATAAACAGCAATGAGACAAGCCCGACAAGAGTGGAAGGATCGAATAGTAAAGATACAAAGAAAGTCAAAGATTTCAAAAAAATCCTTGAACAGCATAAATCCAACAGGACTAAAGTCCTTTTAAAGCTGCAGAAGAAACTTGTTGCAAAGGTGTATAGCCCAGATAATAGTGTTATCATCCCAAATCCTTCTTTAAAAATGACTCCTGAGTCTTCAGCAACCAAGAAATCCAAAATAACTAAACCTACTCTTAAAGATAAAAAGAACTTCTTTATGGATCATTTATCACCCAATGAAACAATAGCTCTTCCAAAAGTGCCCACTTCAAGGACACATTCAGTCAGCTGGAGTTATATAAAACCTCCATTAGCCACAAGTAACTCGAAAAGATCGCTAGAAACTACTTCCAAATTGAAAGTTAGTGGAGTTCATCATAGACAGAGTGCTTCAGTGTCGATTAATATTGAGTCTGCAAAAATTCTAGAAAAGCCTGGAGAGAAAAAGGAGAAATCAAAGGCAACAAAAGCACCAACGAAGTTTAAACCCAAGATTTCTCAACCAAAACAATTAAAAACTCGCTATGCTCCTATGAACTACCAATTGTAATTGTACAATATGGAGGTATTGAGGAGAGGAAATATTGTTGGAATGAGGAATTTTAATGTCTAGATATCTTGAGCTAGGAAGATTGGCCAAGGCCTTTTGTTATGAAGAAGTAATGGTGTTTACTGTATAGAAAAAATCTTCTGCTTTTTGTAATAATTTTATTATTGTGATTTTTGTTGATACTTTCAAAATTTTTTTCCACAAAAAAATCTGCAAGAAAATTTTTTTAAAAAGTCAATTTTTTTTTCGTTAAAGATAAGGTATGAGATAAACCTCTCTTTTTATAACAAATTTTCATTTAGATTCAATTTTTAAAAAGAGTAAATTGGTTTTACTAAAAGACAATCTCGAGAAAAGAGTTCAAAATTTCAAAATTTTCTGCCTTTGTTTTTAAACTGTAGTTTGAAGAAAAATTCAAAAGAGAACATTCACAAAACTCGAAAGATATAACCAAAATTAGTAGAGGGTTTAACGCGCATTTTTTAGTTTATCGCTGTAAATTGTTCCAGAGACTCTTTTACTTCGTATATCAGAAAATCTTTGATTTTAAACTTGTGAAAAACTAAAACTGAAGGAAACGAGAAGGAATTCATAGGATCAAGAAGAGTTTGAAATCAATTGTTATGAAATCAAGTTTTCTGTATCATCAATTCAAAGAACAATTTGGATTTTCATTTCTCTGATCAAAGTGAGACTTATTTCAAAAAATAAACAATAGAGAGGGAATCAGTTTTTCCATTAAGATAAATAGTTAAACCGCCCCCATACATACCTAGTTGATTCTGAATATGATTCAACTTTCAAACCCAAACCTTAAAGAGAAAGAGAGAGATTTTTGTTTTCAGTTTGAGATTAAATGATTATCATAAAAGGGTCATGACTTTTTCTATAAACTCCTTTTGTAAACATCATAAGGTTGGTTATGAATTATTTATTTATAGTAACAACACATTCTCAGTGCAGTAAGTTTAGAAACCACCTCTGAGTCTAAGGACCAAGTGAAGGGTGGATTCCTTCTGAATGTTATAGTCAGAAAGGGTTCTGCCGTCTTCGAGTTGTTTTCCGGCGAAGATAAGTCTTTGCTGATCAGGGGGGATACCTTCCTTATCTTGGATCTTGGCCTTGACATTCTCAATGGAGTCAGAGGGTTCGACGTCAAGAGTGATGGTCTTGCCAGTCAAAGTCTTGACGAAGATTTGCATACCACCTCTAAGCCTGAGGACCAAATGGAGAGTGGACTCCTTTTGAATGTTGTAGTCAGAGAGGGTTCTGCCATCTTCGAGTTGCTTACCAGCGAAGATGAGTCTTTGCTGATCAGGGGGGATACCTTCCTTGTCTTGGATCTTAGCCTTGACGTTTTCGATGGAGTCAGAGGGTTCAACATCGAGGGTGATGGTCTTGCCAGTCAAGGTCTTGACGAAGATTTGCATACCACCTCTGAGTCTCAAGACCAAATGGAGAGTAGATTCCTTTTGGATATTGTAATCGGACAAAGTTCTTCCGTCTTCCAACTGCTTACCAGCGAAGATGAGTCTTTGCTGATCAGGAGGGATACCTTCCTTGTCTTGGATCTTAGCCTTGACGTTTTCAATGGAGTCAGATGGTTCGACATCGAGAGTGATGGTCTTACCAGTCAAAGTCTTGACGAAAATTTGCATGTTTTAAAAGTTGTTTTAATTTATTTATTTGATTATAACTGCGGACTCGCTCTTTAAATAGTCGAAAAATCCGACAATATCAGAATTTTCTTACTGAAAAAAATATTTTATAATACATAAAACTGAGCATTTATGCCGGGCATTTTGAATTCTTTATTTTTTCCTTTTACTGAAAATTTGCTTTCCCTCACCTATTTTCTAGATTTTTCCTTTCAAAATTCAAATCTCTCTCTGGTTTTCTTCAAAATAGACCCTCCTTTCTCAATTCCGCTTCCGTCTCCCGTCTACAAGTCCATCTCTAAACATTTTGACCAAATTAAAAAATCCAGCAGTTGTTTTGAAATATTCCATTAGTATTTCGAATTTCGATAAGATCCTCGAATTTTATTTTTCCATTAACTACCACCGGCACATTTAACTGAATAACCTACCAGCACCGCTTTTTTTTTACTTGACGCTACCTCCTTATAAAACGCTTTTTATAAAATTCCATCACACCTCCTGCTCTTTCATTGGCTCATAGTGTCAAAGGTTAATTCTTGTTTTTTAGCAACACAAGAAATTTGCTAAATTTTCAAAATTAGCTTCTTCTGTTGGATTTATAGACACTATACGAATAGATTTTAGACCTTAGGCACCTCCAAAGAATTTGAATTTTCCCTTTATTTCAGTTATTATCACATGTATTTTCTCGAAAGATTTGAATACATGAAAATATTCTAGAGAAAGAAGGGTGAAGAAGAAGATTATATTTCATAGAAATGGAGATTTTATTCAAAATTCTCCAACAAGGAGATGGATTAAGTTATAGAGCGAGGTAAGAAGTAGATTTCAATTCCAGCTTGGCCAAATTTGGGCGGGACTGGTAGCTTTCTATGGAAATACGTATTATAACAATTTTTTGGAGGGAAAATTCCAACAGAAAAAGGGCTCGTTTTTTGAGCTTGATTAAAACCAAAGAGGCAAATTTAAGAACAAATTATGGCGAGGAGACTTTCAGGCTAAAGAGTTTAAGCACACTTTGAATTTTGTAGACAAGGGTTTCAAGGTGAGACCAATGTTTAGATACATTCGAAAAATCTTGTCTTAATAAATTTAATAAAAAATTAAAAAGGTACAACACGTTGCTCAGAATTTTCTCTATTCCGTTAACAAAAGTCTTTACCGGAAAATATTTGCTTTAAATAGCGAATTTCGATCTTATTAATTAATATAAAACATTTTTTAAACAAGCAACTCAATCAACTATGCAAATTTTCGTTAAGACCCTTACCGGCAAGACCATCACCCTTGACGTCGAACCCTCTGACTCCATTGAAAACGTCAAGGCCAAGATTCAAGACAAGGAAGGTATCCCCCCTGATCAGCAAAGACTCATCTTTGCCGGAAAACAACTCGAAGACGGCAGAACCCTCTCTGATTACAACATCCAAAAGGAGTCCACTCTCCATTTGGTTTTGAGACTCAGAGGTGGTATGCAAATCTTCGTCAAGACCCTTACCGGCAAGACCATCACCCTTGACGTCGAACCCTCTGACTCCA
>Ga0182738_1006962_pt1 | contig 11605 bp, 10 predicted proteins | sample eDN5th30CBELigMG_FD_128876 | JGI IMG/M metagenome (GOLD analysis project Ga0182738, IMG submission 128876) | Enriched Miracle-Growth compost microbial communities from Emeryville, California, USA - eDNA 5th pass 30_C BE-Lig MG (version 2)... ...
GCATTGCTGCGTCAAGATGGATCGGGCTGCACCGTAGAAAAGGCGGCTCACAGAGTCGCTTCTGAACGTGCGGAGATCGGCGGCAATATCGCGCTATAGAGGAAGATCGGCGGTGAATGGCGGAGAGGGAGTCCTCGTCCGCCTAATCCAAAGCGCTCCAAAACGCTCTAATATCTTCGGATAATCTATCAAAAATCCTTCAATATCAGTGTGTTCTACTCTGATTCGTTCCAAGGGCGTCTTGCACAATCCAGCTTGGAGTTGTATGTAAAATTGTCCGCAGGAGATCGCTCGTATGCTCATCAATCGCCTATCGGCCACCGCGATCAGCGCCAAGACCAAACCAGGCCTGTATGCCGACGGCGGCGGACTTTATCTCCAGATCGCCAAAGGCGGATCGAAGTCCTGGATTTTCCGCTACATGCTGGCCGGGCGACCTCGCAAGATGGGGCTGGGCTCGATCAACACGGTGCCGCTCAAGCTGGCACGCGAGCGTGCTGCCGAGCAGCGTTTGAAACTGTTGGACGCCGACGATCCTATCGAACTGCGTAAGACAGAACGGATGGCGAAGCTGGCGACTTCGGCTGCGGTCCTGTCATTCAGCGAGGCGGCACAACAATACATCGCATCGCACCGTGCCGGATGGAAGAGTGACAAGCATGCCGCCCAGTGGCAAGCCACGTTGAAGACCTATGCCTTTCCGGTCTTCGGTGATCTCTCGGTGGCGCGGGTCGACGTCGCGCTCGTCCTGAAGGCGCTGGAACCGATCTGGAGCACCAGACCGGAAACCGCCTCCAGAGTGCGAGGACGCATCGAGAGCGTGCTCGATTGGGCCAAGGCGCGACATCTTCGTGATGGCGAGAACCCGGCCCGATGGAAAGGCCATCTCGACAAGCTCCTGCCGGCGCGCAACAAGGTGGCCAAAGTCGAGCATCACGCGGCACTTTCCTATTCGGAAATCGTCGCTTTCATTAGCGACGTGCGGGCCTTGGACGGTAACGGTGCGCGTGCGCTGGAGTTCACGATCCTGACAGCAGCGCGCACGGGCGAGGTCATCGGAGCGTTGTGGCCGGAGATCGATCTTGATGGCGGCATGTGGGTCATACCCGGGGCCCGCATGAAGGCCGGCAAGGAGCATCGCGTTCCCCTGTCCGACCGAGCTCTCGAAATCGTGAAGGCTTTGCCGCGCGAGGAGGAAAACCCGTATGTGTTCATCGGCGATCGGAAGGGCAAACCGCTTTCCAACATGGCGATGCTGATGATCCTGCGCCGCATGGAACGCGCCGACCTTACCGTGCACGGGTTTCGCTCGACGTTCCGTGACTGGGCGGCCGAACAGACGGCCTATCCCAACGAGATGCTTGAGATGGCCCTCGCACACACGGTCAGCGACAAGACCGAGGCGGCCTATCGCCGAGGCGACATGGTCGAGAAGCGGCGGCGACTGATGGAGGATTGGGCCACGTTCTGCGGGACGGCCAAGGACGAGACTGGCGACAACGTTACCCCCATCAGGAGGCAGGGCTGATGGACGGAGGACCCGCTGATCTGAAGGCTGCACTATCAAACGTGCTCTCAGACCTTGAGCAAGGGCCAAGAGAAGAACTGGCAAAGAAGGTCGAATTGGCACTGGTCAACGGCAGATTCGGTTCGCCGGACGAATTGACGGCCTCCCTCGTGGTACTCGGGTTGAGCGCACTGCGCTCCAAATTGGAGGTAGGGCAGGACGAGGTGCGCCGCCTGCTTGAACTGATACAAGAACCAACGCCACGAACTGGGCCTGGCAGGCCCCCCATGAATGTTCACGAAGCAGTCGCGAGGGGAACAACGGCTGCCCTGGTCGATATCCTGATGAGGGAACCCGAAAAAAGGACACTGGCCGACGCTAGCTGCCAAGTGGCCAAAGAGACTGGAAAAAAACTGGATGCAAAGGCTGTCAGAATATTACGGAACAATATTATCAGCGGGAATGCTGATGATGTGACAATTCGTGTCTACCGTGAGCGTAGTGGAAAGTATGACAATGGCTTCCAACCATACAGAGACCCGCTTTCCCTGGCGACAAGGCAAATGGTGAAGGATTTCTGGGCTTCTCTGTCGGAGAGAAAATATTAGTAATTACCATCTTTTTGTAATGGAGATTAACGGGCTTTCTGCGGGGACTTAACAACCTCAGGAGGTTCCAGTGAATACCCCGCAGACAATTCTCCGCCGTGCCGCCGTAGAACGCCTTACCGGATTACCCAGATCGACTCTCTACGCAAAGGTCGCAGCAGGCGAGTTTCCGAAACCAATCAAGCTTGGCGCCCGTTCAGTCGGCTGGTTTGAGCGTGACATAGCCGCTTGGCAGGAAACCCTGTCGGGAGGTGCCAAATGAGCATGCAGAAGATCACAGAACTCCGAAAACGAGTCCTGGCGAACGGATACCAACCACTTGCCAATCTGGACAAGCGGTGCATGCTGCCCGCCTGGACCGGCCTGTCCGTGACCGACCAGACAGTCGACAAATGGGCGCGCATGCGGCGCTTCGCGGCGACCGGCATCCGGGTCGAGAACGGTCTTGCTGTCGTCGACGTGGACATCAACGACGAGGCGATGGCGAACGCGATCTTCGACATGATGGTCGACACGATGCCGGAGCTTCAGGGTGCGCCGTGGCTGGTGCGCAAGGGCAAGGGCCACAAGTTCGCTTGGTTCATGCGGACCAGCGAGGTCTTCTCTAGGCTGCACACGCGGCGCTGGGTCCGGCCGGGCGACACGGCCGATGACGGCACGCATTCGGTCGAAATCTTCGGCGGCGGCTCGGCGCGCCAGTTCGGTGCCTTCGGCGCGCATACTCGCGAAGACGACGGCAGGGTCACGGTCGAGTATCAGTGGGTGGAAGGCTACGACCCGTCCGACACGCCGCTCGACGAATTGCCGGCGCTGTCCAAGGAGCAGTTCGTCGCCATCTCCATGGTGGCCGAGCGCATCATGCAGGAGGCCGGCTGGGAGCCGATCAAGCGCTCGACGGTGGGCGAAAGCGAAAGCCAGCGGGTCTACGACCTGACCAACGATATGACCTTCGACTGCGACGACTGGGTGACACGCTCCCTTGCTGACCTGAAATTGTTGGCCGCACTTGGTGGCCCGATTGGGCTCCGCTGCTCTGCGTCCTGGTTAGAAGGCCCGATCGCTTCCAATCGGTCGCGGTGCATCATCGGCGCAACCAGAAACAGGGTACTCACGATCTGGGAGAGTGCGTCGGGCGTAACGCACATGCCTAAGCCCATGGAGATCAACATGAACGAAGTAGTGGCGAAAATCCGTCGCGCGAAGGAACATCTCCGTGTCTCATTGTGAAAGCATCCTCCTCCCGCCGCCGACCGCGCCCCACGACGTCGCTTTGGCTTTTGTTGCATCGCTCCACATTCAATTCGAGATCAATACGCTCGTTTACTGGCGCGGCGATTTCTACGCCTGGAAGGAAACTTGCTGGAGCAAGCTGAACCGCGACGACATCCGCGCGCAACTTTACGAGTTCACACGCGATTCGGTATACGCCAAAGAGGGCAAGATGATGCCTTGGCTGCCCAATCAGCGCCGGGTGAGTGATCTGGTGGACGCCCTGAAAGCGGTCTGCCGGGTTCCAGACACGTTGCAGCCACCCTGCTGGTTAAATGGGCAGGCGAGTGGTTCAATCGTATCCTTCCGCAACGGCCTGCTTGTCATCGACGGGCGGGAGCTGCTGCCTCACACTCCGCGCTATTTCAATCTTACCTCGCTGCCCTATGACTACGATCCCATCGCGAAATGCGAAAGCTGGGACGCGTTCATGAAGCAGCTTTGGCGCGACGACGAGGAGCCGGTATGCGCGCTTGAGGAATTTCTCGGCTGCATCGTCGCGGGCAAGGGCGATCTGCAGCGCATCCTCGTGTTGATAGGGCCGCCTCGCTCGGGAAAGTCGACCATACTCAAGGTCATAGAACATCTGGTCGGAGTTCCGAATGCGGTGGCGATCCAACTGGCCAAGCTCACGAAGGACAACGTTCTTTCGTCGCTGATTGGCAAGGCGGTCTGCCTGATACCCGATATCCGTGCCTTTTCCGGGAGGATGCCCGAGATCGCCGAAGTGCTGCTCTCCATATCCGGACAGGACAACTTCACGATCGATCGCAAGTACAAAGACCCTTGGGCTGGCTCCCTTGACACGCTAGTCGTCATGGCAAGTAACGAGTTTCCCGCGATCCGCGACACCAGTGGCGCGCTGCCTGCGCGCTACCTGCCGATCATTATGACGGAGAGCTGGCTGGGGCGCGAAGATCGGACACTGCTGTCTCGGCTGACAGCCGAATTGCCTGGTATCTTAAACCGTGTGCTGGACGGCCTCGACCACGTCATCAAGGCCAGGCGCTTCACGGAACCAAAGGCATCGGCCGAGGCGGCACTGGATTTGGCTGAGATGGCGTCGCCCATGAAACGTTTTATCGCCGAGCACCTCGTGGTGACGCCCCAAGGCGGTAGCTCCAGCCAATGTGCAACGCCGACGGCAGAAATCTATCGCGCCTACCAGAGTTGGGCGCAGGAGAATGGAGAACCGGCAATATCAAAAACGACGTTTGGCCTACGCCTTCGGGCGGCGCTCCCCCTTATCAAACGCACGCAGCCCCGAGGCGAAAACGGCGAGCGCATATCGAGCTATTCCGGAGTTATCTTGCGACAGCAGGAAACCGAGCGGAGCCGTGCCGCAAGACGCGCATTGGCACAACTGGATCAGCGCGCAAAAGGCGGCGTGCGTGTGCTTGAGGGAGGCGGCGATAGCAACGGCGCATAGGCACAAGCCTGGCACGGGCTCGGCATGGCTATGCGGCGGAGCAAGAAGCCGCCGTCTCCGGCAGCTACAACGTCATGGCACAGGTGGCACAGGCAATTTATGATCTTCTTCCTATAAATGGAGTTCCATGAGAAGCGTGTAGAGTAAGAGAACTTTTTCGCGTTCCTGCCTGTGCCCCTGTGCCATCGCAGGCTTCGCACCGCAAACATCCCCTCCAAGGCCGTAGCCGAGGCCGCCGCGCCATAGTGAACCGAGCAGCTTCTTCACCCCACGCTGGATGCAAACCATGCGCTTGGCAGAGCTTCCCTCCGCCTGCCAGACTCGGTTTCCAGCCAGTCCCTGCGATGCTTGCCCGCCTACGTACAAATCGGCGTACAGAGCGTCGCCAATTTTCATCCAGGCGGCGTTGCCGAAACATCCGCGCCTGCGCCGATCGCCAATGCACCGTCGAGTGTCCCCATCGCCTTGTCCCATATGTCGGTCACGCCAGCCCGATACGCCTGGAAAGCCGCACCCGCCGCTGCATCAGCGCATTTGGTATAGGGTGTGATGGCGCTGACTCCCTTGAAGAAATCATTCCGTTGGCTGGCGAACCACGTTGCGGCCCCGGCCGCGCGACCGGCACGATGGGCCGCCAACTGGCTTGGTGACAGTTCAGCGCCCACGTCTTTTGCCATGAAGTCACGTTGAATGGCTTCGGCGATGTCGTGCGCCCTATAAAGATCCGCAGCATTCTCTAGCGACCGAGCGTATCGCCGATAACCCTGGGCGCGAAGGGCGGCCGGCGCAAAGACCCTGACCGCCTGCCAGGCAAAATACTCGTGCCGCGCCTGCTCGTGATCTTCGGAAACGCTGTCAACAAGCCGGGGCAGGTAGGGTAAGAGCCTCTGCCGGTGATCGTCGGGCATGTTGTCGTTGATGTGACGGACATAGCCGCTGACGATCGGACAGGCGCAGCGGGGATGATCAGTGTGGGGACCGCCAGCCAGAAAGGCCACAACCTCCATGGCGCACATTCCGTCTTCCGGCGAGGCGTGCGTGCCGGGCGTCAGGAGAAATTCATCCAACGGGTCTACCAGCGTCTTGTCGGAGCGGATCGTCATGCCGGTTCCTGCCTCGTTGGAGCTACCGGCGTCCTAACATGGCGGGAAGTCGTTCGATCGACTATCCGTCTCGACGCAGCCTACTGCAATCAGTCAAAAGATCAAACTCAGAACCGCATAGAGTCGATGCTGACGCAGCGGGCTACGTCGTCCATATCGGTCGAACGGCTGAGGCAAAGGCGCAGGTCATCATAGTTCGAGGCCATTCGCTTTGCCCTGTCCGCGAGCTCATCCATATCCTTCTTGCAAACGAAGCCTGAGGGAAAGCACGTGTAGCTGTCAAAACACTGCGCATTTCGGTCGACGACCTTGTCGCCGAACCCCAGGCAACTCGGTTGGCCCGAACTGCAACTGAAGCTCTGCGGACTCGCTGCTGTCACGGCCGCAAAGGCCAAGATCGCCGCTCCCGACGGAATCATCATCCAACGTCCGAACATCACACCTCCCGCCCCGAATGCTTCGGGCCAACATGCCAGAACCGTGGGGAGAGTCGAGCAGTAGGCGCTCAAGCATGTGGTCGGCTTTATTCCGGCGAGTAGGCAGCAACATCATATCGGAGCGACAAGCCCCGTTGCTGCGCGACGTCGCCAATCACGCCAATGCCGCCTCAGCATCCCACTCTATCAATGGGTTTTCGCGGCTGGCTTCCTCTCCCGCTCGCAGCACGGCAATAACCGCCATGGCAAGCCGCCTCGGATCGGGTTCTTCGTCATTGCGATGTGCAACAGCAACGTCAGACTTCTCGGCGAGCAGGCCGAGATGCTTCACCAGTTCGACCAACGCGCCTTTCTTGTCGGCCAGCTTCAGCTTGATCGTCTGTGTGCCATCCGCGCCGGTCTGCATATCGATCTGTGCCACGGCTGCAGCCTTCTCAGGGTCGGTCAGAGCTTCGAAGTCCACGACCAGATTGCCGCGCGCATCGCGCCGATAATAGTCCGCCATGTTCGCGAAGCCGATTTTGGCAAGCTCGGACAGCACCTTCTCGGCGGTCAATTCGAGCTTCGCCGACATCCTGGCGCGCAAGTCCGAAATCGCCCGTGCGATGTTATCATCGGTTAGCAGGCGTGAGGCTGTCACCTTTGCGGTACCTTTCGAGTACCCTGCCCGGATGGCGGCCTGGGTGCCATTCAGGTCCACAAGGTATTCCTCGGCAAAGCGGAGCCGTTTGGGGGAAAGGTACGCTCGTTCTACGGTCATCACGATCACCAGAAGGAAGAGATATTATTCCTATCTTTGATCGAGCTCCGGTACAAGCACCCCCAATCGTTCTCGTTTTTGACGACGGCAAGATACCGTGAGCTTGCGCCGGTCAGATCAATTGGTCGACGATTGGGATCATCATTTCGCCAGGCCTGCCCCGCTCTATTTCGAAAGTAAAAAAGTGGCTGTTCCCGGTGAAAGCGCGTAATAGAATGGAAAATATTGTGAATATTCTGGGCAATCTCCTGTTGAGATTCCTGTATTTCCATTGTCTGTGCAGATGTGTATTCCTTCCACCTCTGTACTAGCTGTACCATCATCATTCTTCTTCAATTCGATGTCGCAAATTCTGTTCGCATCACCCGAAAACTGCACGCGAGCGAATACTTTAATATCGCCATCGCTCGATCTGAGTTTCCGGATTTCAACGTCGGGCTCGTACTGATATCGTTCAGGCGTGATTGTTGAAGCAGGTCTGTCGAAGGGCAGGTTCAAGGCGTTTTCGCATGCTTGGAACAGGCGGGTCTTGTCCAGTCGAATGTGATCCTTTGTCCCCTCAAGAGCGATGTTCCAGCGCGCGATGCGCTCCACCGTGTCGGCATAGATCATTTCCTCAGGACCACGAGCCAACATTTCGCCAACGAGGCTCATCGAAACAGCCCCACTGTTCGAGTAGGCGTAGCCTCTGGATCCAAACTTAATAAAGTCGGCGATGACAAGATTCTGCGTCACTGACACCGCACGCATTTCCGATGCAGAATATGAACGATCATCTGAGGGAACTAGGTAAGGGCCATGAAAGCCCAGACGACCCAGCACGTGCAAATATCGCGACGGGCCGTCAAACTCTTCTCCTCGGACCCGTCCAGCCATGAAAATGAGAGAACATGCTGAGAGGCATTCGCCGCCATCCAATACGCGCGTCGTTATGCCAAAATCTGACACCATACCGGCAATTATTCGCCCCTCGACCCACGAACCGCCGAGGCTATCCAGGCAAACGGCCCTATCAATTTCGTTGTAGATGTAGTCCCCAGGCTTGGCCTTTAGCAAACCCAGAGAAGCGGCAATTCTTTCGAACTTGGCGCTGTCGCCAGCTTGAATTTCACCAGCCATGGCCATGGCGCAATTTGCGCGATCTTGGGCAGCGAAATCCGCTGCCAATGCCCCTGTGCTTCCAAGGGCCAGTGGAAGCAGACAACCGTTGCGGTCGAGGGCAAGGCGAAGCTCCTTGAGGTCAGCGCGGGTCAGGTCACGCGGACGCTGCACCACGAGCTTCAGGGCGGCGATGGCGTTGATGTTGTCGCGCACAAAGGCAGAGAAGCTGTCGAGGAAGTCCTCTGGCTTTTGCGCATCGCCATAACCTCTGGTAACGGCCACGACCTCATCGGCATGATGCGAAATCGGCACATAGCGGGGATTGTCGCCGTCCGACTGCCAGTCGAGGATCGGGCCGATGGCCGCACGATCCCCAAGCCACGCAGCAAGGTCGTGCGCATTGCCGGACAGGAGCCGCTGCAACATCGCCTCGGGCGTCTCGCCTGCCACGGCCTCGAACCGCTGTCGCGCTTCCTCTGGCAGTTTCTTGAGGCGGCGGCGGAGCTTCACCGCGATCTGCTCGCGGATCGTCTCGCGCTGGGCGTCATCGTCAGCATTAACCATTTCGCCGACAAGCTGCTCGAAGCTGATCGACGGGTTGACCACGACCGGCTTCATGTCGGTGAGGTTCTGGAGGTGCGGATAGAGGTCCACGGCGTCGAAGATGCGGAACACTTCCTTGCCGATCTCGTCGCATTTACGGGTCGCCCGCCCGATCATCTGCTCGTAGAGGATACGGCTGTTGACCCGGCGCAGGAAGACGAGGTTCGTGATCTTGGGCACGTCGATGCCGGTGGTGAGCAGATCGACGGTCACCGCGATCTTCGGGTTGGCGTCGTTACGGAACGAACGGATCAGGGTCTGCACCTTGTCCACGCTGCCGGTGATCTTCCTGACCGCCGCATCGTCGATCTCCCCATAGGCATCGGCGAAAGCATTCTTGATGGCGCTGACCACGATGTCGGCATGGGCGTCGGTGGCCGCGAAGATCAGCGTCTTGCCGCCGAGTTCCGGGTCAATGTGCTTCGCCAATTCCTCGGCAACGACGCGGTTGAACTCCGGCGTGATCACTTGCCTGTTGAACTTCTCGACCTCGAAGTGCAGTTCGTCCGGCAAGGTGGCGGTATCAATCTCGCCACTGCGGGTGTCGAGCAGTTCAAGCTGTTCGTCCTTCTCGAAGGTGATCCCCGCTCGCGCCAGTGCGGTCTCGATCCTGATAGGGGGCTCATGGTCGATCAGATAACCGTCGATGACGGCCTCGCGGTACGAGTAACGGAAGATAGGCTCGCCAAAAATGTCGGTCGTGTGCAGCGCGGGCGTAGCGGTCAGGCCGATCTTCACCGCGTCGAAGTATTCCAGCACGCGCCGGTATTTGGAGATGTAGTCGTCCTGGCCCCGGAACGACAGCTCGGCGTCGGACATCTCGCGGTCGAGCAGGTAACCCCGGTGGCACTCGTCGATGACGATCAGGTCGTATTGATCGACGGGCGGAACCTCGGACGTGTCGGCGGCATATAGCACCCGCTTCACGAGACCCTGTATCGTGCAGATGTGCACCTTGGTTTCCATGTCGGGCGATACGTCGCCCAGCCCCTTCAGCCCAAAAATCTCGGCGAAGGTTTTGCCCGACACGACCTTGGTGGTCGAGAACTCGCCCTCGGTCTGGTGGCCCAGCGCCGAGCGATCCACGACGAAACAGATGCGGCGAAACCGTTTGGCCGACAAAAGGCGATAAAGCAGCGCGATGGCGAGCTTGGTCTTGCCGGTGCCAGTCGCCATTGCAACCAGCAGGGACCGCTGATCGGCGGACAGTGCCATCTCGACGGCTCGGATGGCCGCCTCCTGATAGTGCCGGAGCGGAAAGCCGAACTCGAACGGCTGGGCTTTCAACGCCGCGTCGGCGGCATCCTGATCGACCTCCAGCAGTCCGCTTAACCCCTCTGGCGTCGGCCAGTTGACCAGCGCACGGCGATGATTGGCGGCCCGCCGTGTGTCGCGGAACCAGATACCGCTCTCGGTCTCGATCTGTTTGAGATAGGAGCGGCCATTGGCGGCGAAGACGAAGGGAACGCGATGCTCTCCCCATAGCCCGCCCGCGAACGAGAAGTCGGCGCTGTCCTTGATCCCGACCGAGTACCGTTCCGACTGGTCTATTGCCGCCGAGATGTTCTTGCGCTTGCGCTTGGCCTCGACCACGCCGACCAGCATGGTGCCGACGAACAGAGCGTAGTCTGCTGGACCATTCGCGGTCGGCCATTCGGCAATTGCCATGTTGCGGCCCTTGGCAGGCCGGACGCCAGAACTATGGCGCAGGGTCTTGGTGTCGGCTTCCCAGCCATTGTCGCGAAGCTGCTGGTCGATCAGGGCGCGGGTCTCGGCCTCGTCCAGATCGAGCTTGGCGGCTGCCTCCTCGCCACGCTCCACCAGCTCCAGCACCTCGGCCCGTGGTGCCGCTTCCGCCTCAGCCTGCATGGTGGCCAATTTGGCTACGATGGCCGATTTCTCGGCTTCGCTTTCATGCGCGAGCTGCTCCCATGCCGCCCGTTCTTCAGCCTCGCGCCGCAGCCGCTCCTCGACCGTCTCGCGGGCACGGGCATGGTCCTCCGCTTCCCGCCGTGCCACAGCGGCAGCATCCTCGGTCTCGGCAACTTTCTGGCGGAGCTTCTCGATCTCCTGCCGCAGTGAAGCGGTGGCATCGACCGGCTCGGGTGGCGGGATGAACGCGCCGGGGTTGAAGTTCGGCTGCCTGCCGTATGTGCGATGGAACCAGACGCCCAGCGAACGGGCGAACTTCAGCGCGGTCAGCGCCTCGGCATGTCCGCCCTTCGCCTCATGCACGGCGGCGTTTCCGGTCTTGCGCAGCGTATGGAAGATGTCGGCGACCTCTCGCGGGATGATCCGGTCGTAGGACAGTCGCCTCAGTGTGTCATCAAAGGTCTCGCGTTCGTCGCGATAGGCACCATGCCGGGCGGCGATGATCTTGGCGGTGAGCTCGGCGAACTGACGCAGCTTGACGATGGCCGTCGATGGGTCGTCGCGGAAATACCGTTCCGCGAGACCACCCAGCGTCACCAGCCGTTTGTCGTAAACGCCAAGAAAGGCGAAGTTGCTCGCCGACCCCACTGCCCCTCCATGGTCGATGCACCGAGGCGAACAATCTCAGGTTATTAGGGGCAGATGTCTACAGGTTTGAGCGTCGCGAGTGCAGATTGTGCGCAGAAGAGTACGTGAATACGCTTCAGAAATATTTTGAGCAGCAAAATCAATTACTTATGTGAGATTTTGGCGGAGAGGGAGGGATTCGAACCCCCGATGGGCTTGCACCCATGCCGCATTTCGAGTGCGGTGCATTCAACCACTCTGCCACCTCTCCGCGGGGCGTGGTCGGCCC
>Ga0182738_1006968_pt1 | contig 11598 bp, 12 predicted proteins | sample eDN5th30CBELigMG_FD_128876 | JGI IMG/M metagenome (GOLD analysis project Ga0182738, IMG submission 128876) | Enriched Miracle-Growth compost microbial communities from Emeryville, California, USA - eDNA 5th pass 30_C BE-Lig MG (version 2)... ...
ATATAAATTTAGGTTGAGTTTTTTTAATGCTAGTTTATCTAAGCCTAACAATGAGTTTCTTCTGGATAATCTAACTTCAACATTCCTAGCAACAAAATCCTTATCTAGTGTGGTAGTAGCACTTTTTAATGTGTTAACAAGGTCAAGCATAAATGGCGTCATCATATATATCCTTTGATACCCTAGCTGATTATCACTAAATTCACTACTAATATATCTTTTACCACCATACCAACTCTCTCCAATATCTACTCGATCATATAAACAAACTAATTTATCTCTTTCTTCACTGAAATCTGAAATGAAACTAATAAAATGGAATTCTCCTTTCCTGAATTCAACTACAATAGCATAATCTTTTCTAAAACCACCATCAAAACCTCTGACATTTTTTATTATGCCTATACTGTTGCCCTCTAAAACATAATAGTCTTCATTCAGATAATATAAGGCAAACCACTTTTCAGATTTACTATTTGATAATAAGTTATTTCTATCACTTTTTTCCGAACCTAATAAGTCTAAAATTGTGGATTTACCACTTCCATTCTTGCCCACTATAAGGTTTACACTGTGAATATTCTCTCCCCATAGTATATTAGCTATATTATTATCTTGATGGAGAATGATTAATTCACCAACTTGAATATCAAATTCAACTTCAAAATTAGAACTAAAATTAAGACCTTGATTTACAAAACAATTATTAAGATTTTCAGCATAAACATACAATAACTCTCTACCCATAATACACCTCATTTTTATAGATTTAATTGACATATAAAATTTACCAAAAAAAAAAACTGATTCAAGCACAAGAATTATTACTGATTTATCGAGGCTAAGCTAGACATCTGAAATCTTGCTTGAATTAGACTGGATAAAATATACTACTACTACATAATTTAAAATTTTTTCGAACCATTGCACATAATCATCCCGAATAAAAGTGAACTGGTAAATATAAGTGCAATGCACTTGATTAGAATAATTGGTCTTAAATACTTTAAATATTACTTCGGCCACGGTGTCATTATAAGAAAATTCTTTCATACTATGATAAGGTAATGATCACTCTTGCAGCAACTACAGGTGTCCGATTTGGCGAATTATACGCAGTTTCAAAGGTACTAAATTTAACACTTAAAGATTCTTTAAGCTTTCAGAAAAGCGAAGAAGATATTAAAGAGCGTTATATTCCTCTTAATAATCTTAAAAGTGTATAAGAACAGCCCTAAATATTATCCAAATAAGTTTATTTTATAAATCTGATTGTAAAGCTAAAGTTATTAGTAATAATATATTCAATAAAAAATTTGACAGTCTATTAATAGATTTTAATATTGCTAAGATAACTGTCCATTCACTTCGACCCAGTTTATACAATCTATCTTTCTTCAATTAATACAGATCGTGGGCATACCCAATTTATTTTAGGGCATTCAAGTTATGCTACTACAAGATCACTAATGGATACATCTCCACAAGGAAATGTTTAATAAAAGTTCATTGAGATTGTCCTCTATAGAATTCTAAAAAGAACCCTACCAATTATAGAGTTGGTAGGGTTCTTTTTAAACTTCACTTAAAATACTGAATAACTATTTCTTTTTTCTTTTTTTCCTTTTTCTTTTCAACCGCTTTTGCTCTCTCATCTGTAAAATAATTTGAGGCCAATCGCCTTCCAAAGATTTTTGTACTTTTACTGGAGAGATATTAGAAGGTAAGTAACTATTTGTTCTATCAGCAAATGACATACCAACATTCGAATCAACGATGTATGGATGGTGGAAATTATAAGCATGTGTAGCTCTTACCGCATTCAGTAAATTATCATTACTATTCACAATAGTATATGGATACAATTGTGAAATGATCTTTTCAATATTATTAATATATGATACATCTGCATCATCTTTCCAAAAAATAGTATATATTAATAAAGATCCAAAACGTAATAAAGCCGTAAACTCGATATTTTCGATCGGTAGCCTTTCAGTTTGAGTATTAACTTTAAAATTAGGTGATATTCCCCCATCGGTTGGTACTAATAAGCTACCTTTAACCAATAAAGGATCGAATAAAATTAATAGTTTCAAATTATCCATAAAAAAATCTGGTATTGGGCTAGTATTAACAGCTAATCCACTAAAAATCGAAAACTTCATTTCTTCATCTTTCTCATTACTTAATATGTACTTCTTTTTATTTCTAAACCAATCTGAATATTCTTGCTTGAACGCCCTAGTATTATTATAAACAAGTTTTAAAATCCATCTCGAAAATAAATCGTAGTCCAATTCAACTGACACTTCATCATCTTTTGTATAATCTCGTAGAAAATGTTCATTAATTAAGCTTATGCCATAAGAATCTAACGTAGATAAGTCGTTGTTATTACATCTATCACATACATCATTAATTACTACACGATCACCTTTGAAAACTTTTAATTTATCTTCCTCATTATCGGCATTCATCATATGAACATTATATTCACACTCTGCAAATAAATCTAATAAACCTTGAGGAATTAAGTGTTCTCCCGTTATTCTATTTGAACCTTCACAATAACTACAAACCATATATTTCCTCCTTTTATAAACAAAATCAAAATATTGCATAATAATACATATAAACTTTAACATAAAATAATAGTTATACAACTTCCATTTAACAAACCATCATCCCCATGATATTGTAAACCCATCCCAATCAAATGAGGGGTAATAAGGCAAGTTTCAAGAAGCGCGGTAACACATGGTACTATAACATTAGTCGTGTAGTATATGAAAAGAAAAAACCATTACGTAAAGGAAATTTTAAGACAAAAAAGAAGTGATGGAAGCGGCAATATAGTTGGAGTTAGACTTGTAAATCGTGTTTTAACTCCTACAAAGAATTATCCGTTTGAGAAATGTTTTAAGAGCCGGTAAGAAACGTTAAAAATGATAACTTAAAATATTTCCCTCAACACATACAAAGTGGCTCTTGGTAAGCTAGTTACTTATTTCAATGATCAAGCCATATTAGATATCACTAAGCGTGAATATCAGCAGTTTATAAATGATAATGGACAACAGTTTGCGAAGACAACGAACCGCAAGATGAACAGCTTTATTCGTACATGTGTAAAAGAGCCAATCGATAAACGTCTTGTTAAAACTGATTTTACACGTAAAGTAACTGTAACAAGCTTTGCTAGTAAAAATTCTGCTGAGAAGTTTTTGTAAGCCAGCAGCTACTAAAATACTTTGCTTAACACCGACGAGTACCCTCTGGTAATCGTGGCATTAAGTACGAGCATACGATTTGGCGAATTAGTTGGATTGACGTTTGATAACGTCGGCGAAGGGAAATGCAATTATTGGAGTTTTAGGAAAAGGGAAAAATATATTTTGAGGTAAAATATATTTTTCCACCTACTAAATTCTTACATTAAGTTCTCATATGAGGTATCAATTTGAGAATCGTTATTGATATACTTTCTTGGATACTCTCATTACAATGGATTAGCCTACTTCTTTATTTAAGTTATTCAACTCCCTAAATTCCTTAATTAAATCCTCTGATTTTAATTCAAATAAACTAATTTTGTTAGAATCTTCATTTATTTGAATCCTTTCTACTTTTTCAAATCCAAATTCATTTACTAGAAAGGTATCGTCTTTAGACTCACCTATCTCATTAACATATGTAATATTAATATATCTTTCGATAATTAGATTAGCAGGTAATTTAAGTTCTGCTATATCCTTATACAATTTTGAATAGTGACCCCAATTATACTCGTTAGGAGCTGGAGAAAATTTAACAGTTCCACCTATAGACAAATTCCCACTTTGATTAAAATAATAGTGCATAACGCTCTTCCTTAGTGGCTTCAAATCAGTTTTATACGGTTCTAGGATTAAAAAAATATTACTCTTAACTTTACAATCTTCCAGATAAATATCGTTTTTATTCGATAAGAATAAACTTTCTTGTATTCGAATATTTTCATCATTAAGGACATAATCAAATTTAAATTTTGGCTTTAAATTAAATTGGATTTCTTGTAACCTAAGTGTATTTTGCGCAATCATATTCCCACTCTTAGAAAACTTTAATGTAATTATTAATAAAAGTACCGGGATAAAAGAACTACTAATAAAATAAATAATTTCCAAAAAGTCTCTTATACAATCATAACTAAAGCACATATTAACTCTCCTTTTATTTATTAGTAATATTATATTAAATTAATACACAAATTACTATTTGTGTGAATTTGATTGCTATTTGGAGATTAAAATAACGGAAGTGATAGAAAACTGATAAAGTTCAATTATCTCAGTGAGAAAGTATTCTTACGAACAGGGCGATTGTTCATAGGAGAAGACGCTCTTTTAACTAAACCATCTATTAGAAGCTGATCGTTATTCAATTATAAGGAGCTTTTCTGAAATATCTGACTAGTGACAAAATTGATTTCTACATTCTTAAAGAATTTTTAAATTATATGGATCCAATAGTGAATTATATTATGGATAATCTGCATCGTTTTAATATTTATGATTTTAGCGATCTTGATCCATGTCAATTTGAAGTACACTCTTTTTCATGGAACATAACAAACGACCCAGTGATTCCATATCTACTTGGGCAAAATACTAAATCTTATCAAGCATTGCTTGAAAAAATTGCAGGCCGCCCTATAAAAGAGACTTACATTACTCTATTTTTTGAAAATCATTTTTATCAAAATGGTCAATGAGAATATTGCATACTTAATATCTGTATGATAAAAATTAATACAATTTCATAAGTTTAAGAGTTGATTTTAATGAATAAAGGCATGTTTTGAATTCGATATTCAAAACATGCCTTTATTATATTAAATTAGGTTAATCTTGCTTTTATAAGTTTGATTTTATGTTTAATTTCATTTAGTTACACCTTACTCAACTTCAGATCTCCATAATATAGATAAATCAACATTTTCACTACTTGGTCTTCTTATCTTTTCATAAACTTGATCTACTTGTATAATAACAGGCATCGATAATGCTGTCCCTGTTACTATACAACACCCACTACTCAAAGTTGGAATGGCGTTCTTTGAAACTCTATCCAACGTTGATATTGTATTATCAATCATTTCTAAGTCTTTATTATTAATAAGTCTATGAATAAAGTAGTTGTGTACTTGAGAGATTATCGTAGGTGAAATATCAAATGGCCTTTGACTGCTGATATTTAAGAATACTCCAAATTTCCTTCCTTCTTTTATTATTTCTTCAAATAATTCCAATCTATAGTTATGCCAATTATCCCCATCATTTGATATTTGATTAGATAAAATATTATGCGCCTCATCAATAACAATATGAAGTGTTTTATCAATATTATATTGGCTAGTGGATATTTTATGGTTCTCAAATAGCATTTTAGCAATTAATGATGGCATTATCTTTTTAATATCTGAACTACATTCCCTAAATGAGTAAATTGACAGTAAAGGAGTATCTCCATCGTTGGGATCTTCAGTTAATTCGATTATACTTTCTAATTCTTTTATTTTTGATTCAATTCTGTGGATTAAAGGATTAATATGATCGAATTGAGCATAACGATTTAACATATCATTTACTAGCTGTAATTTTGAATTTAATATAAACTCATCACACCAACCAATACCAACTTCATCAATTTCTTTACACCATTCTTTCAAGTATGTATAGCCTGTTTCTGCATTATGTCGATTAATTATATCTTCAACTCTATCGAAATAGCCTACCCCATCTATAAAGTATTTGTTTTGTGAACTGTGCCATTGGATAGACTTTATTTTTTCAATGAATATATTATGTTCTGGAGTGTGAATATTTGTAGACATGGTTTCTATAATCTCTTTTATATATTCAAAGACATCCCTAGATGAATGTATCAGCGATTTAGCAAACAGGTTGGGAAACCAATTTCTTAAACCCCATCCTTGTTCACTCGCATATTCCATTCGCTTAAATAGTCTTTTAATAAATGGTTTTTGAGTCTGTTCTTTAGCGCTAAATAATATAGATAAAATTTCAGGATTGTAAAAGTATTCTTTTAAGATTACCAATTTATTTTCGTTTTCACCCTCAACTGTATTTAGATTAAATATTTTCATATCTGAGTCCTCTATTCCAAATACTCCGTTGTGAGCATATTCACCGTTGAAATCAATTAAATGAAACGAACTTTTGTTTTTAATGTTAGAGGATCCGACTGTTTTAAAAAGTTCAAATAGTAACTTTGCTAGTGTATTTGATTTACCACTACCTGTGTTACCAAATATCCCTATATGAGATGCAAAAAAAGAATTTATAGGAAGGCTTACGGGAATGTCCTCGAAAATAGTTTTACCAATTGAGATGCTATTATTAACTGCTGATGAATTACTAGTACCACTATCTGTTTTTATTCCTGAATAAATATCGAATACATCTTGTTTTCTTGGAATATAAACTAAATTTCCAATCATAGGTAAATGTCTAACACCATTTTTAAAAAAGTTATTATCAAAGTAACCAAGGATTTGCACTTCTAATATTCTCCTTATAGTACCCTTATTATATCTATGGTCCTTTTCTTGATTCATTTTCGTATTTAATAAATCCTCAATATATTCCGCATCTATTTTACCAACTATATCAAAAAAGCCTTTTTTTATTATTACAAAACCATTTACTGAAATGTTATTAACAATATCGCCTTTATAGATAAATGTCGAATGGTTCATATCTTTATCGACCTGTACCTTAACTCTTGTTCCTCTAACTTCAACTACAGAACCAATCTGAAGTGGATGAATCATCTTAGTTCACTCCCTTAAAGAGTACTCTACTAAAATGCTGTAAATCTATAGGAGGCATATCTACTGTAGGTTCAATAATTATGACGTTTTTTTGATACTCAGAATTTAATAAGTCTATCATCTCCTTACTATTCCCATGTTTATAAAGAAATATGTATACCCGTAGATTAGGATTATGGACTGATCTTTTAATTAAATTTCTGATATGTTCATCTGCAAACGAAAAACCAAAAACTATAAAAATAGTTTGATCTTTTTCTAACTCATAGCTTAATAAACGTAGCATACTATAATAATATTCATCCATTACTGTATTTTTAAATTTACTTTTTTCAGGATTAATAATCATTAATTTTTGATACATATGAAAAAATTCATTTAGTTCTATCCAATTTGTTTCTGCAATTTCATGTATTTTTACGTTTAAAGTTTCATTTACTTCTTTAGTTGTTAAATATTCTGTTACAATAGCTTTTTCATTGTTATCCAATTTAATTTTCATTGCACTTTCACTAATTAAATGTAATAAATTTAAATTATTTTTAATAACTATGATTTCTTGTCCTTCACTAATTGTTCTATCCCAATTTACTGATCCATGACATTTAATTAAATTTATAGTAGATAATTCTTTTTGGTAATTATCAAAAATCCCGTTTCGCGCAACTGTTTTATGAAAGTTATCAGAACTAAGGGATCTCAAAAAGTAGCCATTCCCACCATCATTAAATACTAACGATGTATTTATCCTTTGTTCATAATCAATTGCTCTCTCAAAAAACATATCATAATTAGTAGTAAAAATATTTGCACGTTTTGGTGAAATTCTAGAATTTCGGTAATTCATAATATTTATTAAGCCTTTTATGAATTTTCTATAATTACTTGTAACATGATATTCGCAGGCATGTGTATCATCAATTAACTCACAATTTTTTTCTAATATTTCATTAAAATAATGTAAATATATTAATTGTCGTACAGAATTACTATATTGCCTTTCTGTTAAAATCTTCTCAATATTACCCAGTGAAGGAAAATAAGGTACAGAAGCACCAGAACCAATTAAAAAGTTGATATTTTTTTCAGATAACTGCGTTCGTATTTCATTTAATACCTCTTCTAAATCCAATTATAATCACCTCAGATATATCTTTATAACAAATTTTATAGAGTAGTATTTTTTTCTTTATATATTGAATATTTATTTTGATTGCATTATATATGCTCAAATGCATCATTTTTTCAATAAACTTTTACATATGTCAGCATCAAACTACCTCTATAATATATTCCTTTTATCCATTTTACTATATATTCCATTAGATATTTTTGTAAATATAGGAAATAATACATTAAATAAATTTAAAAACGTCAAAATCCTTATATATCAGGAATTTTGACGTCTTTGTACAGATATGCTAAATGCTATTATCATAAAGTTAATAATAGAAGGAAAGATCAAAGCAGTTACTCAAACAAGAGGCTACATTGTTTAGGCAAATTATTCCCCTCTTTATTTTTTTCTTGTTAAACTTGATAATTTAATTATTGCAGCCAAAAGACTTATCATACTTAAAGCCCAAACGAAACTTGTATAAGCTAGATATAGTGAATATTCTTCAGCTGCCATTGGGTGGTTGTAATCAAGTTTTAAAGTAATAGTTTTCATAAAGAAGATGAATGCAGTTGATAACAATAGCAAATGCACCAAGATCAATATATACGAACTGCTGTTTCTTTTATACCCATAATGTTATGGAAGAAATCACTAAGAATAAAATAATAATAGTAAAACCAGCTGTTAATAAAAAAGGAACTTCTGACTCCAAAGGCACAACTATTCCCCCTTAACTTTTTAACTTATTTCAAACTCCAAAGCAATTCCACCGCATATAATTATTATTATGTGCGATAGAAATTTTTTATAGGATACAATCTTAACTATCCATCAGAATATTTTTCAATGAGAAAATTTCTGCAATAAAAACAGTAGGTATGAGAATGTAACATCCTGTTATTCTCCCTTTTCTAATAAAAAATCCCTCTGCTATTTAAATATTTAGAAACTAATAATAAATAAAAAACCTCCGTAACGGAGGTTAACAAGTGTTAAAGGTATCTAATTGTTAATATCGATAACGAACCGTGAAATCTGGGTCAATTTGGTATGCAAATGATACAATTTGACGATTTACATTGGAGACTGGTGAAACTAGTTCACCAATTTCTTGGCCGTTTTCATCCACTCCCTTAGTTAAGGTAGGATCAATTTGCGCACCAATCGGAGTTACAATAGTTAATTGTACTCTTCCACCGTTACTTGCAACAATAAGGCCATCAAATGGTACACGGATGTTGAACTCATAATCCGTAGTATTATTAATTGGATAAATCTTATAATCGTAAGATAACAGGTAAGTATTTGGTGAACCTGATATTGCAGTTAAAGGAGTTTTCTTTAAGACAGCTCTCAACATGAACTTCCCAGCATCTTCGATAACTCCTTGTAAATTTTCGCCTTCAGCTTGCTCACGGATATCCTCAGTTCCTTGAAGAATCGTTGAAGCCTTTTTTGGATTCATATCAATACCGGCAATTTTAAAGAAGTTTAATACTTCTGGTGGTACAGAACTACCATTTGGAACATACCAAGTTTCTTCAGACGGGATAGGCTCGTCCATAACAAGTAAAGTTTCCACATGCACAGTATCATATAAATTCCCGTTATAGCGGGACGTACCATTAATTATTACACTGACATCTTGAAGTCTAATATTCACACTACAGCACCTCACTAAAATTTTTGTGATTTGCTAGTTTATACAAATTTATGTTATTATGTTGAATAAGTAAAAGCATAAACTAGCTTTTTTGAAGTGCGATGGCAGTCGCACTTTTTTATTACACACACCAATAACACTTGTTAAAATTATAATAACATTCGTTATATATATTGTCAACAGAAAATAACATATGTTATTTTTAATATAACAAACTTATTAAAAGAGGGAATATCATGTCTATAAGGGATAGAATTATAAAGAAAAGAAAGGAACTAAACTTAAATCAAACAGAATTAGCCAAGAGAGCCGGATTACAACCACCCGCTATTAGCCAATATGAATCTGGAACTAGAAATCCATCATATGACGCACTAGTTAAACTTTCTAATGCATTACATGTTACAGTTGATTACTTAGTATCAGGAGAAATACAAGAAGAAGAAATAAAAGATCCAACAGGTAAAATTCTTTTAAAAGTATTTCAAAATTTGAGTCAGCAAAAAAAACAAGAATTAATGAATTATACCTTTTTAATTTCTGGGTATCAAAATAGTTTAGACTTTTTTGCATCTGATTCAAAACAGTATGCAGAACACGTATTTAAAATAATTTTAAACAGAGAATTTCCAATTGATATTTATAAACTTGCAGACATATTAGAATTAACCATTATAAAAGGTGACTTAGAAACTAATGCAGAAGCAATTTTATTAAAACAAAACAATACAATAATTCTTGATTCGAATGTCATACATGAAGCAAGAATTAAAAGAACAATTGCAACAATGATTGGTCATTATTTATTACCTTGGCACACTCAACCAACTTACTATCAACGAAAACATGGTAAATCAACACTAACTACAGACAATATAGAAGAAATTGAAGCAAACTCGTTTGCAACAAATTTAATTACTCCACCAGAAATATTAGAAAAAGATTTAGCAGATCTTTCCTCTAGTAATATAAGCTTAAATGATTTAAAAAGGTTAGCTAAAGAACGTTATCATGTTTCACTAACATCGTTATGCAATCGACTTGTAGAATTTGATAAAAGTCGTTTTGCAGTCATAACCTCTTCTAATGACTTTAAAATCAAGACAGTTTTTTCCGGTAGTCTATTAATTAGCGAAAATCAGGAACTGCATCCTAATAGCAAAGCTTATGAACTTCTTGCTTCTTCAGGCACAGTAGAAAAATTAGCAGAAGGTCAAGTTGATGTCAGTACATGGCTAACTAATTCAGATAGCGGTTTATTATTCGAAAGCTCGATTTACAATCCAGACTATAACTCGGTCTTAACATTATTGACAAAGCTTTAAATTAAAAAGTCGAATCCATCAGATGGAATCGACTTTTTAATTTTGTATATATATATGGATATTTACCATTATCAAAACGGTATTAATGGATTCATAGTCTTTTGTAGCCTCAGTCTAACTATAATCTTGTATACTTACCTCTCTCCATTAGCCAGTTACCACTCCTTTTAACCGCCCACCAGATTGATTTTTGAATTGCAGTTTTATAGTAGGATTGTACGGCATCTTTATAAAAACGAGAAGATGTAAATAGTATAACAAATTCTTTATTAGAATAAATCTTTCCCTTCTCTACTTTCTTCTCAAATTCAAGAATAAAACGAAATGTTTCTTCATTAAGATTGTACTTTTCCACTTTCATAAATAACCACACCTTCAAAATTAATAATTTAAAAACTTTCTAAGAGCAGATGATATTTTTGATAGCTCATCAGTATATCTAACTAAAGAAATATTAATATTAAAAAAAGATATCTCCGTCTTAGTCTATCGAAAGGACAAAAAAACGCTTTTCTTTCCTCAGTAACAATATGTTTAAACCTTTTACAAATAAAATTGAACAAAATCTATCAAATTTCTCTCTCAAAGAAGGTTAAATATATCCTATCTTTATCTGTAACAACACCATATTTCCAGTTACTTTACAGTTTTA
>Ga0182738_1006969_pt1 | contig 11598 bp, 8 predicted proteins | sample eDN5th30CBELigMG_FD_128876 | JGI IMG/M metagenome (GOLD analysis project Ga0182738, IMG submission 128876) | Enriched Miracle-Growth compost microbial communities from Emeryville, California, USA - eDNA 5th pass 30_C BE-Lig MG (version 2)... ...
ATGAAATTTTTCTCTTTCCACAATGGAATTTTTATAAAATAGAAGTAGAATATATTCCTCAAATATTGGAGCCCGAATATTAGTGAGGGCAAGAATACTTCTTTGATGAAACTTTTCTTCGAACAGCTGGAAATATTTGATCAAAAAATTCTTTGAGGAGGACTCTGAACAACATAAAATATTTTTCGGTAAGTTTGAGGTGACGAAAAATGAAAGAGAAGAGTCAGTTTCACCATAGATGCTTATAAAAACGCTTTGACGTGTGAAATCCCATCAAGTGGAAGAGAACTCTCGAAAGATGGCAAAACGGAAACTGAAAATTAATCAAACAAGAAATAATCTCGAATTAGAGAAGCCAAAATTTCACCCCAAAAAATGTTTCTTTGAAGCGTAGCAGATTTTTTCTTTAAAGATAATGTGAAAAAAAGTTTTGAACCCAATTTTGAACCCTTTGAGGGATCTTTAGCTTCAAGAATTGGTTGAATAGTTTTGAAGGGAAGAAATAAAGAGGGAAAAAGGTTGATAAGTAGTTACATAAACAGAATATTATTAATTGAATTCGTTAATTTTTCCTAAAGGAATTAATTCGAATTTTCCAGGAAGAATTTTTCTAATAAAACAGTTCTTTGAAATTGATCTTATTTGAATGAAACGTCTCTGATGTCTTCAATGTCTCACCAGCTTGCTAGATGTGACATCTTGGCTTCAAAAACTGATTCGATTAGAAGGTTTAATAAATATCCTCCATTTTTCAAAAGTATATTAAACCTTTTGTATTTGAATAATTTTGGTACCAATTTATGGATAGAAAAAGATTTAGAGAGTTTCAAGCCAAAAGGGAGGTGAGAGTCTGAGTGTATCTGAGCCACCAAATAGAGATGTTTTGAAGAGAAAAATGAGAGTTATGAAAAGGAGAAGTCAGAGTGATTGGAATTTAAATTTTTAAAAAGTGATTTTAATAAAAAATTAAAAAATATAGATTTCGACCAAGTTGATAAGTGCTGTATTTATTTATAATAACTTGAAGGCTGGAGATCGATACTGAGCAAAAAGGCTCACTCTTATGAGCAATACTCATAATTTGTTTGTTTTACCCTTTGTTTGCAGAAAGTTAGCTTACAGAATAAGGGTGAAGCTCTTTTATTAGGTTGCATTATTTTAATTAAGGAAATTGGACAAACAAGTCATTAAATTCCAGTTGATACTTTTATTAATTTTTATGAGAGTTTGAGATTGAATGGAATTAATGATGCGGGAAATTTGTTTTTATGTAAAAATAAAACGTTGAATTTTTCATTGATCCCAGATGTCCTCTTATGATTCTCATCGTTAGGAAATCAAAACGCTGAACCAAGGAGACATTTGTTTCTCTGTCTGTTACATAATTGACTTTCTTCTTTTGACTTTGATAGAGAGGAATAGAGAATGAGAGGTGAGAATTAATTTGAGAGTTCGAGCGTGTGAGACTAATTTCTAAGAAAATCATCCTAGTCACCCGGAAAATTTTTTCAATTTCAATATACAAAGATCAATTAAAGAGAAAAAATGTTTTTGCAATTTTGTCAGAACCGCCCTCAAAATCTCAAAGAAATATTGAGATTTTCGCTGTAAAGGAAGTGAAAATATCCTCAAGAGCCTTGAGGTTTGCAGATAAAAAAATTTTATGATAAGGATACTGGGAACAAAAGAGGTAGCCGATTTGAAATGAATATCGACTCCAATTTGAAAATTAAAAATCAGTTTCTGGACGAAATTTTCCCCTCCTATAATTGAATGGCACTGATTTTATTCCTGCGTTTCAATACCTTGATTTGATACAAGGAAGTTCGACTATATATACTGGATCTATCCTTCTTATAATCATTAACTCAAAACAACTTAAACACCAAAATCCAAACCAATGACCAAGTCATCAGTCTTTTACCTTGCTACCATCTTTGCTCTTTTTGCCTGCTCCTTCCTCTCTGTGAGAGCTCAAACCACTGAACTCGTCCTTGAGGAAACTGACGGAGGTTATATTGTCGAAAACTGGGAAGACACCACTATCTACGATGGAGGTGATACCCAAGGTGAAGGCCAAATCCCCACCCCCGTCCCCATCTACGAAGAGGAAGAACAACAAGAAGAATACGAGACTATCTATGATGGTGGTGACAACCAAGGTGAAGGACAAACTCCCACTCCCGTTGAAGTTGTTGAAGAGGGAGAGCAACAAGAAGAATACGAAACTATCTATGACGGCGGTGATAACCAAGGTGAAGGTCAACACCCTGAACCTGTCCCTATCTATGAGGAAGAACAGGTCGAAGAATATGAAACCATTTATGATGGTGAAAACATCCAACAAGGAGAAGGTCAAACCCCCACCCCTGTCGAAGTTGAACAAGAAGAAGCTCAAGAAGAGTATGAAACTATCTATGATGGTGAAAATATTCAACAAGGTGAAGGACAAACTCCCATCCCTGAAGAAGTTGAACAAGAAGAACAAGTCGAAGAATACGAAACTATCTATGACGGCGGTGACAACCAAGGTGAAGATCAACATCCCGAACCTGTTGAAGTCGAACAAGAAGAAGCTCAAGAGGAATACGAAACCATTTATGATGGCGAAAACATTCAACAAGGTGAAGGACAAACCCCTACTCCCGTTGAAGTTGAAGAGGAAGAGGAAGAAACTGGTCTTATTTTGGAAGAAGTTGAGGGAGGATATATTGTTGAAAACTGGGAAGACACCACTGTTGAAGATGGTGAAAATATTCAACAAGGAGAAGGCCAAATCCCCACTCCCGTTGAAGTGGTTGAAGAAGAAGAGGAAGAAGAAGAAACCACCACTACCTCACCTTATGTTGTCAGCGTCACTCAATCTTCCAGCACCTCTTCTAGCACATCTTCCGCTAAAACCTCGAATGTCATCAGCAAAACTGTGTCTTATAGTAGCAAATCAAGAAACCTTAGAGGCCAACCTGAAAACTAACTCAGGCCGAAGTTTTATAAATGTCTCATCTCAATCTTTAAAATCTTTTTGTCTTTTATCAGTCTCTATAAAAAGTCTTTTACATAACAAACCTTTAATGTCTCTCTGTCTATCTTTCTTTTAAAAAGAAGTTTTATGTCTAATGTCTATCTTATCTTGAAAAATAAGTCTAAAAAAATCTTGTCTCTTTCTCAAAAATCAAATCAGGAAATTAGTTTAAATTGAGCTGCTTTGATCGAAATTTGTAATCAAAACTAAACAAAACAATCCTCTGAGAGGCTGACCATGTTTAATAACTACTCTTCTTGAAAAGGAAAATCCCAACTTTGTTCTAATGGATGGAGATTGTTCAAAAAAAAATTTCTTGAGGCCTGAGTTTAGAAAAGAAATTTTGTTTTTGTTTAGTTTTCAAGATTCTGTCTTCTTTTGAGAATTGATTTTTCTATTATTGAATTGAGAAATGACAAAGGAGAGACAAATTCAGAGAAAGATTCAAAAGAGGTGGATCTTGAGCAATTTCTCTTTGTTTTTATGACAGAGTGATTGATGTTGATCTTTTTGTGAATTATTTGAAGAAGGACCAATTTAGGACAAAGATGATGATCAGAAAAAACTAGAGATTAACTTTACTCTTGAAGAAGTGGATGTACGTTTGATATAATACCTACAATCTTCAATAACTCATGAGAAAATTAGATAATGTAGCTTCCATAGAACCTGGGTTTTGTTTCGGAAAACTTGCCAACTGAAAATATTTCAGTTTTCCCCTCTGAGATGACGATATGATTTTTTCGTTGGGACTTTCACACTTTTACTGCCTTTCCACTTTTCTTTGTTGATGTGAGGAACCAGCAGTTGTTGAGTTGCTTCCTGAAGACTCTTCATCTTCAACTCTAGTTTCTTCCCAATTTACAATTATGTCGCCTCCTTTCGTTTCTTCGAGAATAAGCTCAGGGACATCATTTTGGAATTGTTGGAGCTCTTCAACTTCGACTCTGGTATCTTCCAAGTTCACAGTGATATAACCACCTTCAGTCTCTTCCAAGATAAATTCTTGAGCTTGAATGGAGAATAATCAGTAGCAGGAGGTGAAAATAAAAGGAGTTTTATTCATAGTTATGTTGGAAATGATAACTGTCTTGGGCTGATTTTGAGCTGTTATGATTATAAGAATAGATTGGGTATTTATAGTTGAAGGATTTAGGAAAGAAAAAATGGTCAATTGAAACGCATGAATCCCTAGATATTGAGATTATGCTTATTTCTTGCGATATTAAACAAACGGAAACAGAAAATAATAGTATTTGTCAACAGACTTTCCGACCAAATTTACCAAATTGTATCTTTCTCACTAGTGCTCCAAAACTTTAATCTCACAGGCTTTCACCTGAGATTGGAGACTAAATGGACCACAGTCGATTTTATTCTTTCTTGAAAGGTTCTGAATATGATTCTCAAGCCGTGATGAGTGTTTCTCTGAATTATTTAAAATTGAAGCCAAATGAAATAAAGAATCAGAGTCATTTTATCTTTTCTCCAATATATCAATGAGAAAATGATGACCCTGATTATAAGATATGGATGAATCTCGGAAAACTGAACAGCCTAATTTTTCAAAAATAGAGGGAAAAATAATAAAAGTGATACATTCAGAGGTCCCTGCGCCTTTCTCAAGGTAAAGCTGAGCTGAAAATGGAAATTCAAAGATGGTAAAAAGCCTGCAGCCAAGGGACCAAGGCATATGAAATAGCTGAAAGGGAGCCGAATATGCCTGTCAAAACGCATATAGACTGAAAAGCAGTTTAATGAAAAATAGGAAGCTACCAAAACGGAGTCTTGACAACTCCAACTGAAACTGAAAATTAATCAAAGAATAATTCATAATTAGAGAAGTAAATCTTTCAAGCTAAAATTAATAATTATCCTTTGACTGTTCTGTACATTAAAAAGTATTCTGTTTGTTGTTGTAAAGCAGCTGTGCAAATTGGCTCAAAAAATTTACTCACAGCATAACTCCAGGTTTATTTTATCAATAGGTCTTTCAATAGATATATTTTAGTTTTTGTTCTTCAGCCTGTCGAGTTTTATTTAAATCTTCAAAATCCAGTTCAGAAAATTCAATTATTCTCATGGAAATATCTTATTTCAGCATTCCACTAAGCCATGTTAAAGATTTTTGCTGGATGAGGTTTAATTTTCAGAAAATCTTTATCAATAACCTCAAGATGAGGATTTATTGAATTTTGCTGCTTCAAAAGAAGGTCCTTTTTGATGATGAGCCACCCATCTGTAAAATTTTCTGTTGAGTGAGTTGAAGCCAAAATTTAGAAATAGTTTTCATCGGGAGATCAATCTATAAATTTGGAAACAAATGATGTTTTGAGATGAAATTTTTAATGAGGAGCTCAAAAATTCACAAATTCTTAGATACACAAATTTTATTTCTGAAACTTCAAGACAAGGAAGAATAGTTCTCTGGTGGTTATTCAATAATTTTGTTTATGGAGGAAAGTTTTTGGAAGAAAGGAAGAAATCTATACAAGACATCGAGCGAATTCAAAAAACGAATGATCAGGAATATACTGAATTAAATTAAAGCTGGAGACGATTGTCAGAATAAATTTATTAGAGTTAGAACTTTTTCAAATTTTTATCCATAATTTCAGAAACAGTTTTCGAGAAAACACCACATCAAAGCTTTCAATTTTGTAATTGAATAATGTCCATAACCATTTTGAAATATCCAAAAGTTTTAAAGGGTGACTTGTGAGATTTAACCGAAAGATTGTGAAGGAGAAGAGGATCGAATAAGGGAGGAGTGAAAATTAGTAATTTGGTTTGACTGAATTCGACTGGTCCAACTTGAAAAAAAGTCGTCCGAATCGCCCTTAAATTTATAATTTTGGACATTTCAATTTTTATTTTCAGGATTAATTCAATTGAATTGGGTGCGAATAATTATCATTGATTGGACTTCTTTTAGGTCATGGTTATTCAATTTTCTTTTCATCTCACCTTTCGTCTTTTCAATTCCCACGTTATTTTTATCTGATTAAATTTAAATCCTACTGTTTTCACCAGAAACGCTTTCGGTGATGTGAATGCTACTTTTATGGTCCAGTTTTATGCTACATCCTCAGAAAGATTTTTCCTATGTCTGGATTGGCCAAGTAAAGCAATTAGAGGAAGAAACATCCAATACGACTCTTAGATAAAGAGAATCTTCTTTATTTTGGTGGGAAGGATAAATTTAATGTTCTTTTTTTTTGAAATAGATTAACATGCCAGGATGTTAGGATTAACTGATAATCGAGATAAAATTATTATTCTATTTTGAAGAAGCGCTCTTTTCTTTCAGTTATACTGGATTCCATAAAGATCTGATATTTCCCTTGAAAATAGTGTCATATTCGTGAAGTTTGGCTGAATGTACAGAGTTGTAAGAGTGAAAAAGGGAAAGTTGAATTTTTCTTGAAGAAAAGAATAATTCAATTTGACTTTTTTTGAAAAATGAATGCTTTCTCTAAATTTCAAAATTAAATTTCAGTTTCTGACCTCAATCTTATCTCACAATATCAAATGGTCTTCATTCTCTTGGCTGCGTTTTGATTAACTGATTTCCAGGAAATCCTCTGGCTATATATACCCAATAATTCCTCTTGTAATCATTAACTTTAAAAATATCAAAATCAGAAATATCTTTCTTATGTCTAAGTCTATCATCTTTGCTATCTTTGCTTGCCTTTTCCTCTCAACTCCCCTTCTTCAAGCCCAAGAGCTCATCCTCGAAGAAACTGAAGGAGGATACGTCATTGTGAATTGGGAGGAGACGAGAGCTGAAGACGAGGAATCCCAAAGCCAACCTACGACTCCAGAATTGATCCTTGAAGAGACTGAAGGAGGCTACATCATTGAGAACTGGGAAGACACTGGAGTTGAAAACCAAGACCCTTCTGCTGGAAATGAAGAAAGCAGCAGCAATGGTAATACCTCATCATCATCATCATCATCATCATCCTCCTCCTCATCCTCAAGCTCAAGCACAAAGGTCTCCACATCTTCCTCGACCAAGACCTCAACTTCAGTGAAGAAGAGGGTATCATACAGCTCAAAATCACGAAGACTGAGGGGAACACAAAATAACGAAAACTAAAATTGACCATATCTAAAAACAAAATCTTATGTCTTTTTATATCAATCTTTAAGTCCTTTTATAAAAAATCTTGATGTCTGACTGTCTCTCTTTCTTTCTTAAGATATCTATAAGTCTATATATGCCTGCATAAAGATATATATTTTACCATAAAATTCATGAACATTATGATGAAATTTTACTTGAACAAAATAATTAAAAAAATCTCACAATTCATGCAATTTCGCTTCAGTATATATGAGAGGCTCATTTTTTGTTTTGATAATTTGTTCCAGAAATTATTCTTTTTATTCTCAAACCCTCCTTTTTTAAAAAATTCTCTGTCGAATTTTTTTGCCCAACCAATTTCTCCTATTTCTCTTCCAAAATTATGGTTGAATTATAATCAATCCATTTCTCACTTTAGAAATAAAGAGATAGTTTCGAGTTCCGAAGGAGAATATGCTCCTCTTTGGGATCCTTCCACATTGAAATTATTTCAAATTTTATAGTTGCCTGCAGCTTCATCTACAGAAACTGAAAATAATAAAACCTGTCAAGTGATTCATTCGACCTATCAAATTTGATGAGATTCTATCCCATCTAGAATTCTCCAAAAAATAATTTTGGCTATCTGAATTTTGAGAATTCTTGTCTTCTCATGATTGGTCTTTGTTATCAGAGATCTTCTCAAAAATAGAGCCCTTGAAGAGAAACTTAAGCTCTTGGAGTCCTTAAACAGACTGGGCTAAGGATTTAGCAAGAAGGAATCCTGAAATGCTATTCTTAAATGGATATCAGAAGGATAGGATGGTTAGAGATGAAAACAGACGAAGTTGAATTAATTATTTTGCTCTTAATTAAGTCTTTTAACGTCACGCAAAAATTCCAACAAGATTAGAGTCAAGCAAATCTCTCCAGAGTGCAGGTGATGCTATGTGTTTCTTCCAGATAAGAGAGAGTATTTTGAAAGAATAAGATAAGAGATGAATTTGACTTTTTATTGGCCTTGATTCTTATTTTAAATCACTTGAGAATCAAACGCTTGACAGTTTGTTTTATTTTGACGAAATTGATTTTTGTCTATCCTTTAATTTGAATTTACTTCTCCAAATTCTCATTTCGTTGCATTTTTCGGTTTTTACCAGAAGTTATCGCATATAAATTCAATGGCTCCCATTACTTTTGGAGTTTTTACTTATTTTCTATAAGCTTACGAATAACTGTCTTTCTCCCTATATATATCCAATCGATCCTTCTTATAATCATAGCAATTCAAAAAACACAGCTTATCCATCATATTTAGAAAACGATCATCATCACCACCATGAACAAACTCATTTTTATCTTTGCTTTTGCCTGCTTCTTCCTTTTCTCAACACAAGTCAAAGCTCAAGATGATATCCCAGAGCTCATCCTCGAAGAAACTGAGGGTGGTTACATCATCGTAAACTGGGAAGATACGAGAGTCGAAGACGAAGAGCCTCAGCAAGGTGGATCTCAAGGCGACATTCCTGAACTCATTCTTGAAGAAACTGAAGGAGGCTATGTGATTGTTAATTGGGAAGAAACCAGAGTTGAAGACGAAGCTCCTGAAGAATCCGAAGAATCGGTCACACCAGTCTCGTCAGGAAATGGCTCAACAAAGAGCAGTTCTTCATCAACTAAGAAGAGTGGCAAGACAGTTCGCAAGAGCGTGAAGGTGACCACAAGGAAATCCTATCGTTATCTGAGAGGAAATAACTAAATTGTTTTGAATTGACAAGTCTTTTCAGAACCAAATCCAGGCTCTTGGGCGTGGATTTCATGATTACTATATCTTTATATTTATCATAAAAATTCATAAGTATGATATCTATCTCTTTATTAGAACATAAATTTACATCAGTCTATATTATCTACTTATTAATCGAATCATTAATACACCCTGAAAAACTTTCTCAAAGATTTTCCTTTATAAGGATTTCATTGTCAAATATAGTAAAATGTCTCTGAAAAAATATTTCAATGAACTATTCGAAATATTTGGATTACAATTTTTCCCCATTGGATTTGAAATGTTACAAGGACATTTTGAAAAAACAAAGAAGGTAAACTCAAAAATCAATCAAATTTTCACCAAGTTTCAAAATAATCAGTTCTGTGAGAATTGAATGTGAGACTTTTTAAATGGATTTTGATTTTAATGTATTGTATTGAGACAACAAGACATAAATATCAAGATATAAATTTATAAATTACTGATAAATAAACGACATTCATTATACTAAACATGTATATATACTTTTAAGCAAAGTAATTCTCTTCTTAGAAAATGCTTCTAATTCGATCCTCTAAGCTTTCTGGAGCCTCTGCGAATAATTTTCTTGACTTTGGCAACAACTTTCTTGGTCTTGTTCTTCTTAGTCTTTCCTTTGCTGGGAGTGACAACAATAGGAGGAGTTTGGGATCCACCTTGTTGAGATTCTTCGTCTTCAACACGAGTGTCTTCCCAGTTCACAATGATGTAGCCATCTTCAGTCTCTTCAAGGATGAGCTCAGGAAGATCATCTTGAGCATTGGCAGTTTCTGAGAACATGCAGAAGATGAGAGCAAAGATAGTAGCAATAAAGAAAGATAACTTAGTCATTTATGAGAGTTGTAGAGTAGTTTTTTGGATGTGTAATTTGTTGTTTTTTAATTATAAGAGAATTCGAAGGTGCTTATATAGTAAGAGGACTGAGGTTAGAAAGAGCATATTAAAACGCATAAAGAGATCGAGGACCATTAGATAATAGAAAGTATTTAATTGGTGTAAGAAACGGAAACGGAAAATTAGAAATGGAGAAGTAAGTTTTTGAAAGATTAAATTTGTGAATTTTGGTCAGAAAGACCTTAAATCAATATACCCGCCAATTCATATGATGATACGTGAAGGCAGAAAGTTTTTCTTTCTTCTCTGAAAATCCCCATCAGACTCTTCCTCATGGTCTTATTTCAGCTGATTTTGAGTCTTCGAGTAGCTGGGTTTTGTTTGAGTAGAAAATTCTACAAAATGGTAGAATATTCAAATATTGGATTTTCAAATTTCAATTTCAGAAGCTTTGAAATTGTTCTTTTGAGATGTGCTTCCAAACAAAATGAGACTTTTTTGAATTTGCCTGGGATTTTATTTTAAGCCAATCAAAAAAACCCTCCACAAAACAGACTGAAGATGTTCCCATAGAAAATTGTTTGAGTTTAAATAAATGAAAGATTATCTTGATGACAATTCTTTGAGAAATAGATAGTTGAGCTAGTTGATACAATGACCAGTAGAGACTCAAATTAAAAGAATCCATCCAGAAAGGCTAAATTAATAAATTTAAGGATATTTTTTAAGAGCAAAATTATTCCGAAAAAACCCGCTCAAAAAGATTTTGTAGAATAATTTTTACTTCTGCAGATCACAAAAACCTTTCCTTTTGAATATTTTCTTTGAATAAAACAAAAAGGGTTCTTCTTCCCTCTAAAGTGATTTTTGGATCCTAGAGAGTACTCTTAATTTAATTTGAATTCAGATATGAATTAAATTTTAAAAGAGTTAGAACCTGTTTTTGAGAAATAATTTTATTTAAGAATTCTGTTGGCAAAGTAGGTGCTCTTGTCTACATGTTGATCCTTAGGGTCAATTAAAAGACAATTTTAAGTTCGCAAGACTTTCACATTATAGGTCATAAATCATCGAAAATATGACATAGAAAAAATCAATGAAAGTAAAAAGTGAAGGTATTTTGTATCTACCGGAAATTTTAAATAAAAAGGTATCAAGATCGAAAAGAACAATTTTAGTTGAAAGGATATAACTTTTTTGAAATCAAATCAGAAAATATTTGAATTAAAAAGGACAAGATATAGATTTACAGAACTGTTTTGACAGACTTCATCAAAGGCTTTCTCCGATTCAAATAGACACAGGCACTCAAGCCTCAAAAGGGGTTATTTTTTGTGGCATTTGAGTCAAAATGAGATCTTCAGAGAAACAGAAGTCTCTCTCATCTTCCATCATAGTGAAACAAAGGAAAAGTTTTAGAATTTTCAAGCAACTCTATCTTAGGTGAGCGGGACACCTTGAAATTTGTCAAGATCATAATTTAGAGAGTACGTCTGGGATGGGTTAGAGAGAAAATGGATATTTAGATTAGCTTGGTTTATTCTACAATACATTTAGTATTTGAGAAAATTAATTAATTTCCCGCGATAAAATCCTTAACTGACTTTTGAAGCGTGAGTTATGTTTCGAAATTGTTTTTGTAAGAGAAAGCATGATGGGGAAGAGATCACTGAACTGAGAATGTTGAGCTTTGGTTGGAGAGCTTCCATCACAAAAAGTTTCAAAAGCTCTCGGTCATAAAGAACTCGTCTGAGGGCCAAAATTGAGAAGGCTCAGAAACAGTTTGTTGTCGAAAAATAAAGATCAAAATTGATATTTTTAGTTTTTAGAAAAGAAATATTTCATTCTCCAAATTTCAAA
>Ga0182738_1006972_pt1 | contig 11594 bp, 18 predicted proteins | sample eDN5th30CBELigMG_FD_128876 | JGI IMG/M metagenome (GOLD analysis project Ga0182738, IMG submission 128876) | Enriched Miracle-Growth compost microbial communities from Emeryville, California, USA - eDNA 5th pass 30_C BE-Lig MG (version 2)... ...
GGTCCTGGAACGGCGTGGTGACAGTCTGCTCTTCGAGGTTGATCGTGATCGGATCGGTCTTCGCCACTTCCATCAGCCGGTCGACGGCTTCCTGCGGAAGCGCGACTGTGACGATGCCATTCTTGAACGCATTGCCGGAGAAGATGTCCGAGAAGCTCGGCGCGATCACGGCCTTCACGCCCATGTCGAGCAGGGCCCACGCGGCGTGTTCGCGGCTCGAACCGCAGCCGAAGTTGTCGCCCGCGATCACGATGGGCGAGCCGGCATATTCGGGATCGTCGAACACGTTGCCTTCCTCGGCGCGAACGGCCTCGAAGGCGCCGCGGCCCAGGCCCTCACGGCTGACGGTCTTGAGCCAGGCGGCCGGGATGATCAGGTCGGTGTCGACGTTCTTGCGGCCGAACGGATAGGCGCGGCCTTCAACGGTGGTGACGGGTTCCATCAATCTGTTTCCGGCGCCTCGCCCGAAGGGATGGGCGGGAGTTGGTTGGGTTCCTGCTTCTTCTCACGGCGCTTGTTCATGTACAGCACCGCAGCGGCGACGGCGGCGGATCCGATCGCACCGGCGATCGCGGCCTTGCCCGCAGTTCCTTTGGGAAAACGTTTGGTCATGGCGTTACTTTTGGGATGCCCGCTTGCGGGAAGCAAGTGCCTGCCTTCGGTTCATTGAAGGAATTCGCGCAAGGCGCCCCACAGTTTTTCTTTCACCGCAAGCGGGATCGAGGCGTTCGTGGGACTGGACGAGGGCAGGGGGACAAGCGCCAGCTCACTGCCCGCGAGAAGGCGCGAGCCGATCGAGGCCGATTTCGCACCGTTGAAAGCCACGGCGCGCAGGTCTGGGAGCGAGGCGGTGAGGGTAGCCAGCTCGTTATGCCGTTCGTCGCGGATCGCGGCATCGAGGCTGCCGGGACGCACTGCCGAAGCGACAGTGTCCCACAGCCCGACCTTCGCCCGCAGCAGCGCGGCAAGCCGCTCCTCGTAAGCCAGCGGGGCCAGGTTTACCTCGATCACCTTCCCGATGAGGTGCCAGAAGCGGTTTTGCGGATGAGCGTAGTAGCGCTGCTCAGCCAGTGAACGCTCGCCCGGAAGGCTGCCGAGGATCAGCACCCGCGTATCGGGTCCGACCACCGGCGGGAAAGACGATTTGCGCTCGCTAGTCGGCAAGCTCGCGCACATCGGTGAGCTTGCCGGTCACCGCAGCAGCAGCAGCCATTGCCGGCGAGACGAGGTGCGTGCGCGCACCGGGACCCTGGCGACCGACGAAGTTGCGGTTGCTGGTCGATGCGCAGCGCTCACCAGCCGGAACCTTGTCCGGGTTCATGCCGAGACAGGCCGAGCAGCCCGGTTCGCGCCATTCGAGGCCGGCTTCGACGAAGACCTTGTCCAGCCCTTCGGCTTCGGCCTGCTCTTTCACCAGGCCGGAGCCGGGGACCACGATGCCCCAGCGGATGTTCGGGTGCTTCTTGCGGCCTTTCAGCACCTCTGCTGCGGCTCGAAGGTCCTCAATGCGGCTGTTGGTGCAGCTGCCGATGAACACATTCTGCACCTCGACATCCGAAATGCGCTGGCCGGGTTGGAGGCCCATGTACTCAAGGCTTGCCTTGGCGGCCGCCTGCTTGGACGGATCAGCAAAGCTGGACGGATCGGGCACGACTCCGCCGATGGCGACGGTGTCTTCGGGGCTGGTGCCCCAGGTTACGGTCGGCTCGACGTCGGCGGCGTTGATCACCACCGACTTGTCGAAGGTCGCGCCTTCGTCGGTCTTCAGCGTGCGCCAGTATTCGACGGCGGCATCCCAGTCGGCGCCGCTCGGGGCGAAGGGACGGCCCTTGAGGTAGGCGAAGGTCGTCTCGTCAGGTGCGATCATGCCTGCGCGAGCGCCACCCTCGATGCTCATGTTGCAGACAGTGAGGCGGCTCTCGACGCTCATCTCTTCGAACACCTTCCCGCGATACTCGATCGCGTGGCCGGTCGCGCCGGCAGTGCCGATTGTCCCGATGATGTGCAGGATAAGGTCCTTGGAGGTAACGCCGGGCGCAAGGTCACCCTCGACGCGGACTTCCATGCTCTTCCACGGGCGAAGCAGCAGGGTCTGCGTGGCCAGCACGTGCTCAACCTCGCTGGTGCCAATGCCAAACGCCAGCGCGCCAACGCCGCCATGGGCGGCCGTATGGCTGTCTCCGCAGACGATCGTGGCGCCGGGAAGGCTGAAGCCCTGCTCGGGGCCGACGACGTGGACGATGCCCTGTTCGCGAGCCGTCGCGCTAAAATAGCGCACGCCGAATTCCGGCGCATTGCGTTCGAGCGCGGCGAGCTGCTGGGCGCTTTCCTGGTCGGCGATCGGGATCCGGTTTCCGTTCGCGTCGAGACGCGCGGTGGTGGGCAGGTTGTGATCCGGCACGGCCAGCGTCAGTTCCGGCCGGCGAACCTTGCGGCCGTTCAGGCGCAGAGCCTCGAAAGCCTGCGGGCTGGTGACTTCATGGACCAGGTGCCGATCGATGAAGATCAGGCAGGTTCCATCGGAGCGCCGTTCGATGACGTGCGCGTCCCAGATCTTTTCGAAGAGAGTGCGGGGGCTGCTTACCATGGCTTTCGCCTAAGCTCGCAGCCCCCGCCATGACAAGGTATCAAAACTTCAGCGGCCTCAAGACCTAGCGGTAGTTGCGCCAGTTCTTGTTGTCGTAGCGGCCGTTTCCGTTGTGCGAGAGCCTGAACAGCTGGTTCCGGACCGAGTCGATTCGGGTGCTCAGGATGTTGAGCTCACCACGGGTGAAGCCGTTACGGGCATAGGTCTTGTAGAGCTTCTGCAACTGGTCGACCTGCTTCTCGAGCCGCTTCTCTTCACTGCGCGAGAGGCCCCGGGCGTGATCGACCTGGCGATCGAGCTGGTTGATCTCGGCCCGGATCTGGCCGGGGTTGTTCCAGGTGGCGGCAGAAGCCGGAGTGGTGAGCAGCGCGCCGGCAGCAAGCGCCAGCGGAGCGGCGAGGAAAAGCTTTTTCATGGCGATACTCCTTCGTTCGTTCATCTTTCGGCGTCTGCCGATGAATGGAATATGCTCAGAGCCTTCGCGGTTGTCGCGTCACCTTTGGTAAGATTGTGTCGCAGGCTTGGTGCATTGCTTGCTGGAAGCTGTACGCGTGGAAGCCTATGGTCCGGCCATGGATTGGCTGATCCCCGCGTTGATCGTGCTGGCCGCTGTCGTGGCCATGGAGGGCATCGCGTGGGCGAGCCACAAGTACGTCATGCACGGGTTCGGCTGGGCCTGGCACCGCGACCATCATGAGCCGCATGACAAGTTGCTGGAGAAGAACGACCTGTTCGGCCTCGTAGGCGCCGCGATCAGCATTTCCTTCTTCGCCATCGGTTCACCGATGATCATGGGCGAAAGCGCGTGGTGGCCCGGCACGTGGCTGGGGCTTGGCGTTCTGCTCTACGGCGTAATCTACACGCTGGTTCATGACGGACTGGTCCATCAGCGCTGGTTCCGCTGGGTGCCCCGTCGCGGTTACGCCAAGCGGCTGGTGCAGGCGCACAAGCTGCATCACGCGACGACCTCGAAGGAGGGCGGGGTCAGCTTCGGCTTTGTGTTCGCGCGCGATCCGGCAACGCTGAAGGCCGAGCTGCGGCGCCAGCGTGCCGCCGGTCTCACACAGGTCCGATCCGCGGATATCGCCTAGTTCGTCGCTTCAGACCCCGGCAAGACGCGCCGCGTGCTGCTTCACCAGCGCGATCATGTTCGGCACACCCTGCGTGCGGTTGGAGCTGAGCTGATTCTTCAGGTCGAACGGGGCGAGGGCCGCGGTCACGTCCATCTCCGCGACTTCCGCCGCGGGCCTGTCCTGCACCGCTGAAAGCACGAGCGCGACGATGCCCTTGGTGATCGCTGCGTTGCTGTCGGCAAGGAAGTGCAGCTTGCCTTCTGCCTGTGTCGGGTAGACCCACACGGCGGCAGAGCAGCCGCGCACTTGCGTGGCGTCCGTCTTCAGCGCGTCCGGCATCGGCTCCAGCTCGCGGCCCAGCTCGATCAGCAAGCGATAGCGCTCGTCTGCGTCGAGGAATTCGTATTCTTCGAGAATGTCGGAGAGGGAGCGCACGATCTTCCCATTAGCCCAGAGCCTGTGGAAGCGCCGCTCTTACTTTCTTGTTCGCAGAAAGAAAGAACGTCGCTTCCGAACAGGCGGGCGGGGTGCCTTAGAGGTCCACCCCGTTGGCGATCGCTTCCAGCTTGCGGATGCGTTCCTTGAGGTCGGCGATCTCGATCCGGGCGGCGCCTTCGCGCGAGCCCTTGTCCATCTCCGGGTGAGTGCCGCGTCCGGTGTCGAGTTCGCGCAGCTTCAGCGACAGCCAGCCTTGCCAGCCGGCGAGCGCGGTGAGCGCTATGACCACCACACATGCGAGAGCGGAGAATGCGATCAGCAGTTCCTGGCTCATTGCTTTGACCCTTCCTCGATCTTGTTCGCGCGCAGGGCTTCGATTTCTTCCGAGAGGCGCTTGGCGCCACGGTCTTCCGTGGCGATGCGTTCTAGGACCTTGATCCGCTCGCGCAGGTCTTCCACCTCACGCTTGAGTTCCACGTTTTCACGGACGATCGGACCTTCCTGGTCCATCACGGGCGGCGTGGGGCCGTGTCCCGTGCGGTATTTGACGACCTGAACGAAGGCGATGATCCCGACGATCGCGACCAGCGCAGCCCAGATGCTCATTGGACCTTCCCCTTGTCGCTCGCCTTGGGCGCCTCCCGCAGGCGCTCGATCTCATGGCCGAGGCGATATCCGCTGTCGGTCACGATCCGCTCCACGTTGATCAGCCGGTCCTGAACCGCGCCGAGTTCCGCGCGAAGCTGGGCGTTCTCCTGGGTCAGCAACTTCACCCGCTCGGATGCCTCGTTGGTGATCTGCGGGTGCAGTGGTTTTCCCCACATGCTCTCCAGCGGATAGCCGTGCTTGATCTTCATGCGGGTGTTGTGAACCCAGCCGAAGACGATGGTGCCAACCACGGCGATCAGGCCAAGGACGCCCATCAGGACGAGAAACACGATGTATTCGGGGTTCATCAGATCCCTCCCTTCGGCATCGACGCTTCGAGCCGCTCCTCTACCTTGCGCTGGTCGCGCAAGGCTTCGATCTGGGTGGCCACGTCATAGCCGCCGTCGGTGACGATACGTTCGAGGACGCGAACGCGATCCTCCAGTTCCTGCACCCGCGTGGCGTACTGGGCGGCACGCTCGGCGGTGCTGTCGGCCGTCGCCTCGAACTGCATCTTGAGCATCTCCTTGCGGTGCTTGGTCCATATCGCGAAGACCGGGATCGACAGCGCGATGATGGGGATCAGCAGGGCCAGCGTGCCTTCCATTGGGTATTCCTTTCGCGTTTGTCCGATCAGCGAAGTTTTTCGATTTCCGACGACAGGCGCGGATTGTTCGAGACGTAGAAGCTCTCGACGTCGGCCAGCCGGCGATCGATGTCGCGGAAGCGGGCGCGGATTTCGCGCGCCGTGCGCTGGGGCGACTGGCGGACGCGCTGCCAGTAGCGCTGCTCGTCCTGGTCCACGTAGAGGTGGGCGGGCTTCTTGTCCGAGAGGAAGCCCAGGGCGAAGTAGACCGGGATGCCGAAGCCCGTCGAAAGCGTCAGGATCACGAAGGCAAGCCGCCACCAGATCGCGTTGATCCCGGTGTAGTCCTCAAGCCCCGAGCAGACGCCCATCAGCTTCGCGTTCTGCTTGTCGCGGTAGAAGCGGGTGCGTTCGCTGGTCACTTGCGGTCTCCCTTCTGGCTGAGCAGCCGGTCCAGTTCATGCAGGGGCTCGTTATCGATGGCCCGGTCGGTCTGGATGCGCGTGATGCGGAAGTCGGGATGGTCGGCGGACACGAGCCGCTCGACAGTGTCCATCCGCTCATCCAGCCTCTTTGCGAGGTTGTAGAGTTCCTCCAGCAACGCTTCGTCGTCGTTGGTGATCGTCGCGGCGGTCTTCCACTTGGTGATGTAGTGGAAGATGATCCAGGGCAGGCCGACGAAGATCAGGCCGACGATAAAAATCTCTTCCACGAAATCAGTCCTCCTTCGTGTCGCCGCCCTTGCCGAGCGCGCGCTTCAATTCCTCAAGTTCCTCATCGATCTTGTCCGAGCCTTCGAGCGCGGCGATCTCGTCGGCGAGGGACGGCGGGCCGCCCTCGGCGATGCGCAGGGCATCGGCGCGGCCTTCCGCGTAATCCACGCGCCGTTCCAGCTGGTCGAAACGGGCGAGGGCATCGTCGACCCGTTCGGTCGAGAGCAGGGTCCGCAGCTTGACGCGGTTCTCGGCGCTTTCGAGGCGCGCCGCGATCTGGGTCTGCCGGCTGCGGGCCTCGCGCAGGCGGTTCTGCAGCTTCTGGATGTCGTCTTCGTAAGCGCGCAGGGCATCGTCGAGTACCGTGATCTCGGCCTTGAGCTGGTCGGCCATGTCGGCCGCCTTCTTCTTCTCAACGAGGGCTGCGCGGGCGAGATCCTCGCGGTCCTTGGACAAGGCCAGCTGCGCCTTCTCCGCCCAGTCTGCCTGTAGCCGTTCGAGCTTCACCGTGTGGCGATGCATCTCCTTCTGGTCGGCGATCGTACGCGCGGCGCTGGCTCGCACCTCCACGAGCGTCTCTTCCATCTCGAGGATGATCATGCGGATCATCTTCGCCGGGTCATCGGCATGGTCGAGCAGTTCATTGAAGTTGGCGGCGATGATGTCGCGGGTACGGGAGAAGATGCCCATCAGGGGAACTCCGAAAGTTGAAAGGTTGGAAGTCAGGTCTGCGGGGGTGGGGCTGTTCCGCAACCGCTCGATCTCGGCGGCAATGCGGGACTGGCCTCCCTTACGATTGAAAAGGGGAGCCGGAGCGTCAGCAGCACGGGACCGCGCACTGCCTTCCACGGATGGATCGCGCTCCGGCCCCAGGGGGTTGAGCTTTGGGTCGTGGGGTTTGGTCACGCCAGTTCCACGATGTCCGCCGAGGCGATCAGCGGAGCCGGCTTCGCCTCCAGCTGCTGCGCCAGAGCGAAAATGTTGAACGCGACCATCGCCGCGAAGCTGGCCACGGCGGCCTTGCCGACGGGGCTGGCGATGAAGCTGCGGTCTAGCATGATACCCTCCAATGAATGACGTTCACCTAAGAGCAAGCAGCATGCCAGTTGACGAAACCCACGGATTTCTGCGGTTTTCTTGGAAAATCCAGCTTTGGTGTGTTGGTGTGTATTGCGAGTTGTTGGGAAATTACACTATATCTCGGGCATGGCTGAGCGGGAGACCCAGTTCATCGGGCAATCGGGGGCTTTCCTCGATGCGGTCGAGCGCGCCAGCCGCGCCGCCCCGATGCGGCGCCCGGTCCTGGTGATCGGCGAGCGCGGCACCGGCAAGGAACTGATTGCCGAACGCCTCCACCGCCTTTCGAACAGGTGGGGTGAGCCACTGGTGACGATGAATTGCGCTGCGCTTCCCGAAACCCTGATCGAGGCGGAGCTGTTCGGCCACGAGGCAGGCGCGTTCACAGGGGCAACCAAGGCACGGATGGGCCGGTTCGAGGAGGCCGACCACGGCACCCTGTTCCTCGATGAGCTGGCAACCCTCTCCATGGGGGCGCAGGAGCGGCTGCTCCGTGCCGTGGAATATGGCGAGGTCACTCGCATTGGCTCGTCGCGGCCGATCAGTGTCGATGTTCGCATCGTAGCTGCCACCAACGAGAACCTACCGCGCCTCGCCGCGGAGGGGAGATTCCGCGCGGATCTGCTCGATAGGCTGAGCTTCGAAGTCATTACCCTGCCGCCGCTGCGTGCCCGCGAAGGGGACGTTGAAGTGCTGGCGGACTACTTCGGCCGGCGCATGGCGGCGGAGCTCGGCTGGGAAGTGTGGCCCAGTTTCACAGAGCACGTCTCTCGCCAGCTCCAGGAATACGACTGGCCGGGCAACGTGCGTGAACTTCGCAATGTGGTGGAACGCGCGGTCTATCGCTGGGACGATTGGGAGCAGCCGATTGGCCATGTCCAGTTCGACCCGTTCGACAGCCCGTGGATTCCGGAGGCTGGGCCCCGGCCAGCGTCAGAGCGGGAAGCGCCTGCGCAGGCGTCCAAACCGGCACCCGCATCGCTGGATTCCGTCAATGACCTGCGCGCCGCCGTTGACGCCTACGAGCGCGAGATTGTGCTTCAGGCCCTCGGCAAGCATCGTTGGAACCAGCGCCAGACCGCCAAGGCGCTCGGCCTGAGCTACGACCAGCTCAGGCACTGCATCAAGAAGCACGACCTGGTGCAGTAAGCTCGGGGCGCGGGCGCCTTACTTCTTCGCTTCCCCGCGGATGATCTTGAGCCACGGATTGAGATCCGGCTCGCCAACCTTGGTGAGCCGGTTCTGGTCCCGGTGAAGGAAAGGCTCCTCCTGATCGCGTACCATCAGCGTAGTGTCGCTGATGTAGCTCCACGAGCCATCGTCGTGGAACTCGATCTCCAGCCGGAAGTGATCGGTGCGGAACGCCTGTTCGAGGAACCAGGTCGAGGCGATGCCATATTCGGTCTCGCCGCGCCGCGATTCCACGATGATCTTCCTGTCGTCCGGCCCCGCGTGCCCGGCCGAGAGCGCCACTTGCCCGCGCGGGATGGCAAGCGTCTGCATGATCAGCCCGGTCGCCGGTTCGTAGAGCCAGTAGCCGATCTGGTCGTGGAAGGTTGTGTCTTCCTCAGGGGTGTTGACGTGCTGGTGATAGCGGAGGCCGTAGAGCAGCTGCGGACCGTTCGCCTGCGGGTCGATCGGATGCATCTCGATGCGCTCATAATAATAGCGCTCTTCGGGGCCATCGGCCTTCGGGTTGATGTCCTTGCCCTTGCGACCTTCCCATACGCCGGCGAGGCGGCGCAGCGGCCCGAGATGGGCCAAGGTGTCGGGGTCCACGTCCTCGGGCTCGGTAAAAATGTCGTCTGGCACGTTCATGCTTCTGCATTCGGAAACGTTGATCCAATATGCAAGCGGGAGTGTGCGGAATTCCCCCGCGACGGCTCCTTGGATCATCGGAGTCCGATTCCGATTGCATTCGGAGGGCCGCAAGCCTATCTGCGCGCCATCCCGACATTGTCGCGACACTGGAGGGGCTGGCGCCGCGAGGGGCCGGCACCGAACCGGTTGCGCGAATGGTCGGCACTTGGAGCATGAATGGCGAACATCGCACGCCTTGAGTCCCTTATCGCACCCGAAGCAGAAGCTCTCGGGTTCGAGCTCGTGCGCGTTGCGCTGATCCGTTCTGAGGCGGGCGATGGCGAACGCGCGCTGCAGGTAATGGCGGAGGACCCGGCGACGGGCCAGCTCACGCTCGACCAGTGCGCCGCGCTCTCGCGCCGCATCTCCGACGTGATCGATCCGCTGGAGGAGGCTGGCGAGGAACTGATTCCCGGTGCCTATCACCTCGAAGTCAGTTCGCCGGGCATCGATCGTCCGCTGACCCGGCCCAAGGACTACGCCAACTGGGCGGGGCACGAAGCCAAGGTTTCGCTGAAGGAGAAGCTGGCCGGCGAATCCGGCGCGATCCGCGACCTTCGCGGCGAGCTTGCTGGCATCGAAGGCGAAACCATTACAATCGAGGACCGCAAGAACGGGCGGCTCTCGTTTCCATTTTCCGCGGTGCATTCCGCGCGGCTGGTCTTGACCGACGCGCTGATCGCCGCCACCCGGCCGCTCGACGCGAGCGGCGCTGACGAAATTCTAGAGGAAGAGAAGGCAGACTGATGGCCAGTCCGATTTCAGCCAATAGGGCAGAGCTGCTCGCAATCGCGAACTCGGTCGCTTCGGAGAAGATGATCGACAAGGCGATCGTCATCGAGGCGATGGAAGAGGCGATCCAGAAGGCCGCCCGTGCCCGCTACGGTGCCGAGAACGATATTCGCGCCAAGCTCGATCCGATGACCGGCGACCTTCGCCTGTGGCGTGTCGTCGAGGTGGTCGAGGAGGTTGAGGACTACTTCAAGCAGGTCGACCTGGAGCAGGCGAAGAAGCTCGAGAAGGATGCCAAGATCGGCGACTTCATCGTCGATCCGCTGCCGCCGGTCGATCTCGGCCGCATCGATGCGCAGAGCGCCAAGCAGGTGATCTTCCAGAAGGTCCGCGATGCCGAGCGTGAGCGCCAGTACGAGGAGTTCAAGGACCGCGCCGGCGAAGTGATCACCGGCGTGATCAAGTCGGTCGAGTTCGGCCACGTGATCGTCAACCTTGGCCGCGCCGAGGGCGTGATCCGGCGCGACCAGCAGATCCCGCGCGAAGCCGCCCGTGTCGGCGAGCGAGTGCGTGCGCTGATCCTCAAGGTGGAGCGCAACAATCGTGGCCCGCAGATCTTCCTGTCCCGCGCGCATCCCGAGTTCATGAAGAAGCTCTTCGCGCAGGAAGTGCCCGAGATTTACGACGGCATCATCGAGATCAAGGCCGCCGCCCGCGACCCGGGCTCGCGCGCAAAGATCGGCGTGATCAGCCGCGATTCCTCGATCGACCCCGTCGGCGCCTGCGTCGGCATGAAGGGCAGCCGCGTGCAGGCCGTCGTGCAGGAACTGCAGGGCGAGAAGATCGACATCATTCCGTGGAGCGAGGACACCGCGACCTTCGTCGTGAACGCGCTGCAGCCGGCGACGGTGAGCCGCGTGGTGCTCGACGAGGACGAGGGCCGCATCGAGGTCGTCGTTCCCGATGACCAGCTCAGCCTCGCGATCGGCCGCCGCGGTCAGAACGTGCGCCTCGCGAGCCAGCTCACCGGCCACCAGATCGACATCATGACCGAGGACGAAGCCTCGGAGAAGCGCCAGCGCGAATTCGCCGAGCGTTCGAAGATGTTCGAGGAAGAACTGGACGTCGACGAGACGCTGTCGCAGCTCCTGGTTGCCGAAGGCTTCGGCGAGCTGGAGGAGGTGGCCTACGTCTCGCTCGAGGAACTGGCCGCGATCGAAGGCTTCGACGAGGAACTCGCCGAAGAACTCCAGAGCCGTGCGAAGGAGGCCCTCGAACGGCAGGAAGAAGCCTACCGCCAAGAGCGCAAGGCACTAGGCGTCGAGGACGATCTCGCAACGATGCCGCACCTCACGGAGCAGATGCTCGTCGTGCTGGGCAAGGCCGGGATCAAGACGCTGGACGATCTTGCCGACCTCGCGACCGACGAACTCATTGCGCGGAAGCGCGAAGCGCCGCGTCGCCGTGCCCCCGAGGCTGGTCCGCCGATGCGGCGTCCCAACCGCCAGGAGGACAAGGGCGGTGTGCTTGGCGAATTTGGCCTGAACGAAGAGCAGGGCAACGAGATCATCATGGCTGCGCGCGCGCACTGGTTCGAGGACGAAGAACCGGTGGCGGCTCCGGCCGAAACCCAGGAGGCCGCCGATGCGGACTCCGCACAATGAGACCGTAGGCTCCGACATTTCGGCCCCGGGTGGCGCGCCGGAAGGCGCGTCCGAGCGGCGGTGTGTGCTCAGCGGTAGCAGCGGGGCGCGGGATGAACTCGTGCGTCTCGCGCTTTCGCCCGATGGCCTGGTGCTGCCCGATGCGCTTGCGCGGGCACCCGGCCGCGGCGCGTGGATCGGCGTCAGCCGGGCGGAACTCGACAAGGCTGTGGCGAA
>Ga0182738_1006973_pt1 | contig 11593 bp, 6 predicted proteins | sample eDN5th30CBELigMG_FD_128876 | JGI IMG/M metagenome (GOLD analysis project Ga0182738, IMG submission 128876) | Enriched Miracle-Growth compost microbial communities from Emeryville, California, USA - eDNA 5th pass 30_C BE-Lig MG (version 2)... ...
ATCAGCGGCCAGGATCGGTTCGACTCCCGCAGCGATATGGTGCGGCTGATGAACCAACTGGCCGACGCGGTGGCCGCCAGCGGCGAGCCTCTCTGGTACGACGGCCAATCGACCAATCTGCCGCCGCAGTTGGAGTCGGCCGCGCAGCGGTACCTGGATGAATCGCAATCGCGGCTGCTGGCCGTGTATCCGCTGTTTCCGCCCGGCAGCACCGACGGCGAGCCACGCCCAGGCGTCAAAGCCATCGGTGTGCTCATAGCCGAGCAGATTGATGACGCCCGGCCGCGCGAGCGAATCGCTGCGCGGATTGAGCCGGTGCGCGATCATGCGGCAATTGCCGTGGCCAACAGCCTTGCTTACGACGGCGGCATGCTGGTGGCGGTCTGCCGCAAGCTGGCCAGTCCCTTTGCGGCGATCACGCTGCCTCGCTGGGGAATGGTGGCAGGTGCCGTGGGGCTGGTCATGGCGGCGCTCTGCCTTGTGCCGGCCGATTTGAAGCTGGAAGGCCGCGGCATCCTGCAACCGGTCGCGCGGCGCGAGGTGTTCGCCAACGTGGCCGGTGTGGTGACCAAGGTCCACGTGCGGCACGGCGACACGGTGAAGGCCGGCCAGGATCAGCCGCTACTGGAGCTTGAAAACCCGGCGCTGGAAGAACGCATCGCCAGCCTGGAAGGCCAAATCGCGGCCACCGCCGAGCGGGCCCGGGCCGTGCAGAACACGCTGCTCTCGGAGCGGGATCTGCGGCCCGCGGAGAAAGACCGCCTGCGGGGCGAACTGGCCCAGTTGCAGCAAACCACCATCGCGCTCAACGAGCAGCGCGAACTGGCCCTGCACCAGAAACAACAACTGCGGGTATTCAGCCCGATCGACGGCATCGTGACCACCTGGGATGTTCACGATCGCCTGGTGGCCCGGCCCGTGGAACGCGGCCAGGTGCTGCTCTCGGTGGCCAATGCCGATGGCGAATGGGAACTGGATATCCGCATGCCTGAGGATCGGATGGGTCACATCCTTCAGGCTCAGAAAGACTATGGCGAGGATCTGCGGGTGCAGTTCATCCTGGCCACCGATCCGGGCATCACCTACGAGGGCCGCGTGAAAGAGGTTCACCGCCGGGCCGAAGTTCATGGCGAAGCTGGTAACAGCGTGGCGGTGAAAGTGGCCTTCGATCGCGACCAACTGCCGCATCTGCGGCCGGGCGCCACGGTGATTGCTAAGGTCGTATGCGGCAGCCGATCGATCGGCTACGTGTGGCTGCATGACCTGTGGGCGTTTGTCCAAACCCGCATCCTGTTCTGATCAAACAGCCGTCGGATTGATGAATCACCTATCCATACGCTGATGCACTTCATTCCTGGCCGTCTGAGCATGTTCATCCATAACGTGTGACGGGGGCATCGTTAACGACGTTTGCCTGGCGGTGGCGCACCCCGCGGCAAACGGATCTGAGCATGAACGTGCGACAGGCGGCGCGGTTCAACACTGATACGCGGAGGTCCCCCACCTTGAATACCTTACTGCACGTGGCCACGTTGGCGGCCGCTTTAGCCGGTGCCGGCGATAGCCGGAGCCAATCGGCTAACGGCTCGGATGGCTTCGTCCGCATTCCACATGCTTTGGTGTCGCTGATCGATCAGGTGTCCGTGCCCGCCCAGGCTTCGGGCGTGTTGACCGCCGTGGAAGCCCGGCCCGGCATGGAAGTCGAGCCCGGCATGCGGCTGGTGCAGATCGACGACAGCCTGGCCAAGGCCAAGAAGATGTCGGCGGAGCGCGAACGCGACAAGGCCAAGCAACTGGCCGAGAACGACGTCAAAGTGCGTTACTCCAAAGCAGCCGCCAAGGTGATCGAAACCGAGTACGGCTTGATGCTCGAAGCCAACCGCAAGGCGGCCAACTCTTATTCGTCGGGCGAACTGCGGCGCGTGCAACTCAACGTGCAGCGGGCCACGCTCGAAATCGAGCAGGCCGAATTGGAACAGCGGATGGCCACCTTCACCCGCGACGTGAAGCAGGCTGAACTGGACGCCGCCGAGATCGAGATCCAGCGCCGCCGCATCCTATCGCCGTTGGCCGGCATGATCGTCGACGTGAAGAAGAAGGTGGGCGAGTGGGTCGAAGAAGGCGAAACGGTTTTCACCGCCGTGCGGCTCGATCAGCTTGAGGTCGAAGGCTTCGTCAACGCCCGCGAGTTCGGGGCCAGCGAGGTCAGCGGCCGTCCGATCCACGTATTGGCGGAACTGGAACGCGGACGGTTGGAGCGGTTCACCGGCCGGGTGACGTTTGTCGATCCCAACGTGCAGGCTGACGGCGCGTATCGCGTCACCGCTCGCATTGATAACCGCATGGAGAACAACGAGTGGCTGCTGCGGCCGGGTATGACGGTCGAAGTGGCCATCGAGTTGGCACCTGCTCCGCTGGCGAAGCAGCCGGCGGGCGAGGTGCAGCGTCGCTGACGCAGGAGAAGGTTGCAGTCAACGCCGCGGGGCTTGCTGGGGGGCCGGCCCCGCGGCGCTGCACCTTAGCCACTGGAAAGTCGGTCACAAGCCGGCAACACCTGGTGCTGGTTGGCCGAGTTCACCGTTTCCTTTGAAGCGAGTCTGCCCCCCGTGATCGCAGCTACTCCACCACGGCTTCGCCCTTCGCCGCGGCCGGCTCAACAGGCCGGACCGCCGCAGCGCCACGTGCCGCTGCGCGTGCGGCCCGATCTGACGGCGCAGCAGCACTGCTACGAGGGCCGCATCAGTTGGATCGTCAAGGATCCGCTGGCGCTGCAATACTACCGCTTTCAGGAGGAAGAATACGCCCTGCTGCAAATGCTCGATGGGCGTACCTCACTCCAGCAGCTTAAACAGCAGTTTGAACAGCAGTTCCCAGGCCAGCAATTGACGCTGGAAGAGTTGCAGCAGTTTGTGGCGTCGCTGCACGCTTCGGGGCTATTGTTGGCTGACGCGCCCGGTCAGGCCGAGGTTCTGCACGCTCGGGCCTTGCGCAAGAAGCGGCAGGAACGGGCCGCCCTGGCGTTCAACCTGTTGGCGATTCGCTTCCGCGGCTTTGATCCCACCAAGCTGCTCGACACGCTGTATCCGGCCGTGCGGTGGATGTTTTCGCCGCTGGCCGTGTTGGCGGGCTTTGTGCTGATGGCGGCGGCCCTGACGCTGCTGACCGTCGAGTTTGATACGTTTCTGCGGCGGTTGCCGGCGTTCCACCAGTTCTTCAGCCCGGAAGGTGCTTTCTGGGTACTGGTCGCCCTGGCCGGTTCCAAGGTGGTGCACGAGCTAGGGCACGGGCTGACGTGCCGGCATTTCGGCGGACGATGCCACGAGATGGGCGTCATGCTGCTGGTGCTGGCTCCCTGCCTGTACTGCAACGTTTCCGATAGCTGGATGCTGCCGAGCAAGTGGCGGCGGGCGGCGATCGGCGCGGCTGGCATGTATGTTGAACTGGTACTGGCCTCGATCTGCACGTTCTTGTGGTGGTTCAGCGAGCCAGGGCTGTTTCATCACTTGTGCCTGAGCCTGATGTTTGTCTGCTCGGTCAACACGCTGCTGTTCAACGCCAACCCGCTGCTGCGGTTCGACGCCTACTACATCCTCTCCGACCTGATCGAGGTGCCGAACCTGCGGCAGAAGTCGTCAACCCTGCTCAATCGCTGGTTGCGGCAGGTGTGCCTGGGCATTGAACCGGCTGACGACCCGTTCTTGCCGACCCGCCGCCGGGGATTGATCGCCACCTACACCGTGGCCGCGGCGATCTATCGCTGGGTGGTGATGTTTGCCATCGTGTGGTTCCTGACTAAGGTCTTCGAACCCTATCGGCTCGAAGTGCTGGGCTACCTGTTGGCCGCCGTCGCCATTGCGGGGCTGGTGGTGATGCCGGTGGTCAGCGTGGTGCGTTTCTTTTGGGTTCCGGGACGATTGGAAAAGGTGAACCCCATGCGTGTGAAGGTTTCGCTGGCGGCGTTGATCCTGGTAGCGGCGGCTTTGTGCCTCATCCCGCTGCCCTACCGTGTGGCCTGTTCGCTGGAAATTGAGCCCTACCAGGCGGCCGCCGTTTATGTTGATACGCCCGGCACGCTGTCGGCCATCGAGGTACGTCCCGGTCAGCAGGTTCAGCCGGGCGACGTGATAGCACGACTCGAAAGCACCGAGATCGATAGCGCCATTGCCGAGCTTTCCGGCAAACGTGAAGTGCTGGCCCGGCGGTTGGACAGCCTGCGCCGCGAACGGTACGGTCAGGCCGAAGTTGCCCGGCAAATCCCCGAAGTCGAAAAAGCCCTAGCGGCCTTGGATCGGCAACTGGAACAAAAGCGGGCTGAACGTCAGCGGCTGACGCTGTTGGCTCCCCGGGCTGGCATGATCCTGCCGCCGCCTTCGCGGCATCAGCGCCCCGATCCCGATGGCCGCCTGCCCGAGTGGGACGGCACGCCGCTGGAGGAACGCAACCTGGGCTGCTATGCCACGCCCGGCGTGCTGGTCTGCCAGGTGGGCGACCCTGCCGAGCTAGAAGCCGTGCTGGTGATCGAACAGGGGCAAATCGAGTTTGTCCGCGAAGGACAAGAAGTGCAGATCGTGCTCGATGAACTGCCGCACGACGTGCTGACTGGCACCATTGCCGAGATCGCCAGTCTGGACCTGAAGTCCACGCCGCTGTCACTCTCGAACAAGGCCGGCGGCGACCTGGCGACCATCACCGACGAGGCCGGCATCGAACGGCCGCAGCAGGTTTCGTATCAGGCTCGCGTGCGGTTGCACGACCCCGAGGGCATCATCCGGCCGGGCATGCGTGGCCGGGCCAAGATTCATACCCAGGGCCGTACACTGGCCTGGCGGGCTCAGCGGTACCTGAGCGAAACCTTCCGCTTCCGCCGCTAACAGGTCGGGGCTACCAACCTTTGCCGCTTAAGCAACGTGCCGGGCCGACTCCTCGCCTTGGCTGGGTGAAAGCCCCAGCACCGCCGCGCAGGTATCAAAGCGGTAACGCGAGATCAGCATCTCCAGCTTAGGCTGCGTATGCTTGAGCCGGGTGTGGTGTTTCAGCCGGGTGCGCAGCGGCATCTCGGTAACGGGGCAATCGGGCGCGAAATCGCGGGGAACCAGGGCCAGCGCCACCGGTTGCTCCGCTTTCTCAAATTGGGCAAACCCACGCCGCAACAGCCAACTGGGCATCCACCGCAAGCAGGCCGCGTTCCAGATCGGCAGACGCATCGGTCCCAGCGTTTGTACGGCTAGCGGCAGTTCCAGCAGCGATGCCCCGTCCAACGACTTGGCTTCGCGGACTGCGCCACTTGGCGGCGGCAGGGCCACGCTGGAGTCGTACTTGAGGCCCAGGTCCAACAGTACGTCAAACACCCAGGCTGCCCGGGGTGCGATCGAAAGGCACGGCGCCCGAAACCCCAGCACCTGCTGGCCAGACTGCTGCTGGACCAGGTTGATATTGCGTTTGAGATCCAGGTACAGTTGGCCTCGCGTCATGCGGTCGCAGCGGTGATGCCAGTACGAGTGGATGCCCACTTCGTGCCCTGCCGCGACAATCTGGCCGGCTAACTTGGGATACCGCTGGCAGATCCAGCCCAGCATGAAGAACGTCGCTCTGACCCGGTGCCGGGCCAGCGTCTCCAAGATGTGGTCGGTGCAACGCTCCACCACCGAGGGCAAGTTGGCCCAAGCGGATGTTTGCTGGAGTGTGGACAGGCCGGCCAAGTGGAACCAGTCTTCCACGTCGAACGTGAGGGCGTGAACAATCTTCGGGCCGTGGACCAGGTCGCCTGCGGTCGTGCCGTGGCTGGCCGAGCTTACGGCCGGATTGGGCGTGCGATCTTCCATGCGTCCCCATCCTTGCCGGTGCGCGGATCAGTGAGCTCTCCCGTCCCTTCGGGCGGAAAAATCAAAAATGGGCTGCATGCTAAAAATTGCTCGCGGCAAGGTCAATCGCAGTCGGCCGGTGATCTGTGAACCTTCCGCGAGGCCGATCAGGCCCGCGGGAATGCTAGCACTCTTAGGGCTAGCAGAGCCAGAAAGCCGCGGATAGAGTGACCGCGAATGGCGGGCAGGCTTCGCCGCAGGGTTACCGAACATCAAAGGGCACGCATGGATCCTCAGCTAGCATCGGCCGTGATGGGCGTGGTGTGGTATGCGGCGTTCATCATCCACATCACCTTCCACGAGGCCGCGCACGCCTGGGCGGCCAATCGGCTGGGCGACTCAACCGCTTACGAGGGCGGGCAGGTCACACTCAACCCGATCCCACACATGGAACGCGAGCCAATCGGCACGATCCTAGTGCCAATTGCCAGTTACATGTACTTCATGCTGCGGCAGAACACCGGCTTTATGTTCGGCTGGGCCCATGCGCCCTACAACCCGTACTGGGCGGCCCATAATCCTCGCCGCGTGGCCTGGATGGCTGCGGCCGGCCCGGCGGCGAACCTGATCATTGTGTTGATCGCCGCGGTGGTAGCCCGGGCGGGGCTGATGCTGGGTTGGTTCCAGATCAATACCGAGGAAGGCTTTACCTTCCTGGCCGGTGAGGGGCTGTTGAACATCCCTGCGCAGTTCGTGGGCGTGCTGCTGTTCCTGGGGATGCTGCTGTTTGCGTTCAACCTGATTCCGGTTCCGCCGCTGGACGGGGCGGCCATTATCCAGTTGTTCTTTCCCCGCGAGGAAACGGCCGTGCGATGGTGGCATTTCTGCCGGCAGCCAACCATGAGCATCCTGGGTCTGATCGCCGCTTGGGCCATCTTCGCTCGATATGGCCACTACCTGATGGAGCCGATGTACTACCTGGTGATCCCGGGCCTGCTCTTTTGACTGCGGTCTTTCGTCGCTGATTGCCCTCATTTCTCCGCGACAAACCGCCGTACCGCTGGCACAGCCGTCGTAGCGCGGCCCTGTGTATCGCGGTTGGTCGGGGCCACTGTGTGGACCATCTTCACTTGAGACACGCGGCCACCTGCATGCTTTGCAGGGTCCGCTGTGTGGACCAACTTCGCTGGGATGACGCCGCCAGTCGCGCGCTCGGAACGGTCTGCTGTGCGGGCGATTTCGGTTTGAAAACGCGCTGCTAGCGCGCACGTGCGACGTTCAGTCTGTGTAAGCAATGACCAGCGCTGGTGCATAGCTATAGCCAGCGTCGTGCCGCGCGTGGCCCGCCACACTCCGCGCGGTGCCGCGGAATGCGTGAGATTGCGCCTGCTCGACGCAGCGCACGTCTTTGCGTCGTAGCGGCACCATCGTTGCATCACAAGGGTGCCCAGCCGGTCAGTCGTCGGGAAGTCCCCTGCACCGGGCTCAGCGTTTGACTCGGGGGTGTCTCAGAAATCTAACGGAGGTGGCACATGTCGAGATTATGGAATTTACCCGTCTTCGCAGCCGCCGTGTTGTTCGCGGCTGGGTACGCGTTTGCCCAAGCGCCGGAGAACAATGCAGCCGAGCAACCGGCAGCCAGCCAGGATGCTCAGAGCCAAGACAAAGACAATCAGAAGGACGACCAGAAAGAGGCCCAAGAGAACGCAGCACAGAAAAGTGCTGAGCAGAACAACGCCACGCAGGAGCGGGTAGAGTCGGACGATCCGGCGACCCGCGAGCGTGAGTCGGCCCAGGAGCGGCAAGACCGCCCAGAGGCTGCCCCGCCCGCGCCAAGCGCTACTCCGCCTGCTCCGCGGCCCCAGGCTCAGCCCAGCCCGGCTCCGGCCCGTGTTGATGGCGTAAGGGAGACGATCCCCGGCACGACCCCGCCGCGTCGCGATGCCGAGCGTGAACAAGCGCAGCCGGCCACGCCGACTCAGCCTCAGGATCCGGCTCGGGCTCAACCGCCGCGTCAGGCTGCTCCGCCGGTTCAGCCCCAGACGCCTGAAGCGGCTGCCCCTGGTCAGCAGCGCCGCGACGATGCTCGCCAGGACCGTACCGAGCGCCGCCAAGACCGGACCGACCGCGCGGACCGCGCAGATCGCCAGGACCGCACGGATCGGGCCGATCAAACCGACCGAACCCAGCGGACCGATGAATCCACTCGCACGCAGCGGACCGAGCAATCGACTCGCACCGAAACGCAGCGCACCGAGCGGATGCAGCGCGAGGGTCGTCAGCAGGTCGACCTGGGCTGGAAGCTGGACTCGCAAGACGATCGCCTGGTGATTCAGTCAATCGATGAGAACAGCCCGCTGGCCAACACCGAGTTGAAAGAAGGCGACGAGATCATCTCGATCAACGGCCGCCAGTTCCAATCGGCGGACGAGGTCGAGCGGTTCATGCGTCAGAGCCAGCAGCGGCAAGCCCAGATCGTGGTTCGCCGCGATGGCGAGCAGCACACCTATCGGGTGAATATGCCGCAGCAAATGATGGATCAGCGCGAGCAGTTCGGCCAGCAGCGCGCCGGTGAACAGCAGTTTGGCCAACGGCAGATGCGCCAAGGCCAGGCTCAAGGCCGTCAGGCCGCGATGGGCGTGTGGATCGATACCGCGCGGCCCGGTCTATACATCATGGGTCTACCCGAGAACAGTCCCGCCGCTCAGGCTGGCCTCCGTTCTGGCGATCGCATCATCAGCGTGGATGGCCGTCGCTTTGATTCGGCCCAGGCGTTGATTTCGCACCTCTCGAACATGGATGCCGACAGCACGGTTGAGATCGAGTACATGCGCAACGGTCAGATCTTTGCCGCCGAATGCCAGCTTGGCCAACGCGGCGACATCTATGGCCAGACCACCTACACCCAGGCTCCCGCGCCTCAGGGGTGGCAAGGTCAGCAAGAGTACTCGGCCATGCGTCCGCAGACGGGCGAAGCTAACGTGCAGCAGCTGAAGGCTGAAGTCGACAACCTCAAGCGGCAAGTCGAGCAGCTGCGTAGCGAACTGCACCGGATGAAGATGAATGGTGCCGGCCGCCATGAAACGGGCACCGAGTTCCGCGAAGACTTCCGCAGCGAAACCCACCAGGGTATCCAGCAGCGGCAAGACTTCCAGAATCAAGGTCAGCAACCTTTCCAACAGCCTGGCCAGCGGCAGTTCCAGGGCACCCGCCCTGCCCCGCCCGCTCCGCCGGCGCCTCAGGGTCAGCCCCAGCAGTTTGATCGCGATCAGGGCGCGGTGATTCCGCCGACGGTGGATGATCAGCCCGGCGCGGCTCCTCAAGGCGCGCGTCCCGCTCCGCCGGCTCCGCGTTCGGATGATCAATCCGACGATCAATCCGACAATAACGACCGGCAGCGCGACAATCGCGACAACAACCAGGACAACGACAACCAGAACGACCAATAGGCTTGGCGGTCGTTGTCTGTGTCTTTGATGTCGATTGAACAACAGGTCCATCGGCTTACGGCCGGTGGACCTGTTTTCGTTTTGATCTCCATGAGAACGATGCTCACGGCGGCGCAGTGCTCTGCCCTCTGGCACTCATGTTGCACGGCTAGGAAGCGTTACATGCGTGGAATGGACGGGACGCCAAGATGTCCCACCCGTGTATTACTTCGCGTCGCCGGCGCTTGTCCGGCTCGGATGGAGGAATGAACGATGTTGCGATTGACAATGGGTGCCCTCGTGCTCACAGCCTTCTTGTGTGCCGACAGCGCAGTGCAAGCACAACGCGGCTGGGGCGGGGGCCATTCTGGCCATGGGCATGGCCACTACGGCCATGGTCAGGCCTACTACGGCGGCGGTCATTACGGCCACGGTCATTGGGGCAGTAACTACGGGCAGGGCTATGGATGGAACCGCGGGTACACCGGTTGGCCCGGCGGTTATTCGTATTACGGCCAGCGTTCGTATTGGCCGGGCTACTCGAGCAACTGGTACAACCGCGGCTGGTACAGCAGCCCCTCGTATAGCTATGGCTACAGCAGCCCCAGCTATGCCTGGTCGAGCCCCAGCTATGCGTGGTCCGGCAGCACCACGACCCAAAGCACGATGGCCCAAAGCACGATGAGCAGCCAGGACGCGCTGGCTTATGGCGACGCCGATGACGCTGCCCTGGGCGTGTGGATCAGCCAGACGGGTCCTACCTTCCGCGTGCTTGGCGTGGCGTCCAATAGCCCCGCTGCGCAGGCTGGCATTCGTACCGGCGACGAGATCCACAGCATCGACGGCAAGCAGTTCAACACGGCCCGCGAACTGATCGACTTCATCAGCGGCAAGAACACCGACGATCAGGTGGAGATCGAGTTCCGCCGCAGCGGCCAGTCGTTTGCCGTCAGCGCTCCGCTTAGCTCGCGCGCTGTGGCCTATGGCCTGAGCCAGCAGCAGGGTGAGCAGTTTGCCGGTAGCGAGCAGCAAGGCCAAACTTACTCGGTGATGCGGCCCGCAACCGACGAAGACGCCCAGCAGTTGGAAGGCGAGATCGACTCGCTGAAGCAGGAGGTGCATCAACTGCGGCAGGATCTGAACCAGATGCGTGGCGGCGAGCACCAAGGTATGGAGCGCTCGCAGGACCTCCAGCGGTCTGGCCCGCCGGCCCCGCCGACGGAACTGCAGCAGTTCGAGCACAGCCAGCAGATCGAAACCCGCCAGGAAGGCACCAGCGTGCAGCCTGCCCAGCCTCAGCCGGGCTTTGCTGAGCCGTTTGCTCCGCCCATCCAGTCGCAGCCCGCGCCTGGCCAGCAGATCGAGCGGCGTGATTCGGATTTGCAGCGTGACACCAGCCGCGACGAGATTGACACTCGCCGCGACACGCAGCAGCAGTTCGAACGGCGCGAAGTGGAACAGCGCCAGTTTGAGCAGCGCGAAACGCAGCAGCGTGACACCGAGCAGCGTAACATCGAGCGCGACTCGGATCAGCGCGATCAGAGCGAGCAGGAAAACCGCACGGGCATTTAACCGGCATGCGCACCAGGGATAACACCCTGCATGACGGTGAAACCCACCCTGTGGCTTGGCCTGCTTCGCTGATCAACGCTGCCAATGTGGCGTAGCGGCAGGACACCCCCTTGCTCGACCGTTTGGCCCGCCGGTGGCTCCTTGCTGCCGGCGGGCTGCTTTATTGGTTGTTGCAACCAGGCAACACGTTGCTTTCTGAGGCGCGCGTGTTGATGATTGACCACAGCGGTGCAAGGGCGGTCACTTAGGCTCAATCGTTTAACCCTTCTTATGACAAACGCTTAACACTCCCGCGCGCTTGACCTAGCTAGCGTTGGCATGGCTACTGCTTTCACAAGCGACAGCGGTTTCTGATCCGGCGGCACGGTTGCGAGGGAAAGGTCATGGCGAATATTCGACGGCTGACATGGGGCCTATTCGCAGCGCCATGGGTGCTGATGGCCGCCTCACCCGCTTGCGGCCAATGGCACGACTGGTACGGCGAGACGCTCGACGAGTTTCGCCTGGCCAGCGGTCGGACCTTCTATGCACAGATCGACCGCCGCACCGACGAGCACACGCTCTGGCTGCGAATCGCCTGGGATCGCACGGTGATCCTGCGGCCAGTCGCCTGGGACCGCGTGGTCCGTGCCAAAGTTGCCGGTCGCGCGTTTAGTGGCAACGAACTGTGTGACTGGATCTTGCGCCCGCCGCCAGCACCGCCGGCCGAGCCAGCGGCCCCGCCTGCCCTGCCAGCGCCAACTTCACAAACGCCGCCGCCCGCATTGAGCCGTGCCGGGCGTGTGGCGGCCG
>Ga0182738_1006975_pt1 | contig 11591 bp, 15 predicted proteins | sample eDN5th30CBELigMG_FD_128876 | JGI IMG/M metagenome (GOLD analysis project Ga0182738, IMG submission 128876) | Enriched Miracle-Growth compost microbial communities from Emeryville, California, USA - eDNA 5th pass 30_C BE-Lig MG (version 2)... ...
CTGATGTCGACAAGCTGCTCGCCGCCCTGAAGCGCCGTGCCTTCGAGCACAAGAACACCGTCACCATCGGTCGCAGCCACGGCATCCATGCCGAGCCGATCACCTTCGGCATGAAGCTGGCCCAGGCCTATGCCGAGTTCGACCGCAACCGCGCCCGCCTGGTCGCGGCCCGCGCCGAAGTCGCCACCTGCGCCATTTCCGGCGCCGTCGGCTCGTTTGCCAATATCGACCCGCGCGTCGAAGAGCATGTGGCGGAGAAGCTCGGCCTGGTGCCGGAGCCGGTGTCGACCCAGGTCATCCCGCGCGACCGCCACGCCATGTATTTCGCGACGCTCGGCGTCGTCGCCTCGTCGATCGAGCGCCTCGCCACCGAGATCCGCCATCTGCAGCGCACCGAAGTGCTCGAAGCCGAGGAGTATTTCTCCCCCGGCCAGAAGGGCTCGTCGGCGATGCCGCACAAGCGCAATCCCGTCCTGACCGAGAACCTGACCGGCCTCGCCCGTCTGGTGCGCGGCATGGCCTTGCCGGCGATGGAAAACGTTGCGCTGTGGCACGAGCGTGACATCTCGCACTCCTCGGTCGAGCGCATGATCGGCCCCGACGCGACGGTGACGCTCGATTTCGCGCTTGCCCGCATGACCAGCGTCATCGACAAGCTGCTGGTCTATCCCGATAACATGCAGAAGAACCTCGACCGCCTCGGCGGCCTGGTGCATTCGCAGCGCGTGCTGCTCGCCCTGACGCAGAAGGGCGCCTCCCGCGAGGACGCCTACAGCCTGGTCCAGCGCAACGCGATGAAGGTCTGGGAACAGGGCGCCGACTTCCTGACCGAGCTGAAGGCCGACCCCGACGTGACGGCGCTTCTGTCGGACGCCGAGATCGAAGAGAAGTTCGACCTCGGCTATCACACCAAGCACATCGACACGATCTTCCGCCGCGTCTTCGGCGAAGCATAGGCATTCGTCCGCTTTTCCAATCTTCGGCCGGTCTGGTAGGATCGGTCGAAGCTGCGGCGGGAGCGTGCGATGCAGGATCTCGATCGGATTACCCAGATTCCCGGCCTTATGGGCGGCAAGGCGACGATCCGCGGATTGCGGGTCTCCGTGGGCATGATTGTGGAGCAGATCGCGGCGGGCAGAAGCATCGAGGCGCTGCTGGCGGACTATCCCTACCTTGAGCGGGAAGACATCTTTCAGGCCCTGCGTTACGCCGCATGGCGCGCCGAAGAGCGTGAAATCGCCCTTGCGCGGTGAAGATTCTCATCGACATGAACCTATCGCCGCGATGGCGCGGCACGTTGGAAAGCTCCGGCTACGCGGCGGTTCATTGGTCCGATCTTGGCGACCCGGCAGCCTTCGATTCAGTCATCATGGACTACGCGGCGGCGCATGATTTCGTCGTCTTGACGAGCGACCTCGATTTCAGCGCCATCCTTGCCGCGACGGGCGGAAGAAGCCCAAGCGTCGTCCAGATACGATCGGGCAATCTAGACCCCGATAGCATCGCCGACAGAATCCTTTCGGCACTCGCTCAATCCGCAGAAGCGCTCCGCAACGGTGCGCTCGTCACCATTGACGCCGATCGCGCGCGGCTACGTTTGCTGCCGCTGCATCGCTCTTCATCCTGATCCCTTTACGACGGTTGCGTATTCGTTTCCGCCCCATATCTTCGATATTCTTCCCTGCCATCAGACCGCGAGATCCCAGCATGTCCTCCCCGCTCTACGACATTCCCGTCAACCGTATCGACGGCAGCCAGGCTTCGCTTGGCGACTATGCCGGGCGCGTCCTGCTCGTCGTCAACGTCGCCTCGAAATGCGGACTGACGCCGCAATATGACGGGCTGGAAGCGCTCTATCGCACCTACAAGGACAAGGGACTGACCGTCGTCGGCTTCCCGGCCAACAACTTCATGGGCCAGGAGCCGGGCACCAATGCAGAGATCCAGGACTTCTGCCGGCTGACCTATGGCGTCGACTTCCCGATGTTCGCCAAGATCTCGGTCAAGGGCGACGACCGCCACCTGCTCTATGACGCGCTGGCCGGCGACGAGGATATCTCGTGGAACTTCGAAAAGTTCCTGATCGGCCGCGATGGCAAGGTCGTCGCGCGTTTTGCGCCCAAGACCGAGCCGCAGGATCCGGCCGTCGTCGAAGCGATCGAGACGGAACTGGCGAAGGGCTGAAGGCAAAGGAAAACCCGCCAAAGGCGGGCTTGTTCTTTTTTCGGGACGTCGAGGGGCCGGTTTCGACCGGCCCCTTTGCTTGGCCTCGTAGGCGCTACGCCGCGTCGCCGTGATAGAGAATGCCCGCCTTGTAGACGAAGCCCGCCAGGGCCGCGCCGATTAGCGGCGCCACGATGAACAACCAGAGCTGCGACAGCGCCGCGCCGCCGCCGAACAGGGCCGGGCCGAGGCTGCGAGCCGGATTGACCGACACGCCGGTGACGTTGATGCCGACGATGTGGATCATGACCAGCGTCAGGCCGATGGCGAGACCCGCGAAGTGGTGCGGCACCAGCTTGTGCGTGACGCCGAGGATGACGACCAGGAAGATGAAGGTCGCGACCACTTCGAAGATGAACGCCGAGACGACGTTGTATTCGCCGAGATAGCCGGGGCCCCAGCCATTGGTTCCCATGCCGCCATCCCAGCCGGATGCCTTGCCCTTCATGATGATGAAGAGAACCAGTGCGCCGACAATGGCGCCCGCCACCTGGGCGATGACGTAGGTGATGAAATCGCCGGCATTCATGCGGCCGGCGATGAGAGCGCCGAGGCTGACGGCGGGATTGACGTGGCAACCGGAAATCGGGCCGATCGCATAGGCCATCGCGACGATCGCCAGGCCAAAGGAGAATGCAATGCCCAGCACACCGACCGTATTGGCGGCAGCGATCGAGGGCCCCGCGATAACGGCCGCTCCGCAGCCGAACAGAACGAGTGTAAAAGTTCCGATAAACTCTGCGATGGCTTTTTGCATGTGTATCTTCCCCGAAAAACAGCGAATCACTGCTCGGAAAAGGTACGCCTGATCTTGAACTTGTAAAATAGTGCCGGTTTAGTCGGCGCGCGCTTCTGCAAGCATCGTAGAGGCACCCAGGTGGAAATACATGCCATCGGTGCCCAGCGCGATGAAATCGTATCCGAGCGAACGATAAAGACGGCCCTGCTCGCCGGTAATGGCAAAGATGCCGACCAGCTTGCCGGCCTTGCGGGCCCGGGCCAGGATATCGGCTGCGGCGGCCTGGTTGTCGGGTCGCATCGGATTGACGTCGGCACCGTCCGAAAGAGCGATCGAGAGATCGGACGGGCCGATGAAGACCGCGTCGATGCCGGGCACGGCGAGAATGTCGTCGAGGGCGGCGAGCGCCGCGCGCGTCTCGATCATCGCGAATGTCAGCGTCTCGGCATTGGTGTCGCGCAGGAAGGCCGCGCCGTCCGTGGCGCCGGCGAGTTGCATGGCCCGCACGGGCCCCCAGCTCCGCTCGCCAAGCGGCTGGTACTTGGTCGCGGCGGCGAACGCGCGCGCATCCTCGGCCGAATTGATCATCGGCGCGATGATGGCGCTGGCGCCCATGTCGAGCGCGCGGCTCGCCATGGCGAAATCACCGACAGGAATGCGGACGATCGCAGGGACACCGCCAAGCGCGATCGCGCCGATGCCCCGCATGATGCTGCCCGGATCATGCAGGCCGTGCTGCATGTCGAGCGTCACGCAATCGAAGCCGGCCCGCGCCGCGCTCTCGGCGATCAGCGGCTCGGGACTGGCCAGCCAGGCGGTGAGGCAGCTGCCGCGTGAACGGAGCACCGAAACCAGGGAAATAGACGCCATTTTTCGGTGCTCCGAAGGATCTGGGAAAGGCTCAGCCTTCGGACTTGATCTGCTCGACGGCCTGGGCCAGCAGTTCAGCCATGGTGCGGCGGATCTGGTGGTCCGACTGCTGAACGCCGGCGGCGTCGAAATCGGCGCGGATCTTGCGGAACACGTCCTCGTCGCCGGCCTCCTCGAAATCGGCGGCGATCACTTCGGAGGCGTAGGTTTCGGCGTCGACGCCGGACTTGCCCAGAAGCGCCGCGGCCCAGATGCCGAGCTGCTTGTTCCGCCGCGAGACGGCCTTGAACTGAAGCGCCGCATCAAGGGCAAAACGGTTCTCGAAAGCGTCCTTGCGCTGGTCGAACGTCGTCATTCGCAGTCTCTCCACTCGGTCAACTTGTTGGCCACGGCCATGATATGGGCCTTGCATATCTTCCTCGCCACCCCAAATCAACGATGGTACCGAAAGGGAACTCGTTGCTCGAAGGTGCTCAAAGCGCCGCATTTATCCGTCATTGTGAATTGGCGAGTGATCGAGTAGGTTCACGCCGCGCAAGCGACCCTCTCGAAGAGTCGTTTGCCTGAAGCTTCGCCGCGGCGAATCCCTGACATTGGAACCCCGGCTCTATGGATTTCCTCAAACCACGGTATGTGCCCATGAACCGTCGTCGGCGCATCTATGAAGGCAAAGGCAAGATCCTTTTCGAAGGACCGGAGCCTGGGACGCTGATCCAGTTCTTCAAAGACGATGCGACTGCCTTCAACAACAAGAAGCATGAGGTTGTTGACGGAAAGGGCGTGTTGAACAACCGCATTTCCGAGCACATTTTCACGCATCTGAACCGGATGGGCATCCCGACGCATTTCATCCGTCGGTTGAATATGCGCGAGCAGCTGATCCGGGAAGTCGAGATCATCCCGCTCGAAATCGTCGTCCGCAACGTCGCGGCCGGCTCGCTTGCCAAGCGCCTTGGCCTCGAGGAAGGCACGGTCCTGCCGCGCTCGATCATCGAGTTCTACTACAAGGCGGACGCGCTCGACGACCCGATGGTCTCGGAAGAGCACATCACGGCATTCGGCTGGGCCACGCCGCAGGAAATCGACGACATCATGGCGCTTGCCATCCGCGTCAACGACTTCCTGTCCGGCCTCTTCCTGGGCGCCGGCATCCAGCTCGTCGATTTCAAGATCGAGTGCGGACGCCTCTGGGAAGCCGACATGATGCGGATCGTCGTCGCCGACGAGATCTCGCCCGATTCGTGCCGGCTCTGGGACGTTCAGACCCAGAACAAGCTCGACAAGGACCGCTTCCGCCGCGACATGGGCGGCCTCGTCGAGGCCTACCAGGAAGTCGCGCGCCGTCTCGGCATCCTGACCGAAGAGCAGGAGCGGCCGCAGGGCGGCGGGCCTGTCCTCGTTCAGTAGTCACCCGTTCTTGGCAACGGCCGCCGCGAGGCGGCCGTTTGCATTTCTGGATCTCTCGACTTTCCCTACCCCGACTTGGAGTTATCGATGAAGGCCCGCGTCACCGTCACCCTGAAGAACGGCGTTCTGGACCCCCAGGGCAAGGCAATCGAAGGCGCCCTCGGCGCGTTGGGCTTTGCCGGCGTCGGCAGCGTCCGCCAGGGCAAGGTGTTCGACATCGAGGTCGAATCGACCGATGCCGCCAAGGCCAAGACCGAGCTCGAAGCCATGGCCGCCAAGCTTCTGGCCAATACGGTCATCGAGAACTATCGTGTGGAGATCGTGGACTGAGCTTTTGCCGCAAAAGGAAGCCATCATGGTCGACGCATCCCTCGAGCTCATGCTCGAAATTCTGAAGTCCGTTCAGGAACGTCAGATCAAGACAGATGCCAAGATCGATGAGCTCCGCGGCGAAATGCAGGCCTATCGCGGCCACATGATCTCGCTGCAGCAGGACGTCCACAACATCTACGGCATCCTTGCGCGGTACGAGACTCGATTTGATCGCATCGAGCGGCGGCTGGAGCTCTCCTCCCCCGCCCAGCCCTGACCAACTTTGATTTGGGATCGCCCATGAAATCCGCTGTCGTCGTCTTCCCCGGATCCAATCGCGAGCGCGACATGGTCGCGGCGATCGAGAAGATCACCGGCCACCGGCCCGTCACCGTCTGGCACGGGGACCATGACCTGCCCAAGGTCGACCTGATCGTCATCCCCGGCGGCTTCTCCTATGGCGACTATCTGCGCTCCGGCGCGATCGCCGCGCGCGAGCCGATCATGGGCGCCATCGCCCGCGAGGCGGAGCGCGGCGTCGCCGTTCTCGGCGTCTGCAACGGCTTCCAGATCCTGTGCGAGGCGGGCCTGCTGCCGGGCGTGCTGATGCGCAATGCCGGGCTCAAGTTCATCTGCAAGGAAGTCGAGCTGCGCGTCGAGACGACGGCGAGCCAGTTCACGCGCGGCTACGCCAAGGGCCAGGTGATCCGCTCGCCGGTCGCGCATGGCGACGGCAACTACCGCACCGACGACGAGACGCTGGCCCGCCTGAAGGGCGAGGACCGCATCGCCTTCCGCTATGTCGCCAATCCCAACGGCTCGGTCGACGACATTGCCGGCGTCCTTTCGGAGAAGCGCAACATCCTCGGCATGATGCCGCATCCCGAAAACCTGATCGAGCCGCTGAATGGCGGCACCGACGGCCGGCCTCTGTTCGAAGCCGCGCTCGCCGCCGTCGCCTGACTTTCGCCCGACTGCTCCCGACAGCCAAGATCCCGACCGCCCGCCGGTCCGCGACCCGATTGCCCCTGAGGTTTCCGTGCTCCAGAACGACACGCCGATCACGCCCGAACTCGTCGCCAGCCATGGCCTCAAGCCCGACGAATATCAGCGCATCCTCGATCTGATCGGCCGCGTGCCGACGCTTACCGAACTCGGCATCTTCTCGGCGATGTGGAACGAGCATTGTTCCTACAAATCGTCCAAGAAGTGGCTGCGCACCCTGCCGACGACCGGCCCGCGCGTGATCTGCGGCCCCGGCGAGAATGCAGGCGTGGTCGACATCGATGACGGCCAGGCGATCATCTTCAAGATGGAGAGCCACAACCACCCCTCCTTCATCGAGCCCTACCAGGGTGCGGCGACGGGCGTCGGCGGCATCCTGCGCGACGTCTTCACCATGGGCGCCCGCCCGGTCGCGGCGATGAACGCGCTGCGCTTCGGTTCGCCGGATCATCCCAAGACCCGCCATCTCGTTTCCGGCGTCGTCTCCGGCGTCGGCGGCTATGGCAATTCCTTCGGCGTGCCGACGGTCGGCGGCGAAGTGAACTTCCACGAGCGCTACAACGGCAACATCCTGGTCAACGCCTTTGCCGCCGGCCTCGCCGACGCGGACAAGATCTTCTATTCGAAGGCGGAAGGCGTCGGCCTCCCCGTCGTCTATCTCGGCTCGAAGACCGGCCGCGACGGCGTCGGCGGCGCCACCATGGCCTCGGCCGAGTTCGACGAATCGATCGAGGAGAAGCGCCCGACCGTGCAGGTCGGCGACCCCTTCGGCGAGAAGCTGCTGCTGGAAGCCTGCCTCGAACTGATGAAGACCGGTGCGGTCATCGCCATCCAGGACATGGGCGCCGCCGGCCTCACCTGCTCGGCCGTCGAGATGGGCGCCAAGGGCGACCTCGGCATCGAGCTCGACCTCGACAAGGTCCCCTGCCGCGAAGCCAACATGACGGCCTACGAGATGATGCTCTCGGAAAGCCAGGAGCGCATGCTCATGGTGCTGCGCCCCGAGCAGGAGAAGGAAGCCGAGGCGATCTTCCACAAATGGGGGCTCGACTTCGCCATCGTCGGCTGGACCACGGACGATCTGCGCTTCCGCATCCTGCACAAGGGCGCCGTCGTCGCCGACCTGCCGATCAAGGAACTGGGCGACGAAGCGCCGGAATATGACCGCCCCTTCGTCCGCCGCCCGGTTCCCGCCGTCCTGAAGGCTGAGGACCTCGCCGGGCCGAACGATTATGCCGAGGCGCTGCTGAAGCTGGTCTCCGCCCCCGACATGGCCTCGCGCCGCTGGGTCTGGGAGCAGTATGACCACCTGATCCAGGGCAACACCGCGCAGAAGCCGGGCGGCGACGCCGCCGTCATCCGCGTCGAGGGTCACGACAGGAAGGGCCTCGCCTTCACGCTCGACGTGTCCCCGCGCTATTGCGAGGCGGACCCGTTCGAAGGCGGCAAGCAGGCGATCGCCGAATGCTGGCGCAACCTGTCGGCCGTCGGCGCCGAGCCGCTCGCCGCCACCGACAACCTCAATTTCGGCAATCCGGAAAAGCCCGAGATCATGGGCCAGCTGGTCGGCGCCATCGAGGGCATCGGCGCCGCCTGCCGCGCGCTCGACTTCCCGATCGTCTCCGGCAATGTCTCGCTCTACAACGAGACCAACGGCGTCGGCATTCTGCCGACCCCGGCGATCGGCGGTGTCGGCCTGCTGCCGGATATCGACGTCATGGCGACGGTCGCCTTCAAGCATGCCGGCGACGTGATCGTCCAGATCGGCCGCGACGGCCACCATCTCGGCCAGTCGGTCTATCTGCGCGAGATCCTCGGCCGCGAGGAAGGCGCCCCGCCGCCGGTCGACCTCGCCGAGGAACGCCGCACCGGTGATTTCGTGCGCGGCATCATCCGCAGCCGTCTCGTCACCGCCTGCCACGACATTTCCGATGGCGGCCTGCTGGTCGCCCTCGCCGAAATGGCGATGGCGCGCGGCCTCGGCGCTTCGGTCAAGGTGCCGGAAAGCGCTGCGACTCCGCATGGTTTCCTGTTCGGCGAGGACCAGGCCCGCTATGTCGTGACCGTCGACCCGTCGGTGCTCGATGCGGTGACGGCAGCGGCGGCGGAAGCCGGTGTCGAAGCCCGGGTTCTGGGCACGGTCGGCGGCGAGGTGTTGGATGTCGCCGGCATCGCCACCATATCTGTTGCAAAGCTGAAGCAGGGCCATGAGAATTGGTTCCCTGAATTCATGGCCGCCGCCGAGTGATCGGCAGACCTACCATACCGACGGCTGAGGGGATTGACTGATGGCAATGGACGCACGCGACATTGAGGCTCTGATCAAGGAGGCTCTCCCGGACGCGACGGTCACGATCCGCGATCTCGCGGGTGACGGTGACCATTATGCTGCCGAAGTTGTGTCCGAGGCTTTTCGCGGAAAGAACCGCGTACAGCAGCATCAGATGATCTACGCTGCGCTCAAGGGAAACATGGGCGGCGTCCTCCACGCGCTCGCCCTGCAGACCAGCGCTCCGGATTGAGATCGGCCAGCGGCCGGCAAAAAGGAAATAGTTGAGATGAGCGATATCCACGCCCTTATCCAGAACGAAGTCAGCTCCAACGATGTCGTGCTCTTCCTGAAGGGCACGCCGGCCTTCCCGCAGTGCGGTTTTTCCGGCCAGGTCGTCCAGATCCTCGATTTCCTCGGCGTCGACTACAAGGGCATCAACGTGCTCGCCGACCCGGAAATCCGCCAGGGCATCAAGGACTTCTCCAACTGGCCGACCATTCCGCAGCTCTACGTCAAGGGCGAGTTCGTCGGCGGCTGCGACATCATCCGCGAGATGTTCCAGGCCGGTGAAATGCAGACCTTCCTGACGGAAAAGGGCATCACGGTCGCCAAGTCGGCCTGATCCTTTTCTTTCCAAGACCCCATTAAACCGCGCGTGACGCCGTCCCGCGCGGTTTTTCTTTGCGCCGCGTTCCGTCCCGATGCCCCCGCGCGGGGTTTCCCGTAGCCGGACTGAAATAATCTCCCGTGTCACAAGGAATGTTCGACGGAAGGAACCATCTCCTGCGTTCAACGTTGGTAAGTCATCCAATGGACCGTCTGTCTTTGATGCCAACCGTGTGTCGATCCTGCCCACGGTCCTTCACTCGACCTTTGAGGAGCGATCCAATGCTGACGAAGATGAAGAATGTTCTGAAGGCGAGCCTGATTGCATCGGTTGTTGCTACGTCTTTCCTGGCCGTGCCGGCAACGGCGCAGGCTCAGTCGAGCGTGAGGTCTGACGGATCCTTCCAGGTCGCGGACCACAGGGGCTGGCATGGTGGCAAGGATTGGCGCCGTCATCGCGGTGGCCACTGGCGCGGCCATCACGGCTACCGCAACGACCGTCGCTACTATGGCAACCGCGGCTACTATTACCGCGACAACAACAATTGGGGCGGCGCTGCGGCTGCCGGCATCATCGGTCTGGCCGCCGGCGCCATGATCGCCAATTCGGCCAATCAGCCGCGCTATTATGCCGGCGACGACTACATCGCCTACTGCTCGAACCGCTACCGGTCGTTCAATCCGCGTACCGGCACCTATACCGGCTATGACGGCCGGCAGCATCGTTGCGTGATGCGCTGACCGACACGAGGATCTCGCGAAAGCGGCGCACATTGCGCCGCTTTTTTTGTCGGCTCGGCTCAGCGACGGGCGATCGCGAGGGTGACGATGACGAAGTGGCGCCGGGCCGACTGATCCACGACGATGGACGCGCCGAAGCGATCCGCCCGGCTGGCCTCCGCCGCCTCCGCATGGGTCTCGAGCCCGGCTCAAGACGGGAGCGAAAGTGCGCAACGCCGCATGGAAGCGCCGCTGTGGATATGGCACAAGCGTGCGGGCGACGGCGGAAGCCGCCTCCCGACAACCGTTTCCCCGCCAAGCACGAGACCTGACCATGGGTGCGCCCGTCGCCATCTGGAGCATTGCCGCCATCTCTCTCGGGGCGTCCTGGTGCGTCCCTGGAACCTGCCGGAGGCGATCTGGGCGTTTGGCGGCGCCGCCCTGCTGGTGCTGTTCGGGCTGATGCCGCTCTCGGCCGCGCTGGAAGGCATCGGCCGCGGCAGCGACGTCTATCTCTTCCTGATCGGCATGATGCTTCTGGCCGAGCTGGCGCGGAAGGAAGGGCTGTTCGACTGGCTGGCAACGCTGGCGGTCCGCCAAGCGCGCGGCTCGGGCACGCGCCTGTTCTGGCTGATCTATGTCGTCGGCATCGTCGTCACGGTCTTCCTGTCGAACGACGCCACCGCCGTCGTGCTGACGCCGGCCGTCTATGCCGCCGCCCGCGCGGCCGACGCCGAGCCGCTGCCCTACCTGTTCATCTGCGCCTTCATCGCCAATGCCGCGAGCTTCGTGCTGCCGATCTCCAACCCGGCCAATCTGGTGATCTTCGGCAGCCAGATGCCGCCGCTGACCTCTTGGCTCGCGACCTTCACCCTGCCCTCGATCGCCGCGATCGGCCTGACCTATCTGATGCTGCGGCTGACGCTGCGCCGGTCCATCCCGGACCGGCTGAGAACCGACATACCGCCCGTCGTCCTGACCTTCGGCGGCAAGCTCGCGGCCGGCGGCATCGCCGCGACGGCGCTCGTGCTGCTGGTCGCCTCCGCGCTCGACTGGCAGCTCGGCCTGCCGACATTCATCGCCGGAACGCTGACCGCCGCCGGCATCCTGCTCGGCAGCCGGCAGTCGCCCTGGCCGGTGCTGCGGGACATTTCCTGGGCGTGCTGCCGCTGGTGGCGGGCCTGTTCGTGCTGGTCGAGGCGCTGCAACTGACCGGCGTCATCGACGCGCTGGCGCGTCTGGCCCAGCAATCGGCGGCGCAGTCGATCGGCTGGGCCGCGACGGGCGCCGGCATCATCGTCGCCATCGCCAGCAATCTGCTCAACAACCTGCCGACCGGCCTGATCGCCGGTGCGACCATCGAGGCGGCGCAGCTGCCGCATTCGGTCACCAGCGCGGTACTGGTCGGCGTCGATCTCGGACCGAACCTTTCGATCA
>Ga0182738_1006976_pt1 | contig 11587 bp, 10 predicted proteins | sample eDN5th30CBELigMG_FD_128876 | JGI IMG/M metagenome (GOLD analysis project Ga0182738, IMG submission 128876) | Enriched Miracle-Growth compost microbial communities from Emeryville, California, USA - eDNA 5th pass 30_C BE-Lig MG (version 2)... ...
AAATAATGAATGACATCTAAGCCAAGATATCATTCATCCCATCCCATATAAAAGGAGACTAACTATGAATAAACGCAAACTCATCTTTCGTGGGGTTGGTTATCTAGCATGTATACTTCTTCTGTTTCTTTTATTAAAACAGAGTGGTTTTACTGTTACAGAACTTACTCCTGAAACCATTCGAACTATAGCGCACAATAACATAGTGCTTATTTTACTTATTATGCTAGTAATCATGATTTTGCAAAACTTATTTACATTTATTCCATTAATCTTAGTCATTACTGCCAATATTACTCTATTTGGCTTTTGGAAAGGGTATTTATACGGTTGTTTTTGTAGTGTCATTGGTAGCACATTGATTTTCTTATCCATTCGATATCTTTTTCAGGATGCATTTTCTAATTCAGTCACGAAGAAGTACCAAGAAAAAATTGAGGAAAAAGGCTTTATTTTCGTTTTACTAGGTCGGATACTTCCTTTTATGCCAACAAATTTAATCAATTTTGCTTCTGGATTAAGCAACATTAAAATTTCTCACTTTGTTATGGCTACTTCAGTAGGTAACATGATTTATGGCTTAGTTCTTGCTTCTGCATCTTTTAGTATTCTTTTAGCTTCAACACATAATCCACTTAACTTACTAATAATTGCACTTATTGTCATAACAGTAGTATTACTTCTTCGATTTAAAAAGAAATCAAAGTATAACGAACAAAAAGCCTGATGAGAAATTGATTCGCATTGCAATAGTCAAAAGAATAATATAATGCTTATTTAAAGCATACCCATTCACTACTATCAGTGCGGCAATCACTATACAAGGCAATAATGAAATGACAAGCCCTTATATATATGTATTAATAGGCAAAAAGTACGTTGTTATTGAAAGCACTAAAACAAGTAGTCCAGCTATAATAATAGCTAAACTTTCTGTATTCCTTTTGCAAATACAACAGGAGTACAGATTAAAAATATTAGAATAACTGTTAATGAAATATTGACACTATGAACCCTCTGGGTGTTGTAAGAATCTTGGCTCACTGATGACTTACCTCCATCTAAAAAAAGTTGCAAAATATACTAATAAACACACATTAGTAGATTCGTCTTAATAAAAACAACTATTTTTATAGACCATTAGTAGGTCAAGATATCGTCATATTTTCAATTAACATTCAAATTAACAATCTGTTATACATTGGTATTTAATTTACCTGACTTGAAATTCATTGGAAAAACGGTTTATGTAATATGTTTTACTATAGATTCTTCTTAGTTTAAAACACCACCTAGAACTTTGATTTAACAATGTTCTAGGCGGTGTTTTCAAACTGATTCCAGAATTCAACTTATATCTTTGAACTATTCGAATACCAAGTCATTTTCTCTCATATTCTCTACATTAACTTACTTTTTTTCCTTTATTGGCATCCAAATTTCGCTATAAACATTTTCATATGTCCCATCATGCTTTGTAAATGAAATACTCGGTAGATCAACTATTTCATAGTTTGATGATGGCAACCATTCTGTATAAATTTTCGCAGTTGTTTCTTGAAGAGTAGCTGGGAATGGTCCTTGATTTGGGAAAATCGCCCACATACATTCCTCAATAGACAATTGTTCCAAATCATCAAATGGATTTTCTGTTGTCGTTGCAAGACCAATCATATGGGTTAAGTTACCTTTTTCTTCTAAATAACCCTCATCAAACTCATAAGATACATTCAAAACTTGATGCGGATATAGATCAGCTAGTTGATGCATCTCATTTCTTTGTTGTTCCGTTATGGATTGAGCTAGTTCTAAAATTGTATTATTAATACCTTCAAATTGTATTGGCACCCTTTTTGATACCCCAACGATATTAAATTTCTCTTTCTTTTCAATTTTGAATTCCATCGAATTTCCTCCCCTTATATCTATATAGAATGAGAATTTAGGAAATGATTTCTGAATTTTATTTTTTACTACTTCTGAAGGTAAGAAACCACTCCATTCACGAAAGGCCCTTGAAAATCCTTCAAGTGATTGATATCCATATTTATAGGCAACATCTGTCACCTTCGCTCCGTTTATTAATTCAACATTCGCCACCGATAATCTCCTATTTTTGATATACTCATTCAATGACATGCCAGCCATATACGAGAACATTCTTTTAAAATGATAATCAGATAATCCGACAATATTTGATATTTCTTTCCCCGTGATTTCTTTCGTTAAATTCTTTTCAATATAATCCATTAATTGATTGAATTCATGTAACATTTCATCCCCCCTAACAGTTTCTATCATAGAATACACATAAATTTTGTACTCGATATTTTATATACGGGTTTAATCGGATAAAACACCAAAACAGCTTAGTAATAATCTAAGCTGGATATTCATTCATCTATAATTGTGGAAGACCTACCTCTATATGAAATCGATTGGTCGCTATATTTAATTGGATTGGAAGAATATCTTCTATATTTAATGACACACTAATACACCATGTAGCATCTACTTTTACCTTTAAATAATTAGAACTAGTATATCCAACTCATATTATTCCAAAAATTTTAGGGTATTTGCTATAATAAGGATGTAATTGACAATATTTCAAATATGGAGGTAGTTTTATGTCGTTAATTGGAAAAGAAGTACAACCTTTTAAAGCACAAGCATACAAGAATGGTGAGTTTGTAGACGTTTCAGAACAAAATTTCAAAGGACAATGGAGTGTAGTATGTTTCTACCCAGCAGACTTCACATTTGTTTGCCCAACTGAACTTGAAGATCTTCAAGCACAATATCCTGAACTACAAAAACTTGGTGTGGAAGTATATTCTGTATCAACTGATACTCACTTTGTTCATAAAGCTTGGCACGATTCATCAGCAGCAATTGGGAAAATTACGTATACAATGATTGGGGACCCATCACACCAAATTTCTCGCAATTTTGATGTGTTAATTGAAGAAGATGGTGTTGCGGATCGCGGTACTTTTATCATTGACCCTGATGGTGTAATTCAAGCTCTTGAAATTAATGCAGGCGGTATTGGACGTGACGCAAGCATCCTTATTAACAAAATTAAAGCAGCACAATATGTTCGTAACAATCCAGGTGAAGTTTGCCCAGCAAAATGGCAAGAAGGTAGCGAAACTCTTAAGCCAAGCCTTGACCTTGTAGGTAAAATCTAAGGGAGGCGTTTTTTGTGGCACTTGATGCAGAAATCAAATCTCAATTAAATCAGTACCTTCAACTGTTAGAAAACGATATCGTGTTGAAAGTAAGCGTTGGTTCTGACAAAGTTTCAGACGAGATGCTAGCTCTAGTTAATGAGCTAGCTTCTATGTCATCTAAAATTACAGTAGAAAATGTAGAACTCGAAAGAACACCAAGCTTTAGCGTTAATCGTGTTGGAGAAGATACAGGTATTACTTTTGCTGGTGTCCCTCTTGGGCATGAATTTACCTCTTTGGTGTTAGCTTTACTTCAAGTAAGTGGACGCGCACCAAAAGTAGACCAAAGTATTATCGATCAAATTAAATCTATTGATGGTGAGTATCATTTTGAAACGTATGTTAGCTTAACTTGCCATAATTGTCCTGATGTTGTTCAAGCTCTAAATATCATGAGTGTGCTAAATCCAATCATTACACACACTATGATAGATGGTGCAGCATTCAAGGAAGAAGTGGAAAGTAAAGATATTTTAGCTGTACCTGCTGTCTATTTAAATGGTGAGCCATTTGGAAATGGACGTATGACAATTGATGAAATCCTTGCTAAATTAGGTACAAGTTCAAATTCGGAGGAACTTTCAAACAAAGATCCTTACGATATCCTTGTTATTGGTGGCGGTCCTGCGGGATCTAGTGCAGCAATCTATGCAGCACGTAAAGGAATTCGTACTGGTATTGTAGCAGAACGCTTTGGTGGCCAAATTTTAGATACACTAACAATAGAAAATTTTATTAGTGTAAAAGAGACAGAAGGACCAAAACTTGCACAAGCCCTTGAGGCACATGTAAAAGATTATAATATCGATGTAATGAACTTACAGCGTGCAAAACATTTAGAAAAGAAAGATTTCGTTGAGGTTGAATTAGAAAGCGGCGCTATTCTAAAAAGTAAAGCAGTCATTATTTCAACTGGTGCTCGTTGGCGCAATTTGAATGTTCCAGGTGAAGCAGAGTTTAAAAATAAAGGTGTTGCCTATTGTCCTCATTGTGATGGTCCATTATTTGCAGGAAAAGATATTGCAGTTATCGGTGGCGGTAACTCTGGTATTGAGGCAGCTATTGACCTTTCAGGTATAGCTAATCATGTGACAGTTCTTGAATTCGGCACAGAACTTAGAGCAGATGATGTATTACAAAAACGTTTACATAGCCTTTCAAATGTGACTGTCCTTACAAATGCTCAAACAACAGCTATTACAGGCGAAGAGAAAGTAAATGGTCTGTCTTATGTAGATCGTGAGTCAGGTGAAGAAAAGCACATTGAATTAGCTGGGGTGTTTGTTCAAATAGGATTAGTTCCAAATACTGATTGGTTAGATGGCATTCTTGAACGAAACAAAATGGGTGAAATCATTGTTGATAAACGTGGTGCTACTACAATTCCTGGAGTGTTTGCTGCTGGTGATTGTACTGATAGTGCCTACAAACAAATTATTATCTCAATGGGATCTGGTGCTACTGCTGCGCTAGGAGCGTTTGATTATCTAATTCGAAATTAATTAGAACTACCAAGAACATTGTTATTTCAATGGCTCTTGGTAGTTTTTTTATAAGAGCAAACATACGTCTATCTTTATGCTTCCCACTCATGACCATAAACAACAGGTCTTGAAAAGATCGAATACAAATGGGTATCGAATTTTTATCCTTTTTCAATACGAGCTTTTTCTAAAGCGTCTATATCAATTTTTTTCATTTTTAAAAGCTCTTTATTAATTTTTTGGATTTCATCTTTTGATCCATTACTTAAAATCTCATCTATGTTATCCGGAACAATCTGCCACGAAACTCCATATTTATCTTTCACCCATCCACATTGTTCTGCTTCAGGTACGGCTGAAAGTTTATCCCAGAAGTAATCTATCTCATGCTGATCTTGACATTTTACAATGAGAGAAAATGCTTCATTAAAATTGAAGTCGACATCATTTCCATTATCCATTGCTGAAAAACTCAAGTTACTAAGCTTAAAGGCAGCATAATTAATTTTTGCCTTAGGCGTAGCTGCTTTCCCTGGCCCATACTTACTGATAAACTCTATTCCAGAGTTCGTAAATAGCTCTGTATAGAACGTAAGCGCTTCTTCCGTCTTTCCACATGAATCACCCGAGAAAAGGAGGTTAGGTGTAATCTTTTGTGCTGTCAGATTGTTCTCTATAAGCATCAACTGCCAGGACAAACCATAACGATCTTGAAGCCAACCATAACGTTTATTAAAAGGATATTCCCCTAAGGGCATTAATTCCATACCACCTTCTAATAAAGCCCCCCATTTGGTATCTACTTCTTCAACAGACTCACATGCTACCATCAAGGATATTGAGGGATTAAACTTGAAGTAAGGTCCTGCACTAATGGCTTGGAATTGCAGCCCTGCCAATTCAAAGTCAACTAATTCTGCATCTCCAGAAGGAGTATTTTCAAGAACGTTCACATTCAATAGTTTTGAGTTTTCAAACAAACTCACATAAAACGTTGCTGCTTCTTTTGCTTCTTTGTCATACCATAAATGTGGAACTATTTTTTGCATATGGATCCTCCTATATTCTTTTAAACTATCTAATATTCGTGAATTTTATTTACTGATTATACAGTTCATCTTACTAACTTAACCGACAGTTTTGAAGCACTCTTTAAACTTAAGAGAATTCTTAGAGTCTTACATTACATTGTCTATGGGCAAACTAGTATGATTATTTTTCCCCTCTCAAGATCATTGCATACCCTGATCCTTTCATCCCTTAGATAAATGTAATAATATTATTAATTAATATTTAGCCTTCGTAATACCTTTACCGTTAAGGCTTTTATTTGTTCAGCTTAGAATATATTTCAACTGTTAATCTCAATTTAATTTAAAATTCAAAACTAAAGAGAAAAATAAAAAGGCTTTGTTTTCCTTTTGAAAACAAAGCTAGATAACTGATAGTTAATAACTAAGATGCGGTTCATCGTGATAGTTGTAGTGCGTTTTTTTCATACCCGCAATATAACAACCATTTCTCCCTTGTTGCTTTACTTTATATAAGGCCTTATCCGCGCACTTCACCATCTTATGAATCGCCACATCCTCCTCAACAAAAGCAACACCAATACTAGTTGTAATGGAAAGAATCGTCTGCTGAATTTCAATAGGCCGCTGTATCTCTGCAACAATACGCTTCGCTATTACTTCTACTTCTTGTTGCGTTTGATAAGGCATTACTATCATAAACTCGTCTCCACCATACCTTCCAACAATCCCTTTCTGTTCAAGAATTGCGGATACACGCTGTCCATATTCGACGAGTACATGATCCCCAATTTCATGACCATAATAATCGTTAATATGCTTAAAATTATCAATATCCATGAGCATTACCGCAAAATAAGCATGTTCATTCAATGCAGCTTTTGCCTCTTTCAACCGTTCATTCAGCTTTCTTCGATTTGGCAAATTGGTGAGCGCATCCGAATATGCATGTTGTAATAACATTTCTTCGTATTTGTGCTGTGATGAAATATCACGCGCTACAAGCAACATATGTTGAAATTGACCGTTCTCATACATCGGCTGTCCTTTAAGCTCTGTCCACACCCACTGCTTTTCTTCATGCCAAGCCTTCACCTTCACCGTAAATGAGTTACCCTCTACAATAGCTTTTTCATAGATCATCTCTAATTGTTCAACGTCATCTGGGTGAATATTAAAAAATGCTGAACGATTATTTAGGTTTCGATAATCAAATCGAAACATATCTAGTGCGGACGGTGAAACATATAAGTAGTTTTTTTGTTCATCCATTAAAATGAGGACATCTTGAATATGTTCCGCGATGATTCGGTAGCGTAGCTCACTTTGTAAGTAATTTTCTGCAACTGCATATAGCGCTCGCATGTCTTTGATGACGACAAAAAAACAATTGTCTCCACTCACTTTTCGCACAAGTATCGGTACGCTTTTCCCGTCTTTACAAATGAATTTCGCGCGTTGATCACATGCTGTTAGCTCTTCATCATCATGCTCATAGTGGAAAAAATTTTCGTAGTTTTTATTTTGAACATCCTTCCATTCAAACCGTGACAAATCAAAAAAGGCCGAATTAGCCTCTACGACAAAGCCTTCCTGATTCACAATCATTATCGCATCTGTATTCTGCTCAAAGAGCGCCTCATAATTTATAGAGAACATGAAAAAACAAACCTTTCTAATTTCAATCTACTAACTTTTATTATATATGCAAGTAACAAAAAAGGATTTAAAAATTATGAAAATTTCATTCTTTTCGATATCCCTTACACTTCGAATTTTGTAGAAATATTACCGCTTCGTCTGTATCCTAATCAATTCTGGATATCCATTATCCTCTATTTGACTAAGATTGGGTTTTTCAGGAAAACATATTCTTGGTATGATGTTAAGGTTGTGTAATTACTATGTCACACATTTACATTCATCTAAGAAAGAGGTATTTATGCACTCCACAAAATTATCAAAGCAACATTGGTTGCTGATTTTAACACTTTCTTTATTAACATTTGTTCTTGGGACAAGTGAATTTGTTATTGTCGGAATTTTAACAGATATTTCTTCAAGTCTTAATATGACTAATGCAAAAACCGGCACACTCGTTTCTGCGTTTGCAATTACGTTTGCCATCGCTACACCAATGGTGATGTCAGTAACAAGTCATTTACCAAAGCGAAAATGGATGCTGTTTTTAATAGCATCTTTCATCATTCTAAATGCTTTGTGCGTAATTTCGACGAGCTATATCATGCTCCTTACACTACGGATTATGACAGCGATTGTAACAGGAGTTTTAATCTCTCTAGCCATGATTGTAGCAAGTGAAACCATACCGATTAAAAAACGTGGACTTGCTATTTCATTCGTTTTCGGTGGTTTCACACTTGCAAATGTCGTTGGAGTGCCAATTGGTATTGTTATCGCTGAAGATTACGGCTGGAATGCCACTTTCATGTTAACCACTTTCCTAGGAGGATTAGCATTTTTGGCATCCTTTTTTGTCTTACCTCATAAACTCAGCCAAGTACGCAGTTCGATACGTGATCAATTTTCTTTATTGACCAAGCCTCGTATATTGATTGCTTTTTTCATTCCTGCACTCGGATTTGGCGCAACTTATGCAGTCTTTACATACCTTGTACCAATCTTGAAAGAAATGGGAGCACCAAATAAGTCAATTAGTATAATCTTATTTAGTTATGGGTTTATTTCGATTTTCAGCAACATCCTCGCTGGTAAAATTGCTAGCCAAAATGCAATTGGTCGCCTTCGGTTTGTTTTTCTCGTGCAAGCAGTTGTTCTGACAAGTTTATTCTGGACTACCAATCAATTTGTTTTAGGATTAATAAATATTGGACTAATGTCGTTAATGGCTATCCTTTTAACAACATCTACTCAGCTATATTTAATTGACCTTGCAAGAATTTATCAGCCAAAAGCAACAGGACTCGCCGCTTCACTAATGCCAGTGGCAAGCAACGTAGGGATCGCTTTTGGTTCTGCATTAGGTGGAATTGTGTACCATCAAGGAAATTTAATGAATGTAGCTTGGGTCGGTGGGATAATTGCCGTCTGTGCAAGTCTGCTAACTTTCTTTAGTCATCAATTAGACCAAAACAAAATACATCAGAATAGAAATGATTAATTAAACAAAAGTTACATTAATTCTACATCAATCATTGCTACCGGTTTATAGTTTTCGGCAGATAGAAATGAATTTTCAGAAACAGTTGCCAATTAAAGTGCTTACTTAGTTACAACCACTTTAGTAGAAAAACAGGCACAATCGCATGAAGCGAGGTGCCTGTTTCAAAAACCGCACTTACTTATGATACGGTTCACCTTTGATAATTCTAAAACTCCGATAAATTTGTTCGACTAACACAAGTTTCATAAGTTGATGGGGAAGCGTCATTTTTCCAAAGCTTAGTTTTTCATCCGCACGTTTGAGTACATCATCATGTAAACCAAGAGAACCTCCAATGACAAATGCAACTTTGCTTGTACCATATGTCATGAGTGACTCAAGGTCTTGTGCCATCTCTTCAGAAGATTTCATTTTTCCATTAATCGCAAGTGCAATCACATGCATGCCCTCATTGATTTTAGATAGAATTCTTTCGCCTTCTTTGCGTTTCACAATTTCCATCTCTGCTTCACTTAATTGCTCAGGTGCTTTTTCATCAGGTACTTCTACTAAATCCACTTTCGCATAACTACCCAATCTTTTCACATATTCGTCTATCCCCATCTTTAAATACTTCTCTTTTAATTTTCCGACCGAAATGATCGTAATATTCACTGATTTTCCACCTTTTCATTCCATTCATTTCTATACCAATACAATTCATATATTATCTTACACAGGTAATCATTTATCTCTTTTATTAGAAAATTTAAATATAAACATATTATCCACTTGTTTATAACATTTACGAACAACTTATCCACAAAAGTTATCCACATATACACAGGGTCATTCTATATATTGTGTAAAGTTATTTACTTGATACAACATATGTAGCAAGCTCTTCACAGTAAGAGCATTTTGTGGATAACTTTTCATCATCCGTTATTTTGTCCATAATAGGAAACTCTTTTGTCTCCGCTACAAACATGTCTAAGGCGTGATTTATATGGTTTTCACAGCTATATTCTTTCATCATTTTGTGCCTCCTTTTTTTCAGAAATTTTAACAAACTTATTCACAGTTTACCCTATGTTATCCACAATCTATTGTAACAAACAAAAAAAGAGTAGGAAAGAAAAGCCTTTTCTTCCACTACTCATTGTGTATATTTTTTTAAAAGTTATCCACATTTTTATAATAGAAGGTAACTTTTATACATTTGTACCTTCTGTTAATGTTAGGTTTAACTCAACTAACTTACCTTGGCGATATACTTTTATTTTTATAGTGTCCCCAATATCTGTTTCGTTATATAAGTATTGACGAAGGTCAATGGAGTTTTCTACTTTTTTGCCGCCCATTTCAACAATGACATCATACTGTTGTACTCCAGCCTTACCAGCTGCAGATCCTGCCACTACTTCTGAAACGACAACACCCGTTGTTACTTCTTCAGGTAATTTTAATGTTTGTTGTTGATAGAATGCTGGTACATCTGTTAGATCTAATAAGCCAATTCCCATCGTAGGTCGTTTTACTTCACCATTTTTTTCTAACTCTTCAATAATAGGAATAACTGTATTGATTGGGATCGAGAATCCTAATCCTTCGACCGTATCTTGCGCAATCTTCATAGAGTTAATACCGACTAATTCTCCGGCAATATTAATCAATGCACCACCACTGTTCCCTGGGTTAATTGCAGCATCTGTTTGTAGAACTTCTACTTCCCAATCTTCGGAACCATCAGAGTTTAAATCAACTGGTACAGACCGGTCTGTACCTGAAATTACTCCAGTCGTTACGGAGCCATAGAAATCTAAACCAAGTGGATTCCCAATTGCAATAACTGATTCACCTTGTTTCAATACATCTGAATCCCCAAATTTAGCAACAGTTTTAACATTTTTACTGTTAATCGAAATGACTGCAAGGTCTGTCCAAATATCACTACCGACTAATTTTGCTTCTTCTTTTGTTCCATCTGCTAACGTTACTTCTAACTGTTTCGCACCTTCTACAACATGATAATTTGTGATGATAAATGCTGAATTATTTTCAACTTTATAAATAACACCTGAACCACTTCCAGCTTCCGTTGTTGACGCTTGTTGATTCCAGAAATCACTTACTTCCTGCATATTTGTGATTCCGACTACTGCATCTGATACTGATTCTACCGCGCTTGTAATATCTGTTGTCACTTCAGTTGCTGTTTGTGTAATATGTTTGTCCGATTCTTTTTCGATATTACTTGTTGATTCATTTGTAAGTTGATTTGACATCGAAGGAACTAGTAACCAGATTAATAAGGCTCCGACTATAACACCACAAAGCCCACTAATGAAATAACCTGCTTTACTACCACCACTTTTATTCTTTTTTCGACGTTTGTTTTCTTCTTCTTGCTCACGTTTTAACCGTTCTTGAAGAGGTGAGTAAGAACTGTCGAAATCATTTTGTTCTGATTGTTTATTTTCATCTTCATTATAGTAACTCATCCTTATTCAATCCTTTCGTCTTCTTGTTATCATTATGATACTATCGGAACATTAAAATTACATGAAAATGAAATAAAACAAAATTAAAAAAGAAGAAGCTGGGCAATAGATGAAAAACTCAAAGAAATACCCAAAACGTAATATAAAAAAATTGATACTTTGAAAATTGTATTGGAATGGAGGGTCGACTCCTGCGGGAACAGCACGC
>Ga0182738_1006979_pt1 | contig 11582 bp, 4 predicted proteins | sample eDN5th30CBELigMG_FD_128876 | JGI IMG/M metagenome (GOLD analysis project Ga0182738, IMG submission 128876) | Enriched Miracle-Growth compost microbial communities from Emeryville, California, USA - eDNA 5th pass 30_C BE-Lig MG (version 2)... ...
ATTTCCTTAAGAGCATAAATCTTCTTGGAAAGCTTGTGTTCAGCTTTGTAAACTTTGCCAAACGACCCTAGAGTTTGAGAGAGAAGAGTTTCTGAGAGGTACCTTGACCAAGGGTATCAATGATTCTGAAATCTTTGAAGGTACATTCTCGTTCTTTGCCTGCTTGGACAACAGGAGAAAGGAAGATTAGGCGTTCCTAAAGGGATAGTTAATGAGGATTGATGGGAGAAAAGGGAGAACTTTGACAGGGTTGAGCTGTAACATGGGAGAGGGTTTTAGAATATTTATTTATGTTGGGCTTTTATTAATATATTTATTTATATAAGGGGATGAATTATATCGAGATTTAAGTAAAGAGAGAAATAGAGTGATATGGAAAAATTAGATCAGAAAGGGTTTTATTGAGAGTTGATGTTGGTATTATATGGTAAATTTTTAGTTGATCAAGAATAGACGATTGAGAGGGGAAATTTTGATGAAAAGGAAGACACTTTTGAGGGTTTAGAGAGGGTGTTGCTGGAGCGGAAATGCTTTAAAGAAGGGAGTAATTGAATTGCTTTCCGAGGTGAAAGTTCGCGATTAGCAAATAGACGAGAGAAGAAGTAAGAAACTATAGAGTTTTTAATGGAGAGAGTGGGATTATTGAAAGGCAAGAGATAAATACAGTGAATTTTATTGGAGATTTATTTAGAGATCTAGATTTTAATTGAGAGAGAAAAACTTCCTTGGAAGAATGGGTGGCAAAGGGAGGGAAATTAGAGAAGTCTCCAGATAAGAAGGAAACAAAAAGAGTTTTTGAGAGGATGTTTTGGAAAGAAGGTTTTTTGGCAGAAAAGTGGATTCATAAAGGAGTTGGTGGACCTCAAATCGAAGTCAAAGTCGACATGAATTACATAATAAAGGGTTTAATTTGCCGGAGTGTGGATTGATTTTTTTGAATAAGAAGTAACTTCATTTTTTCAAGAAATGATGATTTGAAAAAACTGAACATTCTGGAGAAAAAGAATTTCCAACAAAAATGATTTTTTGAAGTTGGAGCGAGCTTGAACCGGAAGAATTCTCTTTTTGAGCTTTGGCCGATTTGATCATGATTTTGACTCGAAAAAAATCTCGAAAAAACTTTTTATTTCTTGATGGAGGAAATTTTTGAAAAAGTGTTTTTTTTACTTTAAAAATTGAGGAGGATTTATTCACTCATACTTCCTTATCTTCAAACTGATTTTTTTTTGCGGCCCCTGGATCAAAAAAAAAACTCTCCAGATTCCAAGAAAAATATGTTTCGATTTTCCTTTTCTTTCAAATCAATTCACTTTCTTTTATTCCCTTCAAGCTGAATTTTCTTCTTTGGTATCTCTTTCTCATCTTCTGGAGAAGCTTCTCTTCCTTGAAGGAACACGAAAAATTCTGCCAATCTAGAATTTTAAATCGCGATTCAAATTGATAAGCATAAGATCCTGAAGATCCTGAAAATGTGAATTAGTGAAGCAGTTTCAGCCAAAATTATGAAAATAATGATATATGAGGATATTTCCCTTTACATACTTTTATGCAAATATTGATCATTGTATTCTATGAAAACTCAAATGAAAAGTTGAATTATAAAATATCTGCAGGAATTAGTAATCATCTTTATTTTGGAGAGCTTTTCCAGATTCAGCAAATTCTCTAAGAATTTTGGGATATTCTTCATAATTTTCGATTTTCAAAGTCTTATCTATTCCCAAAACCAATTTGTACAAATCAGGAGTTTCCTTGTTCAAAACTTGAGCAGTATATTTCATGCATTGTTCTTCAGTAAATTTAGGAACGTTCTTTTTGGCCCAAGTTCCAATAATCAAGTCTAATTCTAACATTCCAAGGTTGGAGCTTCTATAGTTTTTGAATTAGAAAGGAAATTAAGAAAGTATGAGAACCTGTAGATGATTTGCTTACGGAAAGTTTCAACGTCTTTAGGCTTGTTGAAATATGAAGTAAATTGACCAGCTTGGGTGATTCTTCTGAAAAGACTTTGGGCACTCATTTTTCGATTGTGTGAGGATCGCGATTAATTTTATTAAATTTGCGTCGAAGCTCTGTTTATAATCTTGTTAAATATCCTTGCCTTCATATTCTCTTGAATTTTTTTTTGTCACAAAGAAAAGCTCTGCTCAAAAGAGGAAAGATGGCAGAAATCTATGAGACTGGCAAGAATATTGAATCTTCTCAAGATTGATATGCTTCATTTTGGACAAGCTTGGGTCTTTTTGATATAGAAAGAGCGAGAGAGATGACCATTGAAGAAGTTAAAGTTGAAGTTTTCGAGGGCGTGATTGCTTGTGTTTGGTCAGTATGTTGATCAAATAATTCAATAAAAATTCAAGCCCGAGAAATTTTCACTTAGTCCTTTGATTTTCACATATTGGAAGGCAATGCAGATTTTGAAAATTTTTTTTTTTTTTTGGACAAAAGAATCGATTTTTTTTTTTCTCTTTGATTGCATGAAATACTTTTCACAATTTTTCTTGTTCTTTTCTTTGAAAGTTTTGTTTCTCTTTTTTCCAAAGATTTTCTCCAATATTTTTCTTCTTAAAAAATTTCAAATGTATGATTTTTATGGTTTAGATCATCATATGAGTAATCATAATTATTTCTAAATGCTAGAGTAAGAAATTGTTTATTTTACTATATAAAAACATTTTACATAATTTTTTCCAAATATTAAAATAAAAACTAATCCAATATACATTTCTACGAAATACTACTATCGGTTATCAAATACCTCACTTTCCACTTCTTAGTTTACCAAAGCAACAGCTTTTTTGGGTTTCAAGCTTTTCAACAAACTCACCTTCATGTGATCTTTCTTCCATTTTCCTACATACAAAACCCGATTACCGTTACTTAATTTTCCTTTTCCTTCTCTTAGATTCTTTTTCCATTCACCTTCGTACACATCTCCATTTCCATAGAGCAATTTTCCATGGCCATCTCTTTCTCCATTTTTCCATTGTCCTTCATAAATATCTCCATTAGAATAACTATATTCTCCTTTTCCTTCAAAAACTCCTTTCTTCCATTCTCCATCATAAATATCCCCATTCGAATAAATATGTCTTCCTTGCCCATCTTTCAGTCCATTTCTCCATCCACCTTCATACATTTCTCCTTTCGCATACACGTATTTTCCTTGTCCATTTTGCTTGCTTTTCCTCCATTCTCCTTCGTAAATCTCATCATTCATATAGATATATTTTCCTTTTCCTTCATATTCGTCTTCTTTCCATTCTCCTTCATACACTGTCCCATAATGATATATCATCTTTCCTTTTCCTTCTTTCTTCCCGTTCTTCCATTCTCCTTGATAGATATCCCCTTCTCCTGACGTAAATTTTCCGATTCCTTCTGGTAGCCCATCTCGATGTTCCCCTTCATAATATCCACCTAAGTCTGGCAAATATATTCTTCCCATTGGCTGGATCTGATAAATCCCAGTCTTGTGCTTATACTTCCCACAAGACTTTCTTATATCAGGATCACTATTCATGATTCCTTCTATAAGATTGTTCAGCATGAGATTTTTCTTGGTTTCTGTGAATTCTTGTCGACATTGTGGGCATTCCTTGCCTTTTTTGCTGATATCGTCAACACATGTATTGCAAAAATTATGCATACAGGGAAGTAAAGTTAAGCATGGATATAAATATTCCATACAAATCGGGCATTCTAGTTCATTTTGGACACTTTGTTTAAGCTTTTCAAGGTCTTGAGATTTGGTTTCTGTGGCAACTGAAGAGAAAATATAGGTTACGAGATCCTCCATACCGTTCTCTAGATAATTTAAATGGATTCGGTCTCCTGATTGTAATTTCTTGGCGATTCCTTGTTCTAGACATTCATCTTCCCAGAAAGCTCCAAGAGGTTTAAGTGGTTCGATCCAGATGGAATTTTCTGCTGGGTCTTTGTAGATTGTGCAAAGGGAAGAAAAGAGATGGACTTGTGAGATTTGAATTTCAAGATTTTGATTAAAACCTATGAAATATGAAGGGCTGGTGAGGAGGATTTTGGGGAAGGAAGGGTTTGTAGGGGTCAGTTTTGCCCAAGGTTGAGAGTGGTTTGATGATTGTAGTAGCATATGAGAGGAGATAGTGAGAGTGAGTGAGTGATAAAGTGAGCAACGGATTAATTAATATTTTTGGAATACGAGTATTTGAGAGGGAGAGTTTGAGTTAATTTGTTTTGTAAAGGAATTTGAGGGAGAAAAATAGAATTTTGTTTATGTACCAAAATAATTTTAATTTAGTCTCTATAATGTCGATGAAGAGGAGTATCGAAACGAAATAGAGAGTGTTCTGGAATTTGAGCCGACAGAAGATTTCACTTGTATAGAGTTCTGAACTGATCTGAAGAAGATTGAAAAGCAAATGCGGGAATAAATTCTAAAACTCTACATTACAATGCTAATATGAATTACAGTTATGAGACTAGAGTTCTATATTATAAGGGCGAGGGAAATTATTCTCTAAGAGGAAAATGAGGAGTTTTTTAACCGCTGCCGTACTGAAGATTAATAAGAAATTAGTGACAGGAATTTTGATTATCTGATAATGGGTATTCCATTGAGGTCGTTTTGAAGAGGAGTAGGAGGAGTATGTTTTGAAGAAACAAAGGAAAAGACTTCGTTAGTGCTCCCAAGAAAAATGAAATGATCTTTGGTAGTTTTTATTCAAGAAATATGAGAATAAGTGGTGATGGTTTCTGAGTGGAATTGGGAGTAGGAGAGGTTTTTTTTTGTTCCTGTCAATATTGAAAGTTTTTACATGAAGAAATAGGGGCTCTAGAATACTTCTGACAAGAAGACAGGGTTGTTTGACAAAAATTTGGCTCTGTAAATCAGAACTTCAAGTTTTTTATTATTATTCGTAAAAATGGCGGAAAATTTTCCCTGAATTATTTTTATTATTTCGTTCACAATTCGCGCACAAATCCTCCTCTCAAATTCGCAAAGTCGTTGTAAAGATGAGTTTTTTTATTCTCTCTGTCTTTTAGCTTGGATAATATTCCTAACTCGGGATAGATTTCTCAAAGGAGGAACCTTTTCAATATTAAGAGAATCCTCTTTATATAAATTAATGTAATTATGATATTTATTATATTTATATCCCAAGAAAAAACTTTATTCAAGTTCTTATTTCTACGAACTATTTTGCTCCTGCAGTTGCAGCTTTTAAACTTTCTTGGTATTTCTTTTCCTTCAGTTCTATTTGTTTTGCAACCCTTGGCCCAACAATCTTCATAGCGTTCATTAACACACACTCAGGTACCAAACAAGCAAAAGTTCCAACAATCTCATGTTTCCAGTGACCAAAAGTCCAATCTTTTCTCCCTAAATCTCTCAAGCATCCTTCAGCACATTCTTCTGGTGATATTGTGTCAAACCCGGTTTTACGATATGTCATTTGGCTTGTCACATATCCTGGCCTTAATGAAAGGAAATCAATGCGATTTCTATATTCTATACTCAAAGTTCTTGACAAGAAATCATTGAAAGCTTTTGAAGCAGAATACATGCAAACATAAGGGAAAGCTCTGATGCCGTTGATAGAAGAGACATTGATCACAGCAGATTTAAGGGCTTTGGAAGGGGGAAGTCTGGAAAGAAGTTGAGGGATGAGCTTTTTTGTCATGTAAAATTGTGGGAAAAGATTAACAAGAAGAACATCATCGATCTTTTGGTTATCGATTTTGTGGAAAAATCCTGTATTTCCCACTCCAACATTGTTGATTAAGATTGATATATCGAGATCTTTGAGCTGATTGGAGACATTATCGTAGAATCCTGGTTCTAGAGACTTTTTAAAGTCAGCAATGACGATTTTGATCTCAGCCTTTGGGCTGGCTTTTAAGATTTCCTCTTTAACAGTTTGGAGTTTTTCAGGGTTTCTGGCAATAAGGCAGATTTTGAAGCCATATTGAGCAAGGACATTAGCAAAGCCTTTACCGATACCGTCAGAGGATCCAGTGATGACAGCCCAGGTTCCAGGACCGTATTTTTCTGGATGGAATTTATGAGGGAAGAAGTTTCGGTAGAACCAGAAGAGGGTCTGAATGGTGATGGTTATGAGAGAGAGAAGACCAATGTATCCAAGGAGTGACATTGAGGGGAGGGTAGTTGGATAGGAAAATAATAATTGTTTGTGTTATAATAATTTAAATGAGGATTTGAGATATTTTCGAAAGATAAATTGATACGATGAAATGTTTCTTGAGAAAAAGTGATTAGATATTTGAAAATTGCAATTTGAGGCTTGATCGAATGAATTCGAGGGAATCTTCAAAAGAGAAGATTAATGAGAAAAACATTTTGAAAATCAAAAAGATTTTGAGATTCTTCAAAATAATCAAGAATAAACCAAGAAAAAATTGATGACTTTGACTTTTCTCTCTTGATTTTATTTTTCTGGTGATTAATAAGGGGAAATCTAGAATCTGGAACTTTTCAGAGGAAAGCTTTTAAAAGGAAATATTTTTTCTTTTCAGAGGAATTCCTCTAAAAAACCAATTTTTTGTCCTCCCTTGAATACTATCATAGAGCAAACAAATTTTATGAATAACTTGAGAGTGAGTTTTTGATGAATGTTTGTCCATTTTATATCACGAATTGTGAGGAAAAATCCCTCCAAAATCTCATCTTAACAAAAAAATGAATCCCCCTGTTTTTTAAGAGATTAATGATGTAATAGCAAAGCGTCGAAAAGGAAGAAGTCCTGCAAGATATAAAGGAGCAACTGAAAAAGTAAGTAAAGGAGGCAAAGGAAGCAAAAAGCGCAAAGCGCAAAGCGCAAAGCGCAAAGCGCAAAGCGCAAAGCGCAAAGCGCAAAGCGCAAAGCGCAAACTTCTCAGCCTCGAACTCACTCGAAGGCGAAAAAAGTTCATGTCACAAAGGATTTGTTTTTTGCTCACTTTATCTTTTGTGCATAAAATATTCTGATTAGTTGAATTTGCTCTCAGTTTGAAAAAAAAAGAAATTTTTAGAATTTGTAAAAATTATCTTGTATTTAAGATAGAATGGAAAAATTTCTTAGCATGAAAGAGAGAAAAGAAATTGGGATAAAAATCAACTTTTTAGAGGAATTCCTCTGAAAAAAAAATTCCTGTAAAAAACTTTTTTTCTCTGAAAAGTTTTTCTTTTCCACCAGACCCGATGAATAAAATGAGTTCAGATTGGTTTGAGAACCTTCATACAACTTTCAGGCGGATCAAGGAGGATTCAATTATTGCCGATTTCTCCAATATTCAAATTCAATGAAAACTTTGAACTAATTTATTCAATGAAAATTTCGACAAAGCATGAAATAATTTTTTGTTCAAATTGAATTCTCATTTGAATTGACATTCCCTCTTTATTTGTCTGAATATTTTGTATTTGGTCCACTGGAATGAATTTAAAACAAACTCTCCTTTCTTCATGCTTTCTATTGTCACTTAAACCCTGCACAAAATATTTTGGGATTTCTTTCTTCGTTTAGCAAGAAGAAAGAGAAAATGAATTCAAACTCTGAAAAATTGTGAAAAAAGAATTATCAAAATTTCTTTCCAAAAATAACTTTCAAGCAAAGAAGTTTTGTAAGTTTTGAATTTATTCAAGTATCTCAAAGGCAAGAAGACTCAAAATGAAGGAAACAAAAAAATTTATGAATTCTGTTTTTTTAAAAGACACGGTCTAAATTTATTATTTTGTTAACAGAGAAAAAGACTTGACAGCTTTTTCCAAGGAACTCAATTCAAGGAATAGGGTTAAGCTATGGCTCTTGGATTGCTCATGAGATGTCCTGTTGGACATAGGCAAACTCTCTTTGATTCACAACTTTCTTCCCCTTTGTAACTAGCATTTTTGAGGACGAGTTCACATTAATGATTTTCAAAGAACATCATTCATTTTTCTTGTTTTTTCTATGTTTGGAAGAAAGACATCAAGAGAGTTTATGGTTCGAGGATTCCAGCAAGGAGAAAGGCAACTAACAACTCAAGTTGTTCCTCTTAATAGCTTTTCTAACAATAAATTTGAATTTTAAAATCAACCCCTTGAGGCCAAATTTATCAATGCCGATTTATTGGCTCAGGTTTTTATTCATTTTCAAATTTGACCTTTGAATGAGTAATGAACTCATTACAATCAATGGTCTCAAAATCGGGTTAAAGAATCATTTGAAGTGAACTTCTTTCAAAAAATGAAACTGACTCTTTGCTTGAATTTTGAAAATTCTTCTTTTAAAAAACAGTATATGACTGAGAAGGAACAGCGCTTTAAAGGGGGCCTTTCACGCTCTCCTATTCGTAATTTTTACAGAGAAGGAGTATTCTTCAAGAAGTTAAGTATTTTCGGAGACCTTTATGAGAATAGAATAACCCAAAATTTGAAAATTTCTTCTTCGTCCAAGACCCTTCCAAAAGCAATTCATCTAATTTTTCAACATTTCTTTCAGAAATCAATAAGGAATAATTTTTATTCAAAACTGTGTTCAAAAACCCCAGAAAGGGATAGTTGACTGTAAATTCTCTCCAAATGACAAGAAAGGTCAACAGATCCTATAAAGGAAAAGGCTGGAAAATTTAAAACGGTAAAAGAGTTGGAATTGTTTGAATATTAGACTAAATTATGTTGAGTCAAATTGTTCATACAACCCGAAATTAATTTTTTTAATTTTAAATCAATGAGCTTCTGTTCTCACTTCTAACTTGCTCTTTTCGAAGTTTCTTCTTTATTAAATATCAGTTACCTCATCCGAAACTTGCCTTCACTGAATGCTGAATTCCATATACTGACTACTGAATGAATAAAAAGGACATGATAAAAAGATCAACGGCCTTCTCGAATCTCTCTGTCGTTTTCAGAAGACGATGTTGGGAAGCAAGCAGGAAAGAGAAAGGAGTTTAGGAGATGGAGTTTTGTCCTCATTAGTTAAATTGGCGATCTTGTTATTTTGACTGAGAGCTGATAAATTTGATTTGAGGGATAACAAAAGTAACAATTCAATTAAATAAAAGAATTTATAAAATATGTATTTGTTTCTTTCCCGCGTAAGTAACTCTAAATTGATCTGCCCTTTGGAACTCAGGTTATTTCAGAGCGCTAAGTTGATTCAGGCAGTGACTTGAAGAAGGATTGTCTCAAGAGAGAGAATAAAGATAGCCTTTATGAGGAGCAAAAGACAAGATGGAATTTTGTTGAGATTTGATTAAAAATTCCAAAATAAATCAAAAATTATAATTTGACTTGGTCGGTTTTATCCAATCAACTCTTCGAACACTCTGAACCAAAAAATGAAGCTTTTAACAGGGTCCTTTTTCCTTCTTCTTAATTTTCGGAGCTTGAGAGGCTCTTGAATAGCTAGATTGTCCTCTCAAAGCCAGAGAAAAAGTTCTCTGTTGAAATTTGCCCGGTTTCTTTTCGAAGGATTTTTATTATGGAAGCAAAGACTCAACTTGCTTTTTGGATGAGCTAATTTGGTTCATCTCAACGCTCAATCGTGAGATTTGAGGGAAAAACTTTAAGGGAGGAGTAATAAGGAGAGAATATTACGGAGGGAGTGGGGATGTTGTGTTAAAAATATCGAAATTAATGGAGGGAGTTTTGACATACATGGGGTAAAAACCGTGTTATTGAGTGTTTTGAAGGGAAATACAGTTTTTTGGGAGAACGACTTGAAGATTATCTCATGATTTACATGGGTAAAAATAGGCAAATAACTTCGCACGAAAGAAAAATGTTTCTCTCCAGTTTGATTAAGATATCTGGGAAGAGGTGATAAGAGGAAGAGAAGACGCCAAGAAATATGAAAGAAGGATTGAAAGAAGGGAATGGAGTCAGAAGGTTCAAATCAATTTGGAAATGAGACAAAGTTTGGTTAAAATTTTTGTGATATCCAATGAGTAAATTTAAAAATTGAATGCGAAAGGCTGGAAATAAGTGAATAAGAGGAGATTTAATCCCCAATGTTGGGCAACAGAACTGTCAATTAAATCTTTATTAGGAAATTTTAAATAATTAAAGCCTTTTGCTAAAAGCCTTTTTTGTACGACAAAATGAAAATCAAGACAAGGTTAAGGAAAGCTCTGGATATGAAGTTTTCAGACCCCAAAATGCAGGCTGAATTCACCGTTTTGAAGGAACAAAACAGCGTCCGAGACTTCAACGTAAGATTTGGTTCACATGACTTCTTTATTGAGTGAAATTAGGCAACTGTTATTTTTCTCATCATAATGAACTTGCTGATCATTTTTCCGGGTATCGCTTCGGATGATCATACAAATACGATCATCGCGGCCGTGATTATTGGAGTTATCGTTGTGGTGTTTGGTCTTCGAAGATTTTTCAATAGACATGTGCAATACTTCACGCTTCTTGCTCTTTTCTTTTTCAACCTGAGTCGATTTGTGATTATTGGCTTGAACTATGATACGTACAGCAAAATTGGAATGTACATTCAAGGATATCTATACGGTGCGTTGCAATGCGTGGTGTTGAGCCGAATCAACAATCTGTATCATAAGATTATCTTTATTGCGATATCTCTTGGGCTGAGATATGGAATTTTGGTTGGAATCCTTGATCCAGCAAGATATAACACGATGACTTTGTTGAGACAAGTTGTGATTGACTCATTTATCATCTTTATGTTTTATTCAGATGATAGTACTGAAAGGAAGATTTTTCAGAATTTCTTTGAAAATCGTGATGAATTGATCAAGTTTAAGGAGTTGTTGACGGATTCTTTTCCCCAAAGTGTGACTGTTATTGATAGCGCTACACAGAAAACTTTATTTGCAAACAATGCTTTCATGACGACTTTTAATAATTATAGTGGTGAGCAAAGTCCTGTTGGAATGGAAACTGGCACTCTATCGACAAGACACATGAGAAATAAACCAGACCCCACAGAAAATTATCTGAAACATTTACATATTGATTTGAACACATTGAGAGATTTGGAGTCATTACGAAGCGACTTTGATACATTTATGACAAATTTAAATAACTACATCAGCCTTGAAGATTTGATAAATAAGCTAGTTCAACATAATTTGCTGAATTATAGCATTATGTCCATGGCTGCTACTTGTCCGGATCCAGGGAAATCAAGAACTTTTGACGTGGTTCTCAAGAAAATTAAATGGGATCGGGTTGATGCGATCGCTATAATTCTTAACGATATTACTTATCAAGAGAATTTAATCGCATTAAAATTAGCTAATGCTCACAAAGACAAGCTTATTGCGACGGTTTCTCATGAATTAAGAACCCCTTTGCATGGTATTATTGGGCTTTTGGAGATTAGCCAAGCGAAGGTTCAGGATCCTGAAGTGCAAAATCATTTATCGCTTTGTAAAGATAATGCAATGCTGCTCCATAGTTTGGTGAATTCGATGTTGGATTTACAACAATTGAGCACAGGAAAATTAAGATTAAATATTGGAAAGGTTAATATGAAGAAAGTGCTGAATGATGTGGCCCAATTGTTTAAATTCCAATGCAGTGAGAAGAAGATTGAGCTGAGAGTAGTGGTTTCTGAGAATGTTCCTGAATGTATCACAAGTGACGAGAA
>Ga0182738_1006980_pt1 | contig 11580 bp, 14 predicted proteins | sample eDN5th30CBELigMG_FD_128876 | JGI IMG/M metagenome (GOLD analysis project Ga0182738, IMG submission 128876) | Enriched Miracle-Growth compost microbial communities from Emeryville, California, USA - eDNA 5th pass 30_C BE-Lig MG (version 2)... ...
ACGATCACGATGATGAACAAATTTCTTTTGCTCTGACTATGAAATCTAATGACCAAACAGAAAGAAATCTTGACCACGATCATGCTCATGATCATGATCACAAGCTTGACTATGCTTCTAAACTCTTTGGTTTTGATGATATGATTAGCCCTGTTGCAACCACTCTTCAAAAGCCATTCCCTATTGCGCTTCACAGCCCTCCTGAATATCCTCAGACCATTTTTGAGAATAAAGCTATCCAAGAACGTACAAAAACTCAGAATATCAAGCCTCAAAGCCCACCTAAGATGGAAACTAAACCTCAGGCAGTTGAGGAGGAGGAAGAAGATGAAGAGGACTTTAACATTGAAAGAATAAAGGGACTTTTACAAGCAACCAAACTCGAAATTGAAAAGATGAACACCAATCAATTGGACGCTTACAATAACTCCTGCAAGACTGCCCTGGAAGATATGGACAAGGAAAATATGGCAAATAACAGAGGAGGATTTAACTCCACCTATAAAAGTGACTATCCTATGGGAAAGAAAATTGAGGTTGTGAAGAATGATGCTTTCATTACTGTGAAGCAACCGTTTAACGCAGTCTGGGAAAACCAAAGAAGAGTCTTGGCTGATGTTAACAATACTAGAGATATGCTTGATGATGACATTCCTGCTCCACAAACACTCGATATCAAAAAGCATGCTGTAGCTGCTACTTATTCACCAAAAAAGTTTGATGACATGCCATTGAATTTCAGATCATTTAGAAAATAAGAAAAGTTTGGAGTATTCTTGCCTTTATTTTTAACAGAATCAAGGACTACATTCAATTTTTTTATAGTACATAATAGGTAAATAATTGTTGAATGTTTGCTTTTAATGTTTTTATATCGTAATTATTTGGCTAAACACCTTTCAAATCAAAACTTCTCAGTAAAATACTCTCTATCGACAAAAAAAATACATCAAAATAAACATAACACAAAAAAAGTAGATTCAATTCAGTTTGATTGAAAAATATTGCTGTAACTAACAGAGTCTCATATCACCAGAAACCCATTTGCTCTTTGAAACCTCTCTAAATTTGTGATTTGCAGCTGGTTCAGAGTAGGTTAATGTCACATAATTCTTTATCATTGTTGGTTTCACTTTCGTTCCTGCTGTTAGAAAAGCTGGTCCCAAATTCTTCTTAGAATTCTCCTTTTCTTCTAGCCTCTTCTTTTCATCTTCAGTGAAATAAGCTCCAGATGTCCTTATTGAAGGCTACAATTGGGGGTTAAACAAAAATTTCTCACAAGCTCAATAATAAGTACCTTATCTCTACCGGAATCTGGATCGGATGTTCGGTATTTATGGAATGATGTGTAGAATTTGCTACTAAAGCTTGTTCCACTCGCTATTTTGACTATACTTTTAGCTGTTGCTGTTTGAGGTCTTGATTTTGACAACTGACCTGGGATCTATTCAAAATTAATTTTCTGACATCAAACAACCATCTTTACCCACAATTCTTCTTCTTTGACAGCATCTCGAGGAAGTTGAGGATACAACATTCTAGCAACTTCAGCTCTATTTTTATTTGAAACAAGGTGCTCTAAATCAGAGTTGGTTTGGAAATTTGTTCGAGAATTATATCCATAATCTTTAGAACCATCGACATTGAATCGAAGAGTTCCACTGCTTCGAGTTTGGGATTTATTGTCTCTTAATTTCTGGAAATAATTATGAAGAGACAACGCTTCTGTGTTGTTGCCAGGACTAGTTGGGAGGATAAATCTCGTCGTTCTGTTTGGACTTGTTGGCTTTATACTGTCCAGATAATTGTCAATATTGCTGATTGTCACTTTTCGAGCACCATGAGCAGACACTGGCTGCAAACCAATATGTCTTGAACTCAACGATTTGTCGTTTGTAACTCGGATTGTATAATCAGCACGAACTGTATTATTCTCGACAATCAAATTTCCTTCGCCATGATGGGACAGTGCATAGCCACTGTGAACTAATTTTGTTGTCTTGGGGCGGTTTGAAGAAAAGCCATCTGAAGACGCTTGGTCAAGAGAATTGAGAGTTTTTGAATGACCATTAGGCTTTTGACCTGCTAATTTTCTTCCGGTTTGAATACCTTGAACCTCATTTGAAAAATTAAAAAAGTCACTTGGGCCAGATCTAAATGCTTCAGAAGCCTTTTCAATACCAATAGCTAATTCTTTCTTCATGCCTTTCAGCTCCTTCAACTTGGAGAGGATGAAATTCTGAATGATAGAGACGGTCAAAGCATATCTCTTGGAAATACTGAACAAAGTGCCAACGCAATATGGCTCAAACATGATAATCTGAGGTGTTCTCTTTGATTCGGCCAAAACCGAAAATTGCTTTCTTTGGTTCACAAAGTTAAATTTATGGATATCCCAAGCATTTCTTGCTGGAATGACAAATTCAGAAGGTAATTCAGCTATTGCCCAGTGTTGCAAATATAATTTCTTTGTATAGCAAAAATCTTCATCCGCCTTGGATAGGAATGCTGATCCTGATCGATCTTCAAACACTTTAGCTTTATAACTTGGCGTATTCACCACGTATTTTCCAAGAGATTCATGTCCTTGAGCAGCTTGGACATAATGGATACCTGAATTCATTTTGGGAACCCATTCACAAGTCTCGTAGTTAAAACCATACATATCACCAGTCACGTTATCAAGGTAATAATCTTCATGTTTCAGATTTTGAGTCTGCGAATTTATGTTCATAATATCTGATAACTTTCCTCCCTTTCCTTTTCCATTTATCACATTCACATTCTACAATAGAGAGAGATTAGTTTTTCACTCAAGATATTTCATTATTATACCCTTTCGGCATCAGTAGCGGCCAAGAAAACGAGAGCTTGCATTGCAAAAGATGAAGCAAAAAGAACTTTTTTCGTCTTCATGCACATTCTCAGTAAAATCAAAATCTATTTCGAAAATCGTTATTTTCAAGTATTCTCAACACCATGTACCTTGGATATTTTTGGAGACCAAGGCAGTAAATTAGCTTCACCATCAATAAAAACCATGTCAAGGTAATCAAAAGCTTTGGCTGAGCTCTTTTTTAAATATGGGGAATCCAACTCATATATAAACTCGTCCAAATCGTCACGTCCTCGGATTATAAACTCAAAGTTTGTGTCAACAAAATCTGTCTGAGTCCTGAAAATCTAATAGAAATAATCAGAGATTCCCCTTGAAAAGAAAAAATACTTCTTGGATGATTGCAAGGTATTTAGTGAATTCATCTTTCCCTTTGGGGGTCTTTGCGAATCCATTGACAATTAGAATCTTCATAAGAGCTCTTGCTTTGGCTTAGGCTTTTATTCCAATGCAAACAAAATAAAACTTACAACAGACTTAATTAGTTTAAATTCCTGATTGGGTTTTTGCTTTGCTTTCCAAAAATTAGTTTCAATCAACGCTCCGACTTGCGTAATTTGCGTAAGTTAATTTTATTGAGATATCTCGAATTAAACTTTGCTTGAATTAACGTTTTGAGCTCAATTATAAGTTTTGATCCTTGCTCTATTTATAATATTTATTATTCTATAATTCTTCCTGATGGAACGACTAATTCAACTTGCGGGGCACCTCTCCCAAAACAAGACCAACGCTCCTAAACAGACCTTAGAAGTCAAAGATAATCGCACAGGTTTCATTTTTCCATGTTCTTCTTTTGATCTCTTAGGTAAAACCTATGAGCTCGCTGTTAAACACGGCAGTCTCCCTGGGAGTGAGTTGGCCAAGATCACAGATACCGATAATGAGCCTTTAAGACTCTACGACCCTGGTTATACTGACGTCATGTGCTGCGTAAGTCTTTTTTGGATAAAAACAATGAGGTCTAAACATTCGATAGACGTCAAAGATTTCCTTCATTGACGGCGACAAGGGTATCCTGGAATACAGAGGATATCCCATTGAACAACTTGCTGAAAACGCCAGCTTTCTTGAAGTTGCTTACCTTGTTATCTATGGTGAACTTCCTACCAGATCAGAATACGCCTTCTGGTCTCAAAAGTAAAAATCTTTCTTTGCCAAAACTCGCCAACACCTTCCTCCAATAGAGTTATGACCCATACCTTTATCCATACTGACGTTGCTCAAATGATGAAATCTTTCAGATATGATGCTCATCCCATGGGTATGTTGGTCTCAACTATCTCTGCTGTTTCCACTTTCCATCCTGAAGCTAACCCTGCTCTCACTTCTCAACATGTCTATGACGTATTCCTTGTCCCAAAATTCATCAAAATAATTTTTTCTCTCATAGAACTTGACAAGAAGAAATAAGCAAATTCATAGAATTATGGGTATTATGCCAACAATTGCCGCAAATGCTTATAGACATCGTATGGGTCGCTCTTACAACAAGCCAAGATCTGATCTTGGATATGTCGAGGTATTTTTTTGATCCAATTAAAACCTTATTTGATAAAAACTAGAACTTCTTGTTCATGATTGACGCTTTGAATGACAGAAAATACACTCCTCACCCCAAACTCTCCAAGGCTCTTGAAATCCTCTTCATTCTCCATGCTGAACATGAACTTAACTGCTCCACTGCTGCTGTCCGTCATCTTGCCTCCTCTGGTGTTGATGTTTACACTTGTATTGCAGGCGCTGCGGCTGCTTTGTATGGCCCTAAGCACGGAGGTGCCAACGAGGCTGTTGTGAGAATGCTTGAAGCTATTGGTGACAAAAAGAACATCCCTCAATTCATCCAAGAAGTCAAAGATAGAAAGAAGACCTTGATGGGTTTCGGACATCGTGTCTACAAGAATTATGACCCTAGAGCAAAGCTTGTCAGAAAAGTAATTTTTTCTTTGAAAAAGTAGTCCCTTAACCATTTCATCCAATAGATCGCTAATGATGTCTTTGAAGTGTTGGGCAAAGAACCTCTTATTGAGATTGCTGTTGAATTGGAAAAGATTGCTTTGAGCGATGAATATTTCATCAAGAGAAAATTATACCCTAATGTGGATTTCTACAGTGGAATCATCTACAAGTCAATGGGCTTCCCCACTGATTACTTCCCAGTTTTGTTCACTATCCCAAGAACTGCTGGTTGGTTGGCTCACTGGGCTGAATTCCTTGATGACCCTGAAAACAAAATTGTTAGACCCAGACAAAACTACGTTGGTGCTACAAGAAGAGATTTTGTTCGTTTCGATGATAGAAAAGAGGTAAACAATTGATTCTCTAAGATAAGTTATTAATTTCTCAAAATAGAATAAACATTACTTGGAATCTTTCGTCTCTACAGGACAAAAGAGAAGAATGATTACTGTCAAAAAATAAGTACTACTCAAAGTATTATCTCACACTATATACATACTTGCTATCTAATTGAGTCTAATATATATCTTAAGAACTATCAGTAATTATTACATCTATTGATATAATACCAGTATAAGATTATGCAAAAAAAAAAATCGAAACACTTTATTTTTAATTCTCAATTTTAAAAAGTATAGATTAATGTAAACATAAAAAAATAAACAAGAAAAACTTCCACTGATTTATTTTATAACTTATCAACCAAAAGAGCATTTTTGCTCTTAACCCATTTCACTCGTGTGCAACAAATAACAAAACAAAAAATACAACAGCAACAGCAAAATTTATTTATTCACTCATGATCAGATTAATACCCTTGAGCTGCGGGTTGGATATTATTTTTTGGTTGAGTCAAAATAGGTAAACCATCTGTAGGGCCAGGTGTCTCTTTGATCTTTATGTTACTCTGCTTTATTGGCTTTAAAGGCTTTTTCATTCCATTCATGACAGGTCTTTCACTTCCTGGGCTCAACATACTTGTTGCTGACATTGGATGAACCTTCTATTGGAGAAATTAACAATCATCAATATTTCTTCAAATACCTGTGAACCATTTTCTTCACTGATGGCTGCTTCGATAGGACGAAGAGCATGGAATCTTGCTATTCTTTTCAATTCTTTAGATCTATGATGCAATATGCTTGCTTCCTATTTTGAAAAACTTAGACTCTTTTTTAGTCGAAATATCTTCTCACCTTTTCTTTTTCTTTGTATTTTAATTCAAGTTCAGCAAATTTAGCCAATAATTCTTTCTTTTGAACTTCAAGTCTATTGGTTTCTTTAATATGCTCTTTTTCAGCAGTTGCTGTTTTTTCTTTAATATCATCAACTCTAGCTTGCAACTTCTTCACATTTTCTTCAGTTGGCTTTGAAAATATTACAACACTCTTCTAACATTTCAAAATTATACCTCGAATCTTTGCATGGTGTCTCTTGTTTCTTTCACGGATTTACTGCGAGAGCCTTTAGGACCACTTTTATTGGTGGCGCCTCTTTCACTTTCAGTGGCAACTCTTTTATTCCCAAAGTTCTTTTTCTTGATAATAATTTGATTCAATTCTTCTTGTCTTGTGAAGTTCATTGAAGGAGCGACTCCCAGCTTATCACACAGAATACGATATTGATTATTCAAGCACACAAGATATTCTTGCTGACGAACAAAAGTCTTGTCATTCAGTCTATTGGTTTCAATCATGTGCTTGATTTTTTGTCTGATTGCTTTCGCTTCCTCTTGAAGTTCTCCCAACTAATTTTTTATTAATCTCAAAATAATAAAACCAAGGGATTTCTACCTTTTTCTCATATGCGAAATCCTTCTGGAAAGCATCTAATTCCTTGTCTTGAAGCAATTTTATACTCTCTTCGTTTCTTTTGGTTTCATTTAATTTCTCAATCGTTCGGTTCTTGTCTTTGAGCAAATTCTCCAGTTTTGTTACTCTATTAATTCCTTTTAATTTCCTTTTCAACAAAATTCAACCAACCTCTCCTCATTATGATAAGCGTCCAATTGGCTCCTCAATGTGTGAATCTCTTTTTTATGTTGAATTATCTGTCTTTGCACGCTGTCTAATTCTCTGCCCAATTGGTTTTCTCTGCTGTCAACCACAGATTTATGCAGTGCTTCCTCTTTCTCTCTTTTTTTAACCTGGACCTTCACCAAAGTATCTTTGAGCGCAACTTTCAGATCCCTCAGTTGAGTTCTCAAATTCTGATTTTGTTCCTTCAACTTCATTGCCACATGAAGTCTACAAATTTAGACATTAAACTTAGTAAATCTCTTACATTCCAGTTTCTCCTTCAGAATTTAAATGTGTCACATCAGATGATCTATATTCGCTTTTGTTTACGTTGCCAATGGGTCTGGGTCTCATTGGCTCATCATCATTGTAGATGAGATCTTGACGATTTGGGCTTCCCAGGTTTTGCGAATTGTTGAGTTGGTAGGGTTGAGCACCTCCCCTTTGGTCAGCAGAATTAGAGTTCATTAAATTTTTTTATTTAAACGGAAGTTATAAAATTATCTTAACAACTCTGGACATTTCTGGGTTATGTTTTGCAAAATCAAAAAGAGTATTGTAGTACACACGGAATTTATTGTCAGTTTTCTTTTATAAAATTCAAATATTTCCTTCTTTCTTTCTCAGTGAAAATTTGAATGTAAGAGCTCTCAAAAACGATCTCTAGAGCAGATCAATAAATCAACAAAGAAAAGTTTTCCAAGAGAATTTTGGAGGTATGAGAAGATGTCACAAATCTCATTCCCACTCCCTGAAAAATGACTTTATTGTCTATGGTTTTTGAATCACGTTTTTTGTTAGAATCTGATTGCTTCGAAAAAAAATGAAGTTCAAATCAGATAAATATGATACAAAATATTCCCATATAAATTAACAAGTTACAAAAAAGTTTTTTAATCAGATTTTGCAATGTCATATCATATGATGCCTCAAATTGATTCCGAATTTTGGAGAATCGATTTCATAGGAAGGCCCTTACATGAATTATTTTTTTCACCATTTCTTAGAGAACAACATTTTTATCTAATGAAAGGAAAAAATTTGTTTCTCTGAATGCAATAATTCGATAAAAAGTGCCAAAGAATTTAACTTCTAGAAATTTGAGTGACTTCCATTTCTATTTGACCTAAGCTAGAAATTGCTCAAAAATTAATATTAAGGTCAATTAGCATTCAATAGGTTGAATAATTAATTTGCTCATCCATTCCTAATCACCTAATTCTCAATACAATCAAAACAAATCTATAGAGCCATGAACTTAGGCATACTGAGGATCTCTCCGATTTTTCAAACTCAACGAAACCATAATACTTTAACAAGAATAAGATCTGCATTTCTCACTCTCTTGGATGAAATTATGTTGAAATCATTTTCAATCATCGGGTTTCAACTTCTTATCAATAATGGAAAGCTTTATTTCTCAGGACATTCAGTTCCGATTAATTCTTTATATTATGTTATGTAGCGCAGATTATTAGAATTCTTTCTTGAAATCAAATAAAATCGTTCCCTATTGTTTATCTCACCTTATCTCTCCATTGAATAAAAATCCCATTCACTTTTTAGCTCCTTGAAAAAATAAAATTTGCAAACAAGGGGATTTTCCTCCCTAGAGTTAGCTAATAAATAAAAAGAGAAAACAGTATTAGTGCAGCAGAATTAAAACTCCACTTTATGGCTTTTAATGTAACTGTTATTAATAAATATTCCTTGGAAGGAAACCCATCAATCTTCTCCAAGCTGGTTTTTCTCATCCGATCTTCACTTGCCTCAATCATTTTCCAATTTCTCTTCTCCATCAATTTACTTCTCTAGGATTCAGAATTTCTCCCCTGAATGTGAGCATATTTCATTTTCTAAACTAAACTGCTATTTTTCTATGTACAATTTTTTTAGAAATAAAACTTAATTATCGTGAATTATATTGTAAATTATGCTTTAAGATAAATGATGACACTTGAAAGACCTCCAATTGATAATACTGTAAAATCCTACTTGCCTTTCCCTTCTCTGACTTCATTTAGTTAGCACGCTCTGAAAGACCCGAAACATCCAAGTTTTCGAGAAGCTCTCGACGAACTGAATTCCAAACCACCTTTACTGATCTGGGTTCCAATCTTGACATCTATAATAAAGCACATCATCCTCCCAATAAAAAGGGAGACACCCAGACCAAGTTCTATAGTACAAAAACCAAATACCCCAAAACTCAATCCTTCTCTTCAACCTTCTATCCTTCAGAGAAAAATTCTTCACAAAGAGCCCGTAATGACCAGAGAGACACTGCAGCTGGAAGTGATCGACACGCAGGCACCCATGAAAGCGAAATCCTTGACAACAGTCCTTCCACGATGAATTTCAGACTTAGTAATGGTGATTTCAAACAAGGAACCACACTAGACAAAGTACTCGGCGCTCAGTTTAAGAAAATCGATATATTTGATGTGAATATTAAAGAATTCGAACGACAAGGTTCGTTAAATGATCATGCAATTGACGAAAAGACTGATGAAGCCTCAGAGGTCGAGGAAAAGGAATATCAATACGAAAGCTTTGAAATTTTAGAAACTGACGATGAAGAAGATACAGTTTCAGAAATAAATCAAGAAAAAGACAAAGATGGCATCAGAAGCAGCCAATATCGAGATGTCGGCGGCGTCCAGGAAAACCATGAAGTCCTTAGCAGAATTCAAAATAAATATAAATCATCCAAACCAAAATTTTTGCCAAAAACTAAACCCAGACGTCTCAGATCTCGCTCCCCACTTAAAGAAAAGGTCGAAGAGTTGAATACAGAAAATGCTTCTACTGATCGAAGTGAGGCTGAATATAGAAGAGAAAGAGGAGGCTCAACAAGAACAGAATCAAAAAGCTCAAGCCCTAAATTTGGGGCTAACTATTCAGCAAAGTTCCCAAGCTTTGTTGGCCTTGCATTTGATGGTAGCCATCATCATCATGCCAACGCTGATAGTACTCCAACTGGTGACGCAGTTGCCACCAAAGAGCTTGTCAAAAATTCAAGTTCCCCTGGGCATTTCGCCACCACTCAGACTTCTTTTAGAGGCACCCAATCCAATTTCCAAACCACAAACGAAAATTTCAGAACCACCAATGAAAAATTCAGATCAAGTTTCATGAAGAAAACCTTCTACAACAACAATAATAATAAACCTATGACTCAAGTCAATCCCACACTGACAGGGTTACCTGACAGAGATATTGACTATGAAAGAGAAAGAACAGGAACACGATCTAATAGCCTTGCAAGCTCAGTCAAGTACCCAGAAAATAACGGAAAATTCCAACCTGATAAATTGACTGGAGCTGCCCTTGAACAAAAATTCTTGAGAGAAAATAAAATGATGACTCAAAAAATCATTCAGGGTGAAAAAGAATTGATGGAAAAATATGCCAAAATGTTTAAATTAAATCAAAAAGAAAGTAACAAAATATTCATAATAACTCTCTTCTAAACCAAATTTTTAGTAAATCTTGTAAAAGATGAAAGAAGATATGAGGGATCAAAAAGATTATCAACTCCACTTAAAGATTTCAGTCAATCCCGAAACTTTCAAAAAAGAAAAATTATTAACCTGTAAATGATGTACAATGGATGGATCTTTCAACAACAACAATGTTACAATACCTTGTTTGGCGAGTTTTCCTTAAAATTCAGATTTGTATTTAGAATTATATTTTCCCTTGCACAATCAAGGAGCTGATTTCGAGGAAAATTATTCTTTTTTCCTATTAAAGTACCATTTATCTACAATTAATTCGCAATTGCTGGTTGACTGTATGAAATGATATTTACTTTGATTTTTTAAGTTCAGAGGCTATATCCCCTGTCCTTTTATTCTATGTTGAGATTTGCAGACAGTATGTTTATATCTAGTCTTTTTTATTATATTTTTGTAATTACTGGAATCAATCATCTCAAATCCCCAAGGCCCCTCTCCTCTCTGTAAACTCTTTTACATCTATTTTCAGAGGCAGTTATATTTTTTCAAATTCACAAGCAGATGAAATTGAATTCCTGCCTTTAAAATTTTAAAGCACTCAAAAATCACAATAAAATTTGACTTGGCTCAATAATTAATTAAATCTGATTTTGACAGGAATCACTCGTCCTAATTGATTAAAATGCAACTGTTATTCCTCTCTCCCTCTCTCATTATTTTTCAACCAGACGATTCTTGATTCAAATTCAAAATTCAAGCAGTTGTTGGGATTTAATTTGAGCTTCGAATTTTCAAATACCAAAGAGAGAGAGTGAAACTTAATTGCGCAAAACTCTACCGCCTGGGCAAGAACATCATTGACAGTGGTGATTGTGAAAGAGAAATAAGAACTTGAAATTAAAAAAAAAAAATAAAAAATAAACATAACAAGAAAAAATCGAAAACAAAAATAAACAACGAAACTAAAACCAAATTGAACAACAAATAAAAATTCAAAAAAGACAAATAGATAAAAAGGAAAAACAAGAAAGAGAGGATTGTTGTTGAGTGTTGGATTTATTTTATGTAGATAGAATCCACCAATTTGTGACATACATATTTTTATTTTTATTTTATACGTTGTAATAGATCTTCTTTTATGCTGTAATTGTTTTGATATATTTTGTGATATATTGTGGGCGTGTCCCCACGAATCTAAAAAAAAAAAATAGTAAAACTTTTTTTTTTTTTTTTTTTATGTTAATAA
>Ga0182738_1006981_pt1 | contig 11577 bp, 12 predicted proteins | sample eDN5th30CBELigMG_FD_128876 | JGI IMG/M metagenome (GOLD analysis project Ga0182738, IMG submission 128876) | Enriched Miracle-Growth compost microbial communities from Emeryville, California, USA - eDNA 5th pass 30_C BE-Lig MG (version 2)... ...
ACCCGACGCCCGGAGATCGATGTGTCGGGGATTGCCGCCAGGCATTCGCGCGTCACGTCATCGACGATGTTGAGCACGCGAAACCTCCTTCCGCAGGCAAACTGGTCGTGGACGAAATCCAGCGACCAGCGGGCATTGGCCTTCGCTTCGACCAGGATCGGCGCACGCGTGCCGACGGCACGCCGTCTGGCTTTCCGCTTGCGGACCGACAGTCCTTCCTCGCGGTAGAGCCGGTAGATGCGATTGACGCCGGACGGCTCTCCGTCTCGCTTGAGCAGAACGAACAGCCGCCGGTAGCCGAAATGCCGTCGCTCGTTGGCGAGCTCGCGCAACCTCGTCCGCAGTTCGACCTCCGGCGGTCGACTGGACCGATAACGGATCATCTTGCGGTCGGCGGATATGATCTGGCAGGCCCGCCGCTCCGAGAGACCCATCACGGACTTCAGATGCGCGACGGCTTCACGCTTGGCGGCAGGCCCTACCATTTTTTTGCCAGAAGCTCGCGGAGCGCGGCGGCGTCCAGCATCTGCTCGGCCAACAGCTTCTTCAGCTTGGCATTCTCCTCCTCGAGCGCCTTCAGACGCTTCGCCTCGGAGACCTCCATACCGCCGTATTTGGCTTTCCAGTTATAAAAGGTCGCCTCCGAAATCCCGCGCTTACGGCAGAGCTCAGCCACCTTCGCGCCAGCCTCCTGCTCCTTCAGCACCCCAATAATCTGCTCTTCCGTAAATCTCTGCTTCTTCATGCGTCCGTCCTTAATCAGGCCGGACTCTAATCCAATCTGGAGGAAATTACCCGTGGCAGGTCAGCGGGCACAAGGCGAGTAGGACCGCAGGGCGCTGGAAAAGGTCGAGAAGGCCATCGCCGGGATCATCGCAGCCATTGAGGACGGCATGTATCAGCCGTCGATGAAAGCGCGCATTGACGAGCTGGAGCGGCAGAAGGCAGAAATCATCGCCCGGCAGATGAAGGCCCCGACCGACACGCCGGACGTGCATCCCAACATCGCCAGCATCTACCGCAAGCGGGTGGAGCGGTTCACCTATGCCCTGCACAGCCATGACGATGGCCGCATCGCCGCCGAGGAACTGCGCTCGCTGATAGAGGAAGTCGTTCTCATGCCCGGCGAGAAGCGCGGCGAGGTTCACGCGAAGCTACGCGGCGAGTTGTTCGGCATCCTCGACTTCGTTGATGCCGAACAGCGGCAGCGACCGGGGGAAGTTAGGACAAAGGTTGAAGCCAGCCCCCGCAACCAACATTCACAACAGCCCCGCAGCCAAACAGCCGCGGGGCTTGTTGCGTTCCGGGCAGTCGAATCGAAAGCCTCGATCTCCATCAGTTCAATGACAATCACCTCCGCCCGTTTCGGCTTGTCCAAAGCGCCGGGGCGCTGCATGTGAATTGCCGAAAGTCAAGTTACGGTCGCTAAATTAGGGTTTAGCGTTAACTGTTCCTAAAGTGTTCGGCCTGCACTTAGTCATACTATAAGGAGATCATCATGCTGCTTGGCCGACTGCTTCTCACCGCCGCCAGTGCTCTTGCGCTCTCGGGCGCCGTTGCTGCGGCCGAACCTGCGAAACCCGATATCCTAAAGCTCGTCACGCCCGAGGTCATCAAGCAGATGCGGACGTGGATCGAGAGCGACATCGTCCGCATCTCGATCGCCACCCAGAACAAGCGGCTGTCGAAGCTCGACCAGGCGACGATCGACACGCTCGACAAGCAATGGGTCAAGGAGCGCGAGAGCGAGGACAAGCCGCTGATCGCCGCGACGCTCTCCAATCCGCTCTCCATCTATCTTTCGCGCATGCAGGGACGCTCGCTCGGCCTTTATGCCGAGATCTTCATCATGGACCAGAACGGCCTCAATGTCGGGCAGAGCTCGATCACCAGCGACTTCTGGCAGGGCGACGAAGCCAAGTTCCAGAAGACCTACGACGTCGCCCCCGACGCCGTCTTCATCGACGAGCCCGAATTCGACGACGAGATGAAGGTCTGGCGCGGGCAGGTGAACTTCACCGTGACCGACACGGACGGCAAGTCCATCGGCGCGGCGACGGTCGAACTCAACCTGACGGAACTCGCCCGGCGCGCCGAAACCGGCGCGTGAGCGCCCGCCCGGCCTGGAACAACCGAATCCCTCGCAAGGCCGCGGTATGGCGCAGAGGGTGTCGAGGAGCATAGACATGTCCCTGTTGAACAATATCTCCGTCAGCCTGAAGGGCTTTGCCGCCTTCGCGACGCTCACGATCATCGCGACCGCCGCCTGCGGCCTGATCTACATGCGCTCGACGACGGCCACGCATCTGGTCGAGGCCAATCTCGCCATCGGCGCCCTGATCGACGATACGGGCCATCTGTCGGATGCCGTCTCGGAAGCCGATCTCGCCTACAAGAACTTCCTCCTGACCGGCAACCGCGACTTCGTCTCGCTCTACGAAAGCGAAAGCGCCAAGATCGACACCAAGGCGAGCGAGCTTGCGGCGGGATTCGCCAAGACGGCGCCGGACCAGGTGGCCGCGCTCAAGGAGACGGCGGCCATCGCCGCCGCCTGGCGCGACGAGTTCGTCAACCGCCAGATCGTCCTGATGCGCGACCCGATGACGGTCGAGCTTGCCCGCGCCATCGAAGCGACCGGCGAGGGCACCACCCGCGTCGGCGAATTCAACGGCAAGCTGGCAACGCTGATCGGCAGCCTGCAGAAGCGGGCCGACGTCGCCTCGGCCGACCAGCAGGCCGCACTCTCCTCGGTCGAGACGATCAGCCTGATCGTGCCCATCCTCGTCGCGGTCGTCGCGGTCGTGCTCGGCATCCTCAACCATCTTTATGCCGCCCGCCCGCTGATGCTGCTGGCCGGCACGATGCAGCGCCTTGCGGAAGGCGACCTCGACGTGCCGACCGTCTATGTCGGCACCGACGAGATCGGCCGCATCGCCGCGACGACGGAGGTCTTCAAGGAATCGGCGCTCGCCAACCGCCGCCTCGAGGCCGAGGCCGACGAGAACCGCCGCCGCGCCGAGGCCGACCGCCTCGCCGCCCAGGACCGCGCCGAGACGGAAGCCGCCGAGCGGCTGCGGATCGCGACGTCGGGCCTTGCGGACGGCCTGCAGCGGCTCGCCTCCGGCGACCTCTCCTTCCAGCTCGACGAGGCTTTCGCAGCGGATTTCGAGACGCTGCGCCACGACTTCAACCGCTCGGTCGCCCAGCTCGGTTCGACGCTCTCGGCCATCGCCGGCAGCATCTCCGCCATGGAATCGGGCACCCGCGAGATCGCGGCCGGCGCCGACGACCTGTCGCGCCGCACCGAACAGCAGGCTGCCTCGCTCGAGGAGACCGCGGCCGCCGTCGAGGAGATCACGTCCAACGTGGTCAATTCGACCAGGCGGACGGAAGAGGCCCGCGAGGTCGCAAGCCGCGCCAACGTATCGGCAACGGAATCCTCCGAGGTCGTCTCCAGGGCCGAGGATGCGATGCGCAAGATCGAGGAGAGCGCCCAGCAGATCTCCAACATCATCGGCGTGATCGACGAGATCGCCTTCCAGACGAACCTTCTGGCGCTGAATGCCGGCGTGGAAGCGGCGCGCGCCGGGGAAGCCGGCAAGGGCTTTGCCGTCGTCGCGCAGGAAGTGCGCGAGCTTGCCCAGCGCTCGGCGAACGCCGCCAAGGAGATCAAGCAGCTCATCCAGAATTCGACGAACCAGGTCTCCGGCGGCGTCGAGCTCGTGCGGCAGGCCGGCGGCGCGCTGCGGACGATCGGCGGCTTCATCGCCGAGATGAACACGCATATGGATGCGATCGTCATATCGGCGAAGGAACAGTCGACGGGCCTTTCCGAAGTCAACCAGGCGGTCAACGCCATGGACCAGACGACGCAGCAGAACGCGGCGATGGTCGAGGAATCCAACGCGGCCTCCGCGACCCTCGCCAACGAGGCGGCAAAGCTCCGCGAGCTCGTCGCCCAGTTCCGCCTCGGCAACGAAACGGCCCCGGCCGCGGCGCTCCGCCAGGTGGCGCGCAGCATGGCCCAGCCGACGCGCCAGACGGCCGTCCGTATGGCGTCCGCGGGCAATGCCGCGGTCGCACAGGAATGGACCGAGTTCTGAAAGAACGAAGCCCGGCGGAACGGCCGGGCTTCTTTTCATTCTTTTCGGCTCTCCGCGGGGATCACGCCGCGTTGAGCTTCTTCTCGCAGCGCAGCAGCATGCCGTAGAGGTCGCGCGGCTCGTCGGGGTCGGCGAGAAGGTCGAGCTCGGTGAACATGCCGTGCTCGGCAATCTTCTCCCGCACATAGCGGAGCGCGGAGAAATCCTCGATGGCGAAGCCCACGCTGTCGAAGAGCGTGATCTGGTCCGCGCTCCTGCGGCCCTCGGCCTCGCCGGTCATGACCTGCCAGAGTTCGATGACGGGATGCTCGGCCGGCAGTTGCTGGATCTCGCCCTCGATGCGCGTCTGCGGCGGATATTCGACGAAGATGTCCGAGCGCAGCAGGATGTCCCTGCTGAGTTCGGTCTTGCCGGGGCAGTCGCCGCCGACCGCGTTGATATGGACGCCGGGACCGACATGGTTGTCCGAGAGGATCGTCGCATACTGCTTGTCGGCCGTGACCGTGGTGATGATGTCGGCGCCCTCGACGGCCTCTTCCACAGAAGCGCATTCCGCGATGGTGAAGCCGAGGCCGGCAAGGTTGCGGGCGCATTTCCCGGTGGCCGATGCGTCGATGTCGTAGAGGCGGAGCCTGTCGATCCCGAGCAGCGAGCGGAAGGCGCGGGCCTGGAACTCGCTCTGCGCGCCGTTGCCGATGATGGCCATGGTGCGGGCATTCGGCCGCGCCAGGAATTTCGCCGCGACGGCGGAGGTCGCCGCGGTGCGCAGCGCCGTCAGGATCGTCATCTCGGTAAGCAGCATCGGATAGCCGTTGCCGACATCCGACAGGACGCCGAAGGCCGTCACGGTCTGGCGGCCGTCGCGCGTGTTCTTCGGGTGGCCGTTCACATATTTGAAGCCGTAGAGCGTCCCGTCGCTGGTCGGCATCAGCTCGATGACGCCTTCCTTGGAGTGGGAGGCGACGCGCGGGGTCTTGTCGAAGACCGGCCAGCGGCGGAAGTCCTCCTCGATGGTCGCCGCCAGTTCCGTCAGGAACCGATCGATGCCGACCTTGAGGACCAGCTTCATCATATGGTCCACGCTGACGAAGGGAACCACGTTCAGTTTCGCATCAGTGTTCATTTTGCCTCCAACAAGAGAACAGCCGCATTCAGCCGGCGAGCGTCGGGCGATCCATCACCCGCTTGCCCATCAGGCTGGAAACGAGATCGACGAGGAGCTTGGCGGTCTTGCCGCGCTCGTCGAGGAACGGGTTCAGCTCGACGATGTCGAGGCTCGTCACGAGACCGCTGTCATGCAGCATTTCCATGATCAGGTGCGCCTCGCGGAAGGTCGCGCCCCCCGGCACCGTCGTGCCGACGGCCGGCGCGATGTCCGGTTCAAGGAAGTCGACGTCGAAGCTCACATGCAGGAGGCCGCCGGCGGCCCGGACCCGCTCGATGAAATTGCGCACGAGGACGCCGACGCCGTGCTCGTCGATGACGCGCATGTCGTGCACCGTGATGCCGGTCCTGCCGATCGCGGCCCGCTCGGCGGGATCGACGCTGCGGATGCCGATCATGCAGACATTCTCCGCCGGAACGGGATTGGCGAGCGGCGGGAAATAGCCGTCGAAGCCGGCCTGGCCGGTATAGTAGGCGACCGGCGTGCCGTGCAGGTTGCCGCTGACCGTCGTTTCCAGGCTGTGGAAGTCGGTATGGGCATCCAGCCAGAGCACGAAGAGCGGCCGGCCGCGCTCGGCGGCCCGGCGGGCAAGGCCCGGCACGGTGCCAGCGGAGATCGCATGGTCGCCGCCGAGGAAGATCGGCATGCCGGCTTTGCTGTGCTCGTAGGCGGCGGCCGAAAGGGCCTCGATCCAGGCGACCGTCTCGCCGAGATGGTGCACCGCCGCGTTCGGATGGGCCATTTCATCGAAGGCGCGGGGGCTGATATTGCCCGTGTCCTTCACCTCGTGCCCGAGTTCCTCCAGCGCCGTGCGAAGGCCGGCGATGCGAAGGGCGCTCGGACCCATCTCGCAGCCGAGCTGTCCCGCACCGATTTGCAAGGGGGCGCCGATCAGCGTGCATTCCATGGTTCACTCCCATCCGGTTTTCCCAAGCGTAGAAGCGCGGAGTGGCAGATTGAATATTGAATTTTGGCATCCCGGAATGGCATATTGACCATAATGGAAAGTCAGGGAGCCATTTTGGCATGGATGAGCTCGACCGGAAGATCGTCACCCTCTTGCGCGGCAACGGTCGCAGGAGCGTTTCGGACCTTGCGCTGGAAACCGGCGCCTCGCGTGCCACCGTCAGGGCGCGCATCGAGCGGATGGAGCAGGACGGCACCATCGTCGGCTATACGGTGATGCTGCGCGCCGATGCGCTCGAGGATGTCGTGCGCGGGGTGATGACGATCGAGATCGAGGGCCACGTCACCGACCGCGTCATCCGCACGCTCGGCGGATTCCCGGAGATCTCGCAGATCCACACGACGAATGGCCGCTGGGATCTTTTGGTGGAGCTCAGCGCCGCGAGCCTTGCCGAATTCGACGCGGTCCTGCGCAAGATCCGCCTCGTGCCCGGCATCACCGGCAGCGAGACCAGCATCCTCCTGTCGACGCCGCGCTCGACGAAGGCCAAGCTCTAGGCGGCGGCAAGGGTTTTGCCCTTCAGCGGATGAAGATCAGCGCCATGCCGACGATGACGAGGGCGGCGCCGGCCCAGGCGCCGCCGGCGGGCCGCTCGCCGGTCTTCAGCCACAGCATCGGCAGGATCATGGCCGGCGAGGTGGCCGAAAGCGTCGAGACGATGCCGACCTTTCCGCCGGAAAGCGCAAAGAGCAGCAGCGTCATGCCGATGGCAAGGGCGAGGACGCCGGTGAGCGCGGTCACTGCCGCGACCTTGAGCGTCAGCGGGCCCTTCGGCTTCACGGACGAGATCGGCAACTGGATGAGGATGCTGAGGCAACCGGCGGCGATGCCGACGCGCAGCATCGAGGCGAGGAAGGGATCGATGCCGCCGGCCATGACCGGGCGGGCGACGATGGAGCCGACGGCCTGGCTGGTCGCCGCGCCGATGCCGAAGAGAACGCCGACCCAGAGCGGCCCCTTGATCGCTTCCCATTGATGCATCTGCGCGCGGCGCTTGCCGAACACGATGGCGAGGAACACGCCGACGGCCGTGAGCGCAATCCCCGCCACCGCGACGGCCGACAGGGTTTCGCCGAGCGCCACCCAGCCGAGCACGGCGGCAATCGGCGCGTTGAGGGCGAAGAGGATGCCGGAGCGGCGCGGGCCGAGCCGGTTGAGGCATGCGAAGAGCAGCGTATCGCCGATGAAGATGCCGATGAGGCCAGAGAGCAGCAGCGGGCCGGCGCTCGCCATGTCGAGGTCGCGCCATGCGCCGGTGAAGAGCACGTAGAGCGCCAGAAGGCCCGTGACGAAGACCTGGCGCGTCCGGCTGAAGGCAAGCGCGCCGAGATGGCCTGCCGGGCCTGCCGAGATCAGCCCCGTCATGGCCCAGCAGGTCGCGGCGCCCAGCGCGGCAAGTTCGTGGATTGGCATCGGCTTCCGATCGGCAATGCGGTTCGGCAGGCAGTCCTGCGACGACCCGTTAAAGCGCGTCGGGGCGGCTTTCGTCCAGCCCTCTTTCCGTCCGTCAACAATGGGGCTGTCATCCGGCTTCAAAAAAGATCCCGCGCCTCCTCGATCCAGGGCATCATGAAACGCATCAAGGCGAAGGGCATCCCGGTCATCGTCTACGAGCCGGACTATCCGAAGGCGGAGTTCTTCCGCTCCGAGGTCGTGCGCGATCTTTCCGCCTTCAAGCGGCGCGCCGATATCATCCTTACCAACCGCGCGGCGCCGGAGCTGGGGGACGTCCGGGAGAAGGTCTGTACGCGCGACGTCTTCGGGACGGATTGAGTCCCGGTCCCCGATTGGCTATGAAACGGCATGTCTCTTCAATCCGTCCGCACCTTCTTCACCGAAAACGCTCCCGATATCGCCGTCCTCGTCACCGAGCAGAGCTCGGCGACGGTCGCGCTTGCGGCCGAGGCGCACGGGGTGGCGCCGGAGCAGATCGCCAAGACGATCTGCCTGCGCGTCGGCGAGGAGATCGTGCTGCTGGTCGCCGCCGGCACGGCGCGGCTCAGCAACCGCAAATTCAAGGATCGGTTCGCCGCAAAGCCGCGCATGCTCGATGCCGAGCAGGTGCTGGCCGTGACGTCCCATCCGGTCGGCGGGGTCTGCCCCTTCGGCCTGCCGTCGCCGTTGCCGGTCTATTGCGACGTCTCGCTTCAGGCGTTCGAGGAGGTCGTGCCCGCGGCCGGGGCGACGAACGCGGCGGTCCGGCTTTCCCCGCAGCGCCTTGCCGCGCTCGTTGCCGGCGAATGGGTCGACGTCTGCGAGTAGGCCTGCGCTCGCCCGGTCCGCCATGAAAGAGTTTCGCGAAAATTCGGGGAAATCCCCCGCTGGCGCGGGCGCGGCGGAAAAAGCAATATGACGGAACTGTGATCGTCAGTGGCCCGCTCGCGCGGACCGCTGCGCACGGGCGCGGAAGAACCGCGGACGGGCTGCTGGAGGAGCACAAGGCCCGTAACTGTCGCACGGCGGCGCCGGAGGCGTCCGCCAGGGGGAGAAAACATGTTTGAACGGCTTTTCAAGCTGAGTGAGCACGGCACGTCGGTACGCACCGAAGTGATCGCGGGTCTGACGACCTTCCTCACGATGTCCTATATCATCTTCGTCAACCCGGACATCCTGTCGACGACGGGCATGGACCGGGACGCCGTCTTCGTCGCGACCTGTCTTGCCGCGGCGCTCGGTTCCATGGTCATGGGCCTGGTGGCCAACTGGCCGATCGGCATGGCGCCCGGCATGGGCCTCAACGCCTTCTTCGCCTTCACGGTCGTCGCCGCCCTCGGCTTCACCTGGCAGCAGGCGCTCGGCGCGGTCTTCATCTCCGGCACGATCTTCGTCATCCTGACGGTGACGGGCGTGCGCTCCTGGCTGATCGCGGGCATTCCGCATTCGCTGCGCAGCGCGATTGCCGCCGGTATCGGCCTCTTCCTCGGCATCATCGCCCTGAAGAGCTCCGGCATCGTCGTCGACAACCCGGCAACGCTCGTCGGCCTCGGCGATCTCAAGCAGACCGGCCCGCTGCTGGCGATCCTCGGCTTCTTCATCATCGCCGTGCTCGACGCCATGCGCGTCAAGGGCTCGATCCTCATCGGCATCCTCGTCGTCACGGTGCTCTCCTGGGTCCTCGGCGTCAGCGAGTTCCGCGGCATCGTCTCGGCCCCGCCGTCGATCCTGCCGACCTTCCTGCAGCTCGACCTCGTCGGCGCCCTGCACGGCGGCCTGCTGCACGTCATCCTCGTCTTCGTGCTCGTCGAAGTCTTCGACGCCACGGGCACGCTGATCGGTGTCGCCAAGCGCGCCGGCCTCATCCAGGAAGGCAAGCAGAGCCGCCTCGGCCGCGCGCTTCTCGCCGACAGCGCGGCGATCGTCGCCGGTTCGCTGATGGGCACCAGCAGCACCACGGCCTATGTCGAAAGCGCCTCGGGCGTCCAGGCGGGCGGCCGCACGGGCCTTACGGCCTTCACCGTCGCCGTCCTGTTCCTCGCCGCGCTCTTCATCTCGCCGCTCGCCGCCTCGGTGCCGAGCTATGCGACGGCGCCGGCCCTGCTCTATGTCGCAGGCCTGATGATGCGCGAACTGACGGAAGTCGAGTGGGAAGACCTGACGGAAGCGGCACCCGCCGCGCTCACCGCGCTCGCCATGCCCTTCACCTACTCCATCGCCAACGGCCTTGCCTTCGGCTTCATCACCTATGTCGTCATGAAGCTCTTCACCGGCAAGTGGAAGGACATCCATCCGGCAACGGCGCTGGTGGCGGCCCTCTTCGTCATCCGCTTCGCCTTCTTCGCGGAATAGGAAGACAACCAGCCGACAAGGAAAGGGCCGCGCCTCAGGCGCGGCCCTTTTCGTTTGCCGGGTAACAAAAAGCCGGCCCGTGGAGGCGGGCCGGCAAAATCCGCTGTCCCGGTGGCGGATCAGCGGATCAGGAAGCTTTCCGAATAGAAGTGCTCTTCCAGGTTCACGCCCTCCCCGCCGCGGTCGACCACGGCGAAATCCGATACCGCGTCGAGCGGCGTCAGGATGCCGTGCCAGACGTTGCGGGCGATATTGACGCCCTGCCCGGGCGCGGTGCGGAAGGCGATCGGCTCGGAAGGACCGCTCTCCGTCTCCTCGGCGACGACGACGAGGAAGGTGCTGTCGCCGAGCGGAATGAAGGCCTGGCTGCCGAGCGGATGGCGTTCCACCATGTTCAGCTCCAGCGGCAGCGGATAGGGCTCGCCGCGCAGGAGGCTGATCATCGGCCGGGCCTTCTCGCCGGTCGTCTCGATATAGGCAAGGTCGTGGTAGCGCGTGCATTTTCCCGCATTGATCGGGAAATTCACCGCGCCCTCCTGCTCGATGACCTGGCCGAAGGGCGCGAAGGCCTCCCGGGTCAGGGGCTTGATCTCGATTGTCTTCATGTCTTTCCTCCCTCGGCCAGCCGGCCAAAAACACGCAGACGGCTGATGCCGCCGTCCGGATGGATGTTCAGGCGGACATGCGTCACCGCATCCGCCCTTTTCACGAGATGGCCGTCGAACGTGTGGATATGGTCGGCGGCCAGTTTCTGCTCGGGCAGGATCTCCTGCCAGAACATCGACGCGGCGGTGACAAGGGTGGGGAGGTCCCCTGTCGTGCCCGTCAGGTCGGCGGCCTGCACGGAGCAGGCATCCGGGTAGTTGCCCTTGAAATGGGCGGTATCGACGACGATGCTCTCCACCGTCGCCCGTGCGGCGAGCCTCACCACGATCCATTCGTGGCCCGGCTCGCGGCGGCGGCTGGTCTCCCAGCCGTCGCCCATATTGATGCCGCGGCCGGGGACGAGCAAGCGCTGGTGGCCGTAATGTCCGTTCGAAAGCGCGATCACCTGCCCGCCGCTGAGCGCGGAGGCAAGGTCGAAGGCTTCGTTCTCGCGGCCCTTCCGGTCGAGCGCGGGCACGCCGTAGACGCGCAGCCGCGCCACCCCGCCATCGGGAAAGATCCGCAGCCGCACATGGCTGTAGGGCCCGCCCGCGGCGCAGTCGAAGAAATGCTGGGCGCTCGGGCCGAGCGGGCTCGGCGACAGCAGCTCCGTCCAGACGGTCGCATCGTCCGGCCCGTCCGGTGCATGGCAGCCCTCGATGGCGCAGGCCGTCGGGTAATTGCCGGTGAAGAAGGCCGTGTCCACGTCGAAGCCGCGAATATGGCCCACTGTCGCGAGCGCGACGACTGCATGATCGTGGCCGGGGCCGCGCCGGCGGCGCGTTTCCCAGCCGTCCATCCATTTGCCGTGCTCGTCGTAGCGGCCGGGATGGAAGACGGCGGGCTCGTCTGCCAGCATGCGCGACAGCGGCCCGAAGAACTCGTCCGTCGCAAAAAGGCCCCTTGCCCCG
>Ga0182738_1006982_pt1 | contig 11575 bp, 12 predicted proteins | sample eDN5th30CBELigMG_FD_128876 | JGI IMG/M metagenome (GOLD analysis project Ga0182738, IMG submission 128876) | Enriched Miracle-Growth compost microbial communities from Emeryville, California, USA - eDNA 5th pass 30_C BE-Lig MG (version 2)... ...
ACCAACGTGATTTCGATCACCGACGGCCAGATCTTCCTCGAAACCAACCTGTTCAACGCGGGTATCCGCCCGGCGATCAACGTCGGCCTGTCGGTGAGCCGCGTCGGCTCGGCCGCGCAGACCAAGGCGATGAAGAAGGTGTCGGGCTCCATCAAGCTCGAGCTCGCGCAGTACCGTGAGATGGCCGCCTTCGCGCAGTTCGGCTCGGACCTCGACGCCGCGACGCAGCGCCTGCTCAACCGCGGTGCCCGCCTGACCGAGCTGCTCAAGCAGCCGCAGTTCTCGCCGATGCCGTTCGAAGAGCAGACCGTGTCGATCTACGCCGGCACCAACGGCTTCCTCGATGCGGTCCCGGTGGAGCGCGTCACGGAGGACGAAGCGCAGATGCTGAGCTTCATGCGCAGCGAGCACGCCGACGTCCTCAAGGAAATCCGCGACAGCGGCGCCTTCGAGGATGCGACCCGTGACAAGGTCAAGGCCGCCCTCGAAGCGTTCGGCAAGACTTTCGCGTAATTGGTGCCGTCCCGGCGAAAGCCGGGACCGTGTGCCGCGAGGCACGGCGCTGTTGAATTAGATTCCGGCTTGGCCGGAATGACGATTGGAGAAATTGAGTGGCTTCACTCAAGGAACTCAAGGGCAGGATCAACTCGGTCAAGTCGACCCAGAAGATCACCAAGGCCAAGCAGATGGTCGCGGCAGCGAAGCTCCGTAAGGCGCAGGCTGCTGCCGAGGCCGCGCGCCCTTATGCCCAGCGGCTCGCCACGGTGATGGGTTCGCTCGGCGCCAAGGTCGCCGGACAGGACGGGGCGCCCAAGCTGTTCTCGGGCACCGGTTCGGACCAGCGGCACCTGCTGGTCGTCGCCAACAGCGACAAGGGCCTCGCCGGCGCGTTCAACTCGAACATCGTCAAGGCAGCGCTCAACGCCGCAGCCCGGCTCAAGGCCGAAGGCAAGCAGGTCGAGTTCTACCTCGTCGGCCGCAAGGGCCGTGCCCCGATCCGCCGCGCGTGGCCGAACGCCATCGTGAAGCAGTTCGACACCACGGACGTGCGCGAGCCCGGCTTCGCAGAGGCTGAGACGATCGCGAACGAGCTGGTCGAGATGTACGAGGCCGGCAAGTTCGATGTCGCCCACCTGTTCTTCAGCCGCTTCCGCAGTGCGCTGGCGCAGGAGCCGACCGAGCAGCAGATCATCCCGATCCCTGCTCCGGAATCCGCCGCGGCAAGCGAAGCCGCTGTCGAATACGAGCCGGGTGAAGAGGAAATCCTCGCGGAACTGCTTCCGCGTTACCTCAAGACGCAGATTTTCGGTGCGCTGCTGGAAAACCAGGCGTCCGAACAGGGCGCGTCGATGACGGCGATGGACAACGCCACGCGCAACGCGGGCGAGCTCATCAACCGCCTGACCATCCAGTACAACCGCAGCCGCCAGGCAGCGATCACCACCGAACTCATCGAAATCATTGCCGGCGCGGAAGCGCTCTGAGCAGGAATACAAACCGGAGCCGATTACCCGTGAAGAAGTTGATTGCCTGCATTGCCCTTGCCACCCTCGCCGCTTGCGGTTCGGAACAGCAGCCCGAGCCGGCTCCGACGCAGGCCGCGGCTCCCGAGCCGGAACCTGGCCCGTCGCTTCCGCCGCCGAGCCAGGAAGTGTTCGCCGCCACCTACGCGGCAGCCTGCCCGAAGGCCGAGAAGGTCGTTGAGTCGATGTGCAAGTCGGCCGGCATGGGCCATGACGGCTTCATCTGTGAATACCGTCTCGGCAGCGAGAATGCTCCTCGCCGCACGACGAAGATCGTACCCAACGAGGTCGAGTGGAAGCTCGCCGATCCCGACACCGACTGCGCCGCCTGAACAACGGCCCGAACTAGCTAGGAACGCACCATGGCCACCGCCGCCAAGACCCGCACCAAGAAGAGCCAGCCCGCGCCCAACCTGACCACCAATGGCACGATCGCCCAGGTGATCGGCGCGGTCGTCGACGTCGCCTTCGAAGGCGAGCTGCCGCCGATCCTCACCGCGCTCGAGACCGAGAACAACGGCCAGCGGCTGGTGCTCGAAGTCGCCCAGCACCTCGGCGAGAACACGGTCCGCACCATCGCGATGGACTCGACCGACGGTCTCACCCGTGGCCAGGAAGTGCGCAGCACCGGCGCGCAGATCTCCGTGCCGGTGGGCCCGCAGTCTCTCGGCCGTATCGTGAACGTGATCGGTGAGCCGATCGACGAACGCGGCCCGATCAACAGCGAGATGACTGCGCCGATCCACGCGGAAGCCCCGCTGTTCATTGACCAGTCGACGGAAGCCAGCATCCTCGTGACAGGCATCAAGGTCATCGACCTTCTCGCCCCTTACGCGAAGGGCGGCAAGATCGGCCTGTTCGGCGGCGCCGGCGTGGGCAAGACCGTGCTGATCCAGGAGCTGATCAACAACATCGCGAAGGGCCACGGTGGTGTGTCCGTGTTCGCCGGCGTGGGTGAGCGTACCCGCGAAGGTAACGACCTCTACCACGAGTTCCTCGACGCGGGCGTTATCGCCAAGGACGCTGACGGCAACCCGACCCCCGATGGTTCGAAGGTGGCCCTCGTGTTCGGTCAGATGAACGAGCCGCCGGGCGCCCGTGCCCGCGTCGCTCTCTCGGGCCTGACCATGGCGGAATACTTCCGTGACCAGGAAGGCCAGGACGTTCTGTTCTTCGTCGACAACATCTTCCGCTTCACGCAGGCGGGTTCGGAAGTGTCGGCGCTTCTCGGCCGTATTCCTTCGGCCGTGGGCTACCAGCCGACCCTGTCGACCGACATGGGTGCGCTGCAGGAACGCATCACCTCCACCACCAAGGGCTCGATCACCTCGGTGCAGGCCATTTACGTTCCCGCGGACGACCTTACCGACCCTGCACCGGCAACTTCGTTCGCGCACCTCGACGCGACCACCACGCTGAGCCGTGCGATCTCCGAACTGGGCATCTACCCGGCCGTGGACCCGCTGGACTCAACCAGCCGCGTTCTCAGCCCGGCGGTCGTCGGTGAGGAGCACTACCAGGTTGCTCGCCGCGTCCAGGAAACCCTGCAGAAGTACAAGAGCCTGCAGGACATCATCGCCATTCTCGGCATGGACGAACTGTCCGAAGAGGATAAGCTGACCGTCGCCCGCGCGCGCAAGATCCAGCGCTTCCTTTCGCAGCCGTTCCACGTCGCCGAAGTGTTCACCGGCATCCCGGGCAAGTTCGTCCAGGTCGAAGACACCGTGCGGTCGTTCAAGGCCGTTGTCGACGGCGAGTACGACCACCTGCCGGAAGCCGCGTTCTACATGGTCGGCGGCATCGACGAGGCGGTCGAGAAGGCCAAGCGCCTCGCCGACGAGGCCTGATCATGCCCTTGCACTTCGAACTCGTCACGCCGCAGAAGCTGGTCCGCTCGGAGGACGTCCACATGGTCGTCGTCCCCGGCACCGAGGGCGACTTCGGCGTGCTCGAGGGCCACGCACCTTTCATGTCCACCATTCGCGATGGCGTCGTGCAGGTGTACCGCACCGATGGCGCCACGCCGGAGGAAATCCAGGTGCGTGGCGGCTTCGCCGAAGTCGGTGACAGCGGCCTGACCATTCTCGCCGAGCACGTCGAGTAAGGGTCGGCCCCTCGCCCCACCCGGGCATCAAAGTTCGGATTTCGATTTGCCCACGCGCTCCCTCGGAGCCGTGGGCAAATTCTTATGTGCGATCGGGAAGCGGGTCTCCGAGACCTGCCTCGATGCGCAGGCGCACGGCTTCTGCCGGATGGCGGGCATCGAGTTTGGCCATCATGTTAGCCCGGTGAATCTCGACCGTGCGCGGCGAGATCTCCAGCACCCTTGCAATGTGCTTGTTGCTGCACCCTTCGGCCAGCAGGTCCAGCACCTCGCGCTCGCGTGGACTGAGCGCGGCAATGCGCTCCCGTGCACCGAACATTCGCCGCCGCGCCCTCGTGCGCTCCGCGGCTTCCTGTGCGACCTTTTCGAGCACGTTGGCCAGTTGCTCGGGCACGCAGGGCAGTTCGATGAAATGCAGGGCGCCCTGCTTTATCCCTTCAACCACGCGGGAAGTCGTAGGCCGCTCGTCAGCGAGTATGAGCGGCAGCCAGATGCCTGCCCTGCCCAGCGTGGCGAATATGTCGCGTGCCTCACCCGTTCCGTCCCGCGCGACGAGTATGCCGTCGCGGGGCGGATGCTCGGTCAGTTCTTCCCATCCGGAATAGACTTCGGCGTGATGCCCGAGCCCGTAGGCGATCCGTGCAAGCTTCGCCCGCTCCCGGCTGTCCCCATCGACGATGTGCAGTCTGTGCCTGTTGTCCATGCGGCGTTGCTGCACGGCCCGGCACGGCTCGGCACCTCGCGACGCGTCCGAAATCGAGAGAGATGGGGTGCCCAAAAGGGACGCACGCATCCAAAATGGAGCAATTTAATCGGTTGATTGACTGACCGGACAAGTGCCTAGTCGGCAGCAGTAGGGAACACCTCGGTCGTCTTCCGCTCGCGCGAGGAGTACCAGAGGTAGAGTCCCGCTGCGACGATGATCGCCGCGCCGAGCATCGAGATCGCGTCCGGCACCTCGTCGAAGAAGACCCAGCCGAACGTTACCGCCGCGAGAAGCTGGCCATAAGTCATCGGCGCGACTGTGCCCGGCCCGGCCCTCATCGTCCCCATGAAGATCAGGTACTGCGCCAGCGTGGCCGAGAAGCCCATGATCGCGCAGCGCACCAGCACGCTCCAGTGCGGCCAGTCGACCGCGAGCCGCTCCGCCCCGCTGAAATGCCCGACGACGGTCGCTGCGCCCAGGAAGAGCATGGCGGTGACCGACATGTAGTACTGCAGGGCAAGGACGCTGGCGTGGCTGCGGGAGGCTCGGTTGGCGATGATGGTCACTGCGAGACCCGCAGCGCACACCAGCGGAAACAGCACGCCCCAGCCGGCCTCCGCGAAGTTCGGCCGCAACACGATCAATACGCCCACGAAGGCGATCAACGTCGAAATCCAGGTCGCAGGCCGCGAGGGTTCGCGCAAGATCAGGATGGCCAGCAGGGCGGTCATCATCGGTTGGGTAAACGCGATGGTGGTCGCCTCGGCCAGTGGCATGATCCACACGGCGAAGAACATGCCGAGCGCGGAACAGCTGATCGCCACGCCGCGCACCCATTGTATGCCCGAGCGCGGCAGGGCGAGCGCGCCCCACCCCTCACTGCGGACAAGCAGCACTCCCAGGAGAAGCGTGCCGACCACGTAGCGCAGGGTCGCGATCGCGGTCGCGGGCCACATGCCCGGCATGCTCTTGACCAGGGCATCCCCGATCGAAAGCGTACAGAAGCCCGCGAGGACGAAAAGCAGGCCAGCGCGTTCGGATTGTTGCATGGAGTCGCCGGCTACCCTTCAATCGCGGGTGTGGCTACTATGTTCTTGAACGGCGGGGCGAATGTCTGGCCTATAACGGCAGTGGAGGCGCGCAATGGAGGCGCTCCAGCTGCGCCCGGCGAGCCGCCAGACGCCGCTTCAGCGCTTCGTTATCAGGCATGCGACGCATTCCGACCGCTCGGTAGTGACGATAGTCCACACGCATGACCTTCTTGCCCCGGCAGAGCGAGTCCAGGGCGGCGGCAGGGACAAACGCGAGATCCATCATCTTGGGCGAGACGCTGAAGTCCGGACTGTTCTGAACAAGGTCTTGGGCGAAGAAGCCATCGGCTGAATCCACCACGACGACATCGGCCTGCGCGTTACGCATGGCACGCTCCAGCTTGGCAGACGGGGCGACGAACGCGTGGGCCATGGCAAACTGCAATGGCATTACGATGAGTAATGACAGGCAGCACGAAAGCTTGATCGCGCCCCACTCCCGAGCCGGACCGGGCACGGGAACCAGACGGCACCAACCATAACCCGCCAATAGGCAAAAGCAGCCGATCAATCCGTGCAGGTACCTGTAGCCCCACCCGTGCCCCTGATCGACAAGGAGCAAGAGGTTGGCGACGCAGGCGACGGCGAGCGGCAGTGCCAGGCTCGAGCGCTTCAGGCCTTCGGACCTTATCAGGGGAAGCGCCGCAAATGTCAGTGGCAACAGAAGGAGGTTCTGCCAGGCTGCGAAACGCGCGAGATTGAGCCCCCACAGCAGTGGCGAAGCGTCGAGCAACCTGCCTGCTTTAGAGAGCAGGTACCCAAACAGGGTAGCCTTGGGGCCCGAGGTGCTTGCAACGTTGCCCACCACGGCGGCCAGCCAATGCGGATATCCGATCCACCAGAACGCCCCGATCGCCAGGTAACCGCCTGCATAAACGGCCGCCTGCCGCCAATCCCCGCGCACCGCCAGCCACAATACGAAAGGGGCCGCAAACATCGGATGAAAGTGGATTTGATGCAGCCCGGTCGCGAGAAACGCGATGGACAAGGCACCGATTACGCCAAGGGGGCCGCCTCTCAGGAAGAACGCCAGCCACACCGCATTGAGCGCGAAATGCGCCGTCATTGCGTAGGAAGTCATGGCCGAAACCACGAGCTGCGAGGATGTCGCCGCAAGGAGAAGTACGACGAGCGCCACGTCCCGCCGCTCCGGCCAGATTTTACGCGCCACCGTCCATAGAGCGAAAAGGCCGATCACCAGCAGGATGGGATTGGCCAATGCCGCTGTTCCCGTTGCCGTTTCCACGAGCGCGCGGTTCGCCGAGTTGACGGGCAGATAGCCGGATAGCCAGCCGATTTCGGGGGGAACGAGGCGACTGTGGAATATCGGCAACATCGCGCGGCCGTATGCTTGCCATTCGGCGGGCACGAACGTGACCAGTTCACCCGAAGCTATCTGTCTCGCCGCGAGAGTGGCCATAGATTCGTCGCGCGAATGGTCCTGACCGAGCATGATCCACTGGCTGCCAACATAGCAGATTAGGAGCAGCAAGATTCCGCTGATCGCCACGACACCCGGCGATATTCGCAGCTCACCCTTCCACCGCGAACTCAGGCCGAAGCGTGCACACATAACCACCGCCAGCCCCATGATGCACAGGATCGGGACATCCTGTTTAAGGAAGTAGACCATCGCCAGTTCGGTCGGCTGCCTGATCCACGCGACAGCAAAGATCAGGCCGAGCAGAAGGCAGGCCAGAAGCGGGCGTGTTTTGGGAATGGGAGAGCTGGCGCCTGCAGCCAGATCTGTTCTCGCCGTCACAACCACTCTCCCCGGAATGCGCGGCATCCCTAGGACACGAAGGTTAATTGCGGGTAAGCATGGCGCCCGCGTGGAGCGCGCTTGAGCCTCGTCGGCCGGCAACATCCGCAGAAAAACCGTGAGCCCCCAGTCCACCGCGGGTCGAGCCAATGGGGCCACCGCGACCCTCCGCGTCGGTCCTGGCGGGCCATTTTTCCTTCTTGTTTACCATTTGCGGTTAGTTCCCCGCAGGCATGAGCCCGGGGACGGATCGGGCGCGTAATTCTGAAGACACGAGCGACTGTGGGGACTCACATGAGTGCATTCGGGCGGAAGAGCGGAATCGGCGGCATGAGCCCCGGCGCACGCCCGACCTTCGGTGTTGCGCGGCCGATGAAGGCTGACGGCCGTCCCGCTCCCCAGAACACGCAGCAGAACTTCCAGCAGCAGCCGGGTGGCGGACAATTTCCGCCCCTTCCCGGCGACGAGCCGGGCATGGGCGCGTCACAGGGTGCAGCTGCCAAGGGAGATGCGATGAGCCGGCTGGCCGACCGCGCCAACCAGGTTCATGAGACCCAGCACAATCCTGACGGCTTCGAAGCCAGCGTCCACAAGATCAAGGAACAGGTGCTCCCGCGCCTGCTCGAACGTGTGGACCCCGAAGCCGCTGCAACGTTGACCAAGGACGAGCTCAGCGAAGAGTTCCGCCCGATCATCATGGAGGTGCTGGCCGAGCTCAAGGTCACCCTCAACCGCCGCGAGCAGTTCGCGCTCGAGAAGGTGCTGATCGACGAGTTGCTCGGCTTCGGTCCGCTCGAGGAACTGCTCAACGACCCGGATGTCAGCGACATCATGGTCAACGGGCCGGACCAGACCTACATCGAAAAGAAGGGTAAGCTCTCGCTCGCCCCGATCCGCTTCCGTGACGAAGCGCACCTATTTCAGATCGCCCAGCGGATCGTGAACCAGGTCGGCCGCCGCGTCGACCAGACCACCCCGCTTGCTGACGCCCGCCTCAAGGATGGCAGCCGCGTCAACGTGATCGTGCCGCCGCTGTCGCTGCGCGGCACCGCGATCTCCATTCGTAAGTTCTCCGAGAAACCGATCACCCTCGACATGCTGAGGGACTTCGGCTCGATGTCGGACAAGATGTGCACCGTGCTCAAGATCGCGGGCGCCTGCCGCATGAACGTGGTCGTTTCCGGCGGTACCGGCTCCGGTAAGACGACGATGCTCAACGCCATGTCGAAGATGATCGACCCGGGCGAGCGCGTGCTGACGATCGAAGACGCGGCCGAACTCCGGCTTCAGCAGCCGCACTGGCTGCCGCTCGAAACCCGCCCGCCGAACCTTGAAGGACAAGGCGCGATCACCATCGGCGACCTCGTGAAGAACGCCCTGCGTATGCGTCCTGACCGCATCATCCTGGGCGAGGTCCGCGGCGCCGAGTGTTTCGACCTGCTCGCCGCGATGAACACGGGCCACGACGGTTCGATGTGTACGCTCCACGCGAACAGCCCGCGCGAGTGCCTGGGCCGCATGGAAAACATGATCATGATGGGCGACATCAAGATCCCGAAGGAGGCGATCAGCCGCCAGATCGCGGAATCGGTCGACCTCATCGTGCAGGTGAAGCGTCTCCGCGACGGTTCGCGCCGCACCACCAACATCACCGAGGTGATCGGGATGGAGGGCGACGTGATCGTCACGCAGGAGCTGTTCAGCTTCGAGTACCTCGACGAGAGCGAGGACGGGAAGATTATCGGCGAGTTCCGCTCGTCCGGCTTGCGCCCCTACACGCTGGAGAAGGCCCGCCAGTTCGGGTTCGACCAAGCCTATCTCGAGGCCTGTCTCTGATCACCGGCGCCCTCCCTGCGGGAAGGGCTCTCAGCCTCAGCTCTTGATGGCGAACAGGAAGGCTGCGGCCGCGGCGAACGTCAGCAGGATCGATAGCGTCGCCCACGGCATGCATCCGACCTGTTCCGGCCGGTCCCGCTTTGCACGGCGACGGTCGCGCCATATCGCGAAGCCCGCCAACAACAGGAACAGCACGCCCCAGATCACGCCCCAGGTGGCGTCTCCGGCGAACAACAGCCACTCTGGCTCGTAGGCTTCCATGCGGCGCGCAATATTGCTGGCGGGGCGCCACCGCAATCCCCGGCCGAACGCTGCGCACGGCTTGATCGCATCCAGCACCGCCCTAATGCCGTCCGGCGATGACCGGCACCGCTTCGTCCCACCATCCGTTGTTGCCCCTGGCGTTACGGCTCGCAGCCATGGCGGCCCTCGCCACGATGGGGCTGCTGGTAAAGCTCTCGGCGGAATCGGGCATCCACCTCGTCGAAACGCTGTTCTGGAGACAGGCCCTTGGCGTGCCGATGGTGGTCGGCTGGCTCCTTATGCGCGGGCGGCTGGACCTTCTGCGGACCACGCGGCCCGGCGCGCAGGTAACGCGCACGGGTTATGGCCTTGTTGGAATGGTCCTCAATTTCGGGGCGATCACGCTTCTCCCGCTGGCCGAGGCCACCACGCTCAGCTTCACATCCCCGATCTTCGCGGTGTTGCTGTCGATCATCCTGTTGCACGAAAAAGTGGGCATCTGGCGCTGGGCGGCCGTGCTGCTGGGCTTCGCCGGTGTGCTCGTCATTGCCCAGCCGGGAGACGGACACCTGCCGCTATTCGGAGCGGCGGTCGGCCTCGGGGGCGCCTTCATGATCGCGCTGATCTCGATTCAGATTGCCGATCTGAACCGCACCGACCACCCGATCACGATCGTGTTCTGGTTCACCGCGATCTCCACCGTGGTCATGTTCGTGCCCATGCTGGTGTTCAGCAAGGCGCATGACCTGAATGGCTGGCTCCTGCTGATTGCTACGGGCGTCGTCGGCAGCATTGGGCAACTGCTGCTGACGGCGAGCCTGCGGTTCGGGAAGATCGCCAGCATAATCGTGATGGATTACTCGGCGCTGGTCTGGGCGACGCTCTACGGTTGGCTGGTGTGGGACTCCCTTCCGCCCATGACGACATGGTTCGGCGCGCCGCTGATCGTGGGTGCAGGAGTGTTGATCGGCTGGCGCGAACGGCAGCTCCACAAGGACCGTGCACGGGTGGAACCCATTGGAGCCGACCCCGTTTAGCCCTCCGTCTGCTCGTTAGGAGTCCAGCAAAGAGGAGCTAACAATGCTTCGTAAGGTAATCATCACGCTCGGCATTGGCGTCATGGCGCTGACCGCCACCGCCTGCAACACTGTGAAGGGCGCCGGCGAAGATATCGAGTCCGTCGGCCGCGCCGGCGATCGGGCTCTTTAATCCGCCGCAAAACCTGATTGCTGTGCGCCCGCCGGGACGCCCCCGGCGGGCGCAAGCATTTCTGCTTCAGGAATCCTCGTCTTCCAGCGCCGGCAGGCGCCGCGCGGCACGGTAAATAGCCTCGTTGTCGTGAATGAAGCGTCCGGGCGCTTTCTCGCGCGCCAGTTGCAGGATGCCGCGCGCCACTTCGCGCGCCTCGATCGAGCCAGCCTGCGGCCGGGCGCCTTTGCGGAGCAGGTCGATGACCGGACGGGCAAGGCCGCTTAGCCCCCCGCCGCTTCGACGACGCCCCCTCAACGTGCCCGGCTGCAGGATATCCAGCCGCTGGAACCTCATCTTGATCAGCGCTTCGTCGGCCTCGCCCTTGATCTGGAGGTAGGGGTCGTCCGGAAGCAGGCGATTGGCGCCAGCGGCGCTGACCTGGATCCACTGCGGCACGTTAGCCTCACGGGCGGCACGGGCCGTCGCGACCACCAGGTCGAGGTCGACTGAGCGGAACTCCTCTTCGTTCCGGCTGGCCAGATGGACCGGAGCGCCGAGCGCGCAGGCCATCGCATCAGGCGCGATGTCTGCGATCGCTTCTCCCCAGCGCGAGGGTTCGCACAGGACAAGCTGGCTGCGGCCGCCGAGCGGCAGCGGGAACTCCCGCCGGCCAAGGGCGATCACCCGCATGTCCGTGCGGCCAAGCGCCTCCTCGAGCACCTGCGTCCCCAAGAGGCCACTCGCACCCACCAGCAACACGGTCCGCATCTCAGACATTGGACAGCCCCTCCGGCGCGTGGCCGAATATGCGCCTGTGCTCGCCCAAGGCGTAGCGGTCCGTCATCCCGGCGATGAAATCCGCGATGTGGCGGCTGCGCGCAGGCTCATCGCCGGGCAGGCTCGCGCGCCAGTCATCGGGAAGATGCTCCGGATCACCGGTGTAGGCGGTGAACAACGCGGCGACGACTTCCTTTGCCCGCTCCGCAGTTTCGACCTGTTCCGGGTGATAATAGAGCCGGTCGTACATCAGGCGCTTGAGCACCCGCTCATGCCCGGCCATCTCCGGAGAGAAACCGGCCAGTGCCCGCCCGGCCGCGCGCACGTCGTCGACCGACGCCA
>Ga0182738_1006983_pt1 | contig 11574 bp, 9 predicted proteins | sample eDN5th30CBELigMG_FD_128876 | JGI IMG/M metagenome (GOLD analysis project Ga0182738, IMG submission 128876) | Enriched Miracle-Growth compost microbial communities from Emeryville, California, USA - eDNA 5th pass 30_C BE-Lig MG (version 2)... ...
CAGGACTCCGCTCCCGGCAATCGGCACGCCATACCAACCACAGCGACAGCGCCCACGGACAATCTCTCCCTCGAATCGATTACAGCGACAGGTCAAATCAAAGACGTTTTGATGGGCGTCTCGTCGTGCGCGGCAGAGATATCACACCGCGCGACGAACGGGCGCGACGATTCGGGGTGCCGGGGGGATCGTCTCCTGGTCGGAGAGCAGTCATCCAACGAACAAGCGCAGCCTTCTTACTCACCTTCCTGACTTGGCTAGATGGGTGCTCCGATCAGCAGAGGCCGCGAAGTTGACAGAGCGCGCGGCGCCAAGTCAACCTCCATGCCATCGCACCCCGAATGCCTCTCGTTGAACCCGCCGGAATACTCGACAGAATCGTGCCCGATCGAATGATGGCGGTGATGTTCGATGCGCATGGAGGCATCGACCGTCTGCAGATCCGCGACGTTCCCGTTCCATCTCTCGCGCCGGACGAAGTCCTCGTCGCGATCCGCGCCGTTGCGCTGAACGGCTTCGATCCGATGGTGCTGCGCGGGCTGCCGACCCTGCCCTGCCCGCTGCCGATGGTGCCCTGCTCGGACGGCGCGGGCGAGATCGTGCAGCGCGGCGCGGCGGTCGACCCGCGGCGCTGGCCGATCGGAGCGCGGGTCGGCATCGTGCCGCTGCGGCCGGGGCGCGGCGTCGTCGGCGAGACGCTGCCGGGACTCGCGGCGCAGTATTGCGCCGTTCCCGAATCCGCCCTGTTGCCGCTGCCGGCCGCGGTGTCGTATGTCGACGCCGCCTGCCTGCCGACCGCGTACGGCACCGCGCATCGCATGACGACGACCCGCGCCAGGATCGCGCGCGGCGAGCGCGTGCTGATCCTCGGCGCCGCCGGCGGAGTCGGCACGGCCTGCGTCCAGCTCGCGCGGCTGGCCGGCGCCGAGGTGATCGCCTGCGCCCGCTCGGCCGCGGCGCTCGACAGGCTGACGGCGCTCGGCGCGCATCACGTCATCGACACCAGCCGGCAGGACATGCTGGGGGAAGTGATCCGTCTCTTCGGCAAGCCGGCGATGTGGGGCGGCGGCGGCGTCGATGTCGTCGTCAATTTTCTCGGCGGCGACGGCTGGGCCCGCTCGCTCGCCTGCCTCGGCCGCGGCGGACGGCTGGTGACCTGCGGCGCCAGCGCCGGCCCCGAGGTCATGACCGACCTGCGCTTCGTCTGGTCGCTGGAGATCGAGATCATCGGCTCCAACGGCTGGGACGCGGACGACCAGCGCACGCTGCTGGCGATGGTGGCCGACGGACGCCTGCAACCCGTGGTTCATTCCGTCCGCCCGCTCGCCGAATATCCGGCGGCGCTGCAGGCGCTGATCGACGGCGACGTGATCGGCAAGTCGGTTCTCGAACCCGGCTGAGCTCCCTCCCCGATTCCTCCCTGCGCGCAGCGCGGGGAGGTGCCGAAGGGACGGAGGGGTCGGAGGCCACAGTGTCGGTGCGGCTCATGACTCCTCCGGCGCCGTAGGACGGCGCCGCCTCCCCGCGCTCCGCGCAGGGAGGAAGGATTCATCGTGATGTTCGTCGCCGGCGCGCGGGACGCAGGTCGGCCAGCAGGCGGTCGACGAATTTCGGCGAGTAGCCGAGCATCGCCTTCTTGTCGGAGAGCTCGGCCTGGAGCTGGCCGAGCGCCTCGACGAACGGGCCGCCCTTCGACAGCGCCTGCTCGACCAGCGCGGCCGCCTTGTCCTTGCCCATCTTCTCGGCCAGCAGGAAGGTCGCGCGCTCGGCCAGCACCGCGCCGTTGGTGGCGTCGAGATTGGCTTGCATGCGGTCGGCGAAGACGGTGAGGTCGGGCGCCACCTCGGCGATGCCCTCGACCGCGGAGCCGAGCGCCTCGACCAGGCCGGCCAGGCTCGGCCATTCGGCCTGCCAGCCGCCCAGCGCGCGCTCATGCTCCTGCGGCATGGCGGCGACGATGGTGGCGGCGAGCTGGGCGGTGCGCGCGGCGGCGGTGAGTGCCAGGCCCGCGCCGACCGGATTGCGCTTGTGCGGCATGGTCGACGAGCTGCCCCGGCCCGGTGCCGACGGCTCGGCGACCTCCTGCAGCTCGTACTGCATCATCAGCGCGATGTCCTTCGCCGCCTTGCCGAGCGCGCCGGTGACCAGCGCCGCATCCTGCGCGAAGCCGGCGATGCGCACGCGCTGGGCGAACCACGGCGCGGGCGGCAGCGCGAGGCCGAGGCCCTCCGCCAACGATTTCATCACCGGCTCGGCCTTGCGGCCCAACGCCGACAGCGAGCCGGACGCGCCGCCGAACTGCAGGATCTGCGTCTCCGCATAGCTCGCCTCGAGCCGCCGCGTCGCGCGGTCGATGTCGGACGCCCAGCCCGCCACCTTCTGCCCGAAGGCGAGCGGCGTGGCGGGCTGCATCAGGGTGCGGCCCATCATCGGCGTGGCGCGGTGCCTGCGGGCGAGCCGCGCGAAGGCGGCGACGATGCCGTGCAGCGAATCGATCAGCGGCGGCACGGCCTCGGCGAGCTGCAGCACCATCGCGGTGTCGAGCACGTCCTGGCTGGTGGCGCCCCAGTGGACCCAGGCGGCGGCTTCCTCGTCGCGCCGGCGGACCTCGGCGGTCAGCGCCTTCACCACGGCGACAGTGAGCGTCATGCTGCGCCGCGCGACCGGCACCAGCGCGGCGGGATCGTAGAGCGAGGCATCGCAGGCCGCGGCGATCGTCACGGCGTGCTTCTTCGGGATCAGGCGCGCGCGCGCGGCCGCCTGCGCCAGCGCCGCCTCGAAGCGCAGCATGTGGCGCAGCGTCGCCTCGTCCGAAAAGGCCTCGGCGACTGTCGTCGAGGCGTTGAGGGCATTCACCAGACGGCCGGACATTGGCGCTCACGTACGATGTTTCGGAGGGCCGGAATTTGCGCGCATCGGCACGCCGACGCCAGCGTCGGCGACGCGTGGAGTCCCTTCACCGCAATCGGGAGAGGAAGTCCAAGCCCACCGCGATCCGGTCGAATCCTCTCCGGCCCGGTTGCCGGGAGCGGCTCTCATAGGCGCCAACTTCAGAACTCCTGACATAGCCCGCCCGGAGGCCGGAAAATGCTGGCCTTCCAGCCGGAGAGGGTGCGGACCATTGCCTGTCCGGCTTTTCGCGCCGAGAATCCATCTCTGCCCTGGCCTGCCAGTTGGGCCGAGGCGCAGCCGTGCCAGATCATGATCATTGGACCGCGCGCATCCTGCGCGCTCATATGCGCTCGATCATGAGCGCGCAGGATGCGCGCGGTCCAATGAGGATGACCCGGCGCACGCTCATCGTGTCCGCGCCGACCGAGCCGGACATTTCCACACTGGTCTATGTCAGGAGTTCTGAAGTTAGCGCCTATGAGCGTGTCAGATTTCCAACGCCGGACACAGGCTGGACCCGCCCGGTTGGGGCCGGGGCGCGGCCTTGCCTGATCATCCTCATTGGACCGCGCGCATTCTGCGCGCTCATACGCGCGTATGAGCGCGCAGGATGCGCGCGGTCCAATGAGGATGACCCGGCGCATGCTCTCGTCGGGGGACGAAAGCAGGTCTTGTCGGTCCGAGGCGCGGCCCCGTCAGAAGAAGACGTAGGCCCGGACGACGACGTTCTTGCGGCAGCGGGCATCGGCCGGCGCCGTCGGATCGATGCAGGCGGTATGGAACGACCAGCGCGAGACCGAACCGTCGGTGATGGAGTCGTAGCACTTCAGCATCGACACCTCGGTCGGCTTCTGCCTGGGGAACCAGTACCACTCGTGGGTCGGACGGTAGGTGAAGCGCGTGGTCTCGCCGACGCGATCGTCGTAGATCCGATAATTGTTGATGTACGGCTGGTCGGCGAAGGATGGCCAGGCGCAGAGCACGAAGGGAAACTGCTCGACCGTCTCCATCGGCTTGGCGAGGTTGATCGACATGAACCGCCGCGACATCTTCGCGTCGGCCTCCTCCTCCGTATAGGTCTGCGTGCGCCCGAAGTTGCGCAGGTTCCTGGTGAGCAGCTCGCGGCAGCGCACGCGCCCGCTGTTGTCGTTCAGGTCGTTGTGCACGAGGTTGACGTAGCGGGCATTCACGCCCGGATTCCTGTTGTCCTGGTCTTCCGTGCGGTCGCCCGCGTAATCCTTGTCGAACACGTCGTGGTTGTAGACCAGGGCATCGGTCGCGCCGGGGAAGAAGTCGAGAAGGAGCTTCTCGATCTCCGGATAGAACACCCGCTCCACTTCCGCCGAGTCGTAGAAGTTCGAGCAGCTCGACTCGAGATGCGCCAGCGAGACGCCGAGCCGGTCCATGCATTCGGGACTGTCGGGCGATAGCCCCGGATAGTACTCGCCGATGCGCCGCGCGTCGCGCAGCACGTGCGGGAAATAGAGGTTCCGCCGCCGGTTGTCTTCCTCGTTCCGGCGCAGGATCGCCGCCACGTCGCTGCGCGCCGGGTCGCGCCAGATGGCGTTGGACGGAACGATCGAGTAGCTCGGCCGCTCATGGACGGTGTAGGCGAGCGGCAGCGCCACGCCGCCTTCGGGAGCCTCGAGGCTGTTCGATTCGCGGATGTACCTCACGCACTCGTCGTAGTCTCGGAAGGCGAGACCCCAGCGGGTCCTGATCGGACCGGGCGGCGCCTTGTCGATCATGTCGATGACGCGCTGGCTCTCGCCGCCGGCGATCTCGGCAAGCGCATCCTCCAGCGCCTTCGCGGTTCCCGCATCGCCGTCGCGGTCGAACGACATGTAGGACAACCCGCCGTTCGTCGCGATGGGCGGCGGCTGTCCTTCCGTGCGCTGGAGCGGCGGCACATAAGCGCGCGGAACGCTCGATGCGTCCGGCGTCGCGTCGTTGCTGACTACCTCGAGTTGGCTCACGGCACACCTCCGGTTTGTTCGATGCAACGGTGGCACACGGCCCCGGTGCTTTCCAGAACATGAATCTCGTCCGGAACATGAGCTCAAGTCATGCGAACGGGGCCGCCCGGGAGACCTGCGGGCACGAGTGCTCCTCCCGGTCGTCCCGAGCGCAGCGAAGGACCTCAGGACGACGAACGTCGGATCGATCAGTAGCCTTGCGCGACGTCGACTTCCTGCAGAAGCCCTCCTCCGGCCTCGAGGCTGCGGATGTTCGCGGCGACCTCGGTCACGAGCTGCGACACCGTTGGCCGCCGCGCGACGTGCGGCATCACCGTGACCTTCGGGTGAAGCCAGAGCGGACTCTCCGGCGGCAGCGGCTCGGGCCAGAGCGCGTCCAGGGCGGCATACGACAACTGGCCCGAATCGAGGGCGGCGATCAGGTCCTCGTCGACCACATGCTTGCCGCGGCCGACATTCACCAGCATGGCGCCCCTCGGCATCATGGCAAACGTGCGTGCGCAGAAGAGGCCCTCGGTTTCCGGCGTCAGCGGCAACAGGCAGACCGCGATGTCGGTCTGGTTGAGGAATGGCTCGAGCTGATCGCGGCCATGGAAGAGCGGCACCTCCGCGGCCGGCCGAGGCGAGCGCACCCAGGCGGAGACCTCGAAGCCCAGCGATCGCAGGACCAGCGCCGGCGCCGTGGCCATCATGCCGAAGCCCAGGAAGCCGACGCGCCGCTGCCCGGGCCGGGCGATCGGTACCCGGCGCCATTCCCGCCTGGCCTGGGCCGCCTGGTAGCCCGGCATGTCGCGATGGAGGCGCAGGACGTGCATGACGACATATTCCGTCATCATCGGATCGCCGCCCGGCGGCTCGACCTTGCCGAGCGGCACCTTCGGCAGCTTCGGATGCTTGACGATGTCCTCCACGCCCGCCGCCCGGCTGAACATGGCCTTGAGATTCGGGAAGGCCGGAAGCTGGTTGAAATCCGGATGCATGAAGGCGAGGTATTCGATGTCCTCCAGCTCGCCCGCCTCGGGCCAGAAGCGGATCGGCAGGTCGGGAAGCTGCTCCCCGAATGCCTCGCGAAATGCCTCGGCACTTCCGATGACCTTGTCGAGATTGACGATGAGCAGCGCCATGAACCCTCCGGAGCGACGCCAATCGCGACGTCTCGCTCGCCAGGATGATAGAGGAGAAGACCGGTCGACCCAAAGCTGGGGGACAGGCCCGTTCGGTTCCCGAGGGTCTGCGCTGCCGCAGGCGGTCAACTCCAATGGCGCGCGCCGGCGAACGCCTAGGCCGAAGCGGGCAACGGCAGGTCGAGCGACGTGGTGCGGCGCAGCTCGCGGCGGTGGGTCCTGTCGTCGAACGGCCGGGCGCGATGCATGGTGCAGCGATTGTCCCAGATCACGAAATCATGCGGCCGCCAGACGTGGCGGTAGATGAACTGCTTCTGCGTCGCATGGTCGGTCAGGTCGCGCAGCAGCAGCCGGCCCTCCGGCACCGGCCAGTCGACGACATGGGCGGCGTGCGAGGCGAGATAGAGGGCGCGCCGGCCGGAGCCCGGGATGGTGCGCACCAGCGGATGGACGGCGCCCTTCAGCTTGTCCTGCTCGTCCTCGCTGAAATCGAAGCCGAGCACGTGGCGCGAGTAGACGATGGAATGATAGACGCGCAGCCCCTCGATCTCGGCGCGGGTCTCCTCGTTGAGCGCATCGTAGGCGGCACGCATGTCGGCGAACTCGGTATCGGCGCGCACCGGTGGCACCACCCGCGCCGACAGCATCGAGTAGCGGCCCGGCGGATCGACGAACGATGCATCGGTGTGCCACAGGCGGTTGGCGACCGAGGAGGCGCGCATGCGGTTGTTCGCGTCGCGGATCCTGCCGTCCCTGTCGACGTTGGAGACGTCGGCCAGCGCCTCGTTGCCGAACCGGTTGGTGCCGATGGCCGAGGAGGAAGTCCGGGCATGCAGCGTGCCGTCGAAACGCTGGGCGAAATCGATCTGCTCCTCGTTGGTGAAATCCTGGTCGCGGAACACCAGCACGGCGTACCTGTCCATGCCGGCGCGGATCGCCTCCAGCGAGTCGCGATCATGCACCTGGCGCAGGTCGATCGCGCCGACTTCGCCGGCGAATACGGGCGTGAGCGGCGTGATGGTGACGGTCATGCGATGCTCCCTTCGTGGAGAACGAGGAGACCATCCTGATTGAAGTCCCTACGACGACCAACACGGATTTTGTCGCCGGGGAGGCAAGGAGAGCCGCGGCCTCCCCTTATCGCGGGGACAGCCTCACCGCCGTCATGTAGTGCTGGCGGTAGTAGTCGGAGTCGAGGGCGGTGACCGAGACCGGCGCGCCGCGATGCGTGGCATGGACGAACTGGCCGTTGCCGGCATAGATGCCGACGTGGGTGAAGGTGCCGCGGTGGCCGAAGAAGACGATGTCTCCGCGCGCCAGGTCGCCGCGCGCGACAGGCACGCCCTCGCGCGCCATGCCGTCCGGCATGCGCGGAATGCTTCGTCCGAAGACCGCCCCGTAGAGGTAGTAGACGAAGCCGCTGCAGTCGAAGCCCGTGCGTGGCGAGATGCCGCCGTGGCGATAGGGCGTGCCCAGGTATTGCATGGCGCGCGAGACCAGGCGGTCGCCCCAATCGTTCCCGGCCGCGGGGGTGGCATATGAAGCGGAGACCACTGCGGGCTTCGCGCTCGTGAAACCGGAGAAGGCACCGTTCTCCTGCTGCCATCTGGCGTTGAGCTGATCGGCGACGTTATCGGTCGGATCGGCCCTGGGAGCTGCCTTGACCGAAGGTTTCAGCTTCGACTTGGCCGGCGCCTTGACCTGGGCAGTCGCGGGAGAAAGAGCGCCCGCCGTCCCGAACAGCACCAGACCGGTCAGCACCACCACCGAACAGGCTGTCGCCCTGGCAATGCCTCCTACGCTCGGGCGCCTGTAGCACCCGGTTCCCAACGCCATGAACTTCTCCCCCTCGGGACTAAATACAGGGCGGCCAGCGGCCTCCCTCATAGTGTCGAAGGGCGATCCGTCCGTCCAACGAATGTTGCAAATTTGCCACAATAATTCGAAGCGGCAACGCGTTGATCGCGTTCATTTTTCGCACCTTCCGTCGCCTGTTCTCCACGGGCAGGAGCGACTGAAGGCGATGCTCTGCCACGATTGGAGCCTTGAACCGCGTTCCTGATGCGTGACGTAACCGACCGTCCCGCTTCACCCGGGCCCAGATGCCCGCGGCCGTGGTCCCCTGCTCTCATCGGCCGCGGCGAAATGCGCCAATTGATCGGTACGAGCCTTCCTGAACGACGGGCGGCCGGTCACGCGGGTCAGATAGCTGTCGGTCGCGGGGCGATCACCGAAAGAGCGGACTTTCGAAACCCGGAGGACATCTGCCATCAGCAGATCCGCGGCGGTGAAGCGATCGGCGGCGAGCCATTCGCGCTCGCTCAGAACCTTCTCGAGCTGGTCGAGGCGGTTTCCCATCCAGCCGGCAAGCCCGTTGTCCTCCACACCGGACACCTCGAGGAACCACCAGGGAACGGCGACCATCTCGATCGTGTTGAGCGCGGCGATCATCCATTGAACCGTTTCCGCTTCTCCAGCCGGATCGCGCGGCATCAGCCTTTCGCTCTTCCGAGCCAGATGCAGCAGGCCGGCACCGCTCTCGAATATCTCGAGCTTGCCATCGCTCAGGAACGGAACCTGGCCGAAGGGCTGGCGCGACAGATGATTGGTCTCCCGGCCGTCGAAGGGGACGGTCCGCACCGAGTAGGCAAGCCCGGCTTCCTCGCACGCCCACCTCAGCCGCAGGTCGCGGACGAAACCACGCGGGCCTTCGGGGACCCAGTCGTAGGTCCAGATGATCAGTTCGCTCACGGTATCCGGCACCTCTCAAGACCTCGATCCGACGATGAACTCTACCTGTTGCCCGGTGCTGTTTGCATTTCCTCCGCTGGGCCCGCGGCTCTCCAGAGTTCAGAACTCCTGACATGGACCAGCGTGGGAATGTCCGGCCCGGTCGCCGCGGACACGATCGGGTCCGGAGCTCATAGGCAAGAGCTCGCTGTTCCGGCGAGGCTGCGCCTCGGACCGGCGGTGCGCCGGGTCATCCTCATTGGACCGCGCGCATCCTGCGCGCTCATGATTATGAGCGCGCAGGATGCGCGCGGTCCAATGAGCAGGATCGGGCACGGCTGCGGCGCCGCTCGTCGCTCCCCGAGCACTATCCTGCTTGATCCGCTGCTTCAGCACCGTCGAGGGGCTGGTCGCCCCGTCATCGGTGCCTTCCGTCACTTGGCGGCGGCCCGGGAAAGTTGCCCGTCGGGGCTCCTGATGCCGCGTTCGAGGCTGAGCCGCCGGAAGGGAATCACCCACCAGATCAACGCCAGGGCGAGGAAGAATCCGACGGCGCGGAGATAATTCAGCCAATTCGTCCTGGCCTCCGAGACGGTGACGACGGCGCCCGCGGCGAGCGGACCCAGCACGAGGTCCTCCTCGCAGGCTGCGAGCGGGACCGGCGCACCGCCGGCGCTGTACCCGACCAGGCCGACCGGCCCATGCCGCACCACGAGGAAGGACGTGTCCGCCTTCAGGCCGGCGCGCAATTCGGGATAGGTGGCGCGCCGGGCGCCCGGCGTCTCGCAGTTGTGCGGCAGCCCGGCGTAGTTGGGCAGATATTCGCGCACGCCCCAGATGCCGTCGCCGCGATCGTACTCGACCAGGGCGGTGCGGTCGTTCTCCCATCCTCGCATCATGTCCTTGACGTAGGTCGGCTCGAGATCGAGCATCAGGAACATCATGCCCGCCAGCGAGGCGGCCGCCAGCGGCGCGAGCGCCCAGCGGGACGGCTGTCCGGTTTCCCGCCAGCCCAGCAGCAGGGCGCCGAACAGCAGGAAGGCGACCGGCAGGGCGAGCCGCCAGACGAAGAGCGAGAGCGCGAGCGTCGGGATGTATTTGGCGACGTCGAACAGATAAACGGTCTGCAGCGCGACGATGGCGAATCCCGCGGCGACCGGCACCCAGACCCGCACCGGCAGGCGGGCGCGCGAGACGAAGACCAGCACCAGGACGGCGATCGGCAGCCATACCCCCACGGTGCGGTCGTTGCGCGGGCTCACCATCTCGGCAAGGGTCTGGAAGGACTCCCGGAAATCCGTCGGCAGCGCGTGCGGCCCCAGGATCACGCCCTGCCACAGCGACTGCGGCAGCCAGAACGGCGCGCCCAGCACCATCGCGACCACCATGGGCACGAAACCGCGGCGGATGAGGCCGACCAGGGTCAGGCCGGTCAGCGTGTAGGCCACCAGCACTTCGGCGACGAGGGTCTGCACCATGATGATCGGATGGCCGCAGACCTGCAGGAAGAGGAAGGCCGTGAGCGCCCGGCCGTTGGACGACAGCGCGCCCAGCACGACCCAGGGCAGCAGGCAGTAGACCCAGAGCTCGCCGAGCGAGCCGCGCGCGAACCACAGCGAGTAGACGTAGTTGGCGCTCATGAACAGGAACGCGATCAGGTAATCGGTCTCCACTCGGACGGGCGAGGGGTTGGCCGGCCTCGTCCTCTCGATCAGCAGCTGCAGGCCGTAGCCCAGCACGATGAAATGCAGCGCCATCACGAGCTTGAAGGCATAGAGCGCCGGCAGGCCGAGCAGGTTCAGCAGCGTCGGCACCAGGTAGGGGATCTCGCTGTAGTAGACGAAGGTCGGCAGAGTCTCGCCGTTGTTCGGATTGGTCAGCAGCGCGCTGATCGTCCCGGTCCGGACCTGATCGGCCAGCGCCGCGATCCGGTAGACGTGGGTGTAGGTGTCGTCGCCCCAGGAGAACAGGAAGTCGATGAGGATCGTGCCGATCAGGCACCAGAAGGCCCGCTTCGCCTGTCCTCGCCAGAGGAGCCAGGCCGACAGGGCCGCAAGCGCGACGAAGGGCACGATATAGGCCGCGAAGAAGACGGGATGCTGGAGCGCCGTCTGGTGGTGACCTTCATAGATGGTCTGGAGCTTGCGAACGACCAGCGCCCACATCTTCCGGCCTCCCCCCGCCGTGACGTCATCAGCGCCGCCCGATGATCTGCCCCCGATCGCGCGGCCGGGAGACCCTACAACAGGGTACGCGCGGCCGTGAGGAAGAATTCGTCGCGTGCCGCGGCGGGAATTCGCGCGGGGAGGTGGCGCCGTCTTGCGGCGACGGAGAGGTCAGGGGCCGCACCGATGCTGGTGCCCATGACCCCTCCGGCCCGGCGATGGGCTACGGCGAGACGGCCTGCTGGATGCGGCGCTCGTCGAGGCCGACCGAGCGGGCCGTCTCGACGATGGCGGCCCAGGTGTCGTCGGGCAGCGGCACGCCTTCGGCCAGCCGCTTGCGGCGCATGCGCGCCTCGGGCTCGCCCGGGACCAGGATCTCGCCGCCGTCCGACGCCGGCCGCGAGCTCTTCACGAAGGCGACGTACTTCGCCACGTCCTTCGGGAAGAAGCCTTCCGGGTCAAACACCCTGGGATCGACGTAGAAGGACAGCATGCCGTTGGCGAAGCGACCGCGCCTGGGATCGGTCGCGCCGTTGCCGGCCAGCGAGCCACCCAGCATCTCGCACATGAAGGCGAGGCCCGAACCCTTGTGGTCGCCGAACGCCCGGATCGCGCCGGTGCCCTTGCTGTGGTCGCGCGGACCGGTCGGGGTGTAGTCGCCGTAGAGCAGGTGCGGATCGCCGCTCG
>Ga0182738_1006984_pt1 | contig 11574 bp, 4 predicted proteins | sample eDN5th30CBELigMG_FD_128876 | JGI IMG/M metagenome (GOLD analysis project Ga0182738, IMG submission 128876) | Enriched Miracle-Growth compost microbial communities from Emeryville, California, USA - eDNA 5th pass 30_C BE-Lig MG (version 2)... ...
AACCTTGATGTTTTGAAGGGCCCAGCGGCCGTTGTTGCTTGCTTTGGTGGAGCCAGCAGTGGAATAGTCAATGTCAAGAACATAGACGCTGCTTGATCCGATAACTTTAAAGTAAGTATCTTCAGTAATCAACATAGCGGTATCTTCATCAATACCGAAGCCAATGTGATCATAAGTTCTCTTATCATAGATCAATCTAGAAAGGGAGCCTTGTCTTCCTCTTGTGTTGAAATGAACATCGAGGAAACCTTGATTGAAAATACCGAAGCCTCCCAAAGGATAGTAAGCAATACCGTTGACTAAAGCACTCCAGGAATCTTGAATTTTCATAAAGGGATTTCCTTGCAAAACCAGAGTTCCAGCAGATGAGCCAAAAATAGCAAGATCGTCGCTTGCGACTCTTGACTTGATCACAGACAAAGCAGAAGACTCGACGCCGCCAGGGTAAAAACAGTCAAGAATGGGGCCAGTATTACCACCGTTAAAGTAAATACCAGTCATTGACTTGATCTTTGTGTTCCAGGCTGTCGAAGAACAAGTTGTGCCGTTGTCAGGGTGGAAAGGAAGCCATTCAATATTTGAGAAGCCATATCTGTTTTTGAAGATAGACATGATTGATCTTGCTGTACTTTCTGCGATTTCGAGGGTAACGCCAGCAGTAATGACACCAATATAAGGGGTTCTGCCACTTGGGGAAGCCAGGTCAATAAAGGCTTCATAAATGGCGCTGTTGGTGCTGAGAACACCACCGCCTGCAAGCACGAGCTTTGCAGCGTGAGAAAATGGCACGAAGATAGCGAGAACCAGTAAGATTTTTGTGAGACTGTTCATTTGGAGTTAGGAAGTTTGGCTTAAGAATTTTTTATAAACCAGCTTAGTGAGGTGAAGGTAATATAGTCCAAAAGGATAAAATTAAGATTTAGATTGTGTGTGAAAATTCATCTTGATGGATTTTGGTGTCTCGAACTTTCTCTTTTAGTCCCATAAAATCAATTAAACCTTTAAAATCTCTGTTGAATAATAGTAGCATTAAGAAAAGGGTGTGTTATTAATTATTGGCGGACTAATTTCGTTTGGATTTTTCCTCACTTCAGATCGAACCAGAAAAGGATCCTTCTAAAGATTTTATGGAAAGAGTTTTCGTAAAAGAACATAGGATTTGAAAATTTTTAAGGAGGAAGGGAGTTTGAGGGTCGAAAGAAATGGTGAAAAATTTAATTTGACTTTTGATGAATCCCCAAAGGAAAAATTATTGAAAGCGTTTGATTTGATTTAAAATTCAATTTTGTTCTTTCTTGCAGGAAAATCAAATTTCCCTCTCTCTTTATTCCTTTTTTCCAAATCACGCCATGAAAATCTTCAAGGCACTAAAAAAATCTCCCGACCCCCTTTATTGCTATCCTGTTGTGATCATCATTCCAGGTGCTCTAAAAATCACTTTTCTCTGTATTTTAAGCAACCTTCACCCAAGGTTGTCTCTTAAACAAGAGGAAACACATTGTCTTGGTCAGTCTTTCAGTGTAATAGCTTCCTGTGTGGTATGCGAAAAAAATCAAGGGTCTCTACTCGAGCAATGGAAGGGCGCTAATTTAATTAAAAAAACCTTGACAACGCAGGAAACCTTAATTATTAATTTGGTCTCTTCTAAATTCGTCTTGATTAATCGCTGCTCAAGGTCAAATTAACGTAATTAACTTTCAAACTACAGTGTTGTACATCAAAAGAATGTCAAAAAGTTTTTGCCTGTGTCCTTACTTTCCTTAAATGGAAAAACCTTGTGCTGAAATTACAATAAGAATATCAACCCTGAAGGAGAAAAGAGTGAAAGGAGACTTTTAGAAGGAAGGCCATGGGAACTAATTTTTTTATTAAATGTCTCCAACTCCCAATATTGGTCACTTCTTTGTTTGAATTTAATTTTTTGTTTCAACCTTATGAGCTCCTAACTAAATTTTATGTGAAAAAATCAGATGAGGAAAATTTGATATTCTTGCTTAATATTTCATAGCTAACTCGATGAAAATGAGTTTATATGTCTGAAGGTTTCTGATGATGGGGACTAGGCAAGTTGGCTGGGAATACTATAAAAGTTTTCGTGGGAAATAAGCATAGTTTCTTTTTTTCTTTAAAGAATTCAATTTAGTAACTAGGCAAGAATTTTGAGCCGCGAAAATATAATTTTAGCTTGCCTTCTTCTAAAGTTTGAAAATAACAAAGAACATGAGGAAAAAGAAATCCTATCTAACAAGTTTAGCATGGACTCGATGCTTCAATGTTAGCATTAAAAATAATGAATCATTTCTTAAAAAAAGTACATAGAATGGTTTTTCGAATCCTAAATTTTCTCAACTTATTCTATGTTATTTTCTTTCGAATAAGAGAGCCTAAAATGACATTCAATAGGGTAAATAAATTTTTTAGGTTCAAACTCAAACTTGAACAAATCAGTTATATCATAACTCTTTAATAACTCTCGATATAAAAATAATTTTCATACTCTATTTAATAACGATGAAAATCTCAAATAAATCTTAATCATATTATCAGTTTCCCAGTTGAGTTGTTAGGTGGATGAAAATAATTCAAGATTTATTTTAACCCCCAAATCCAATATTCAACGCTAAATAAAGGCTCTTAGCCTCTCTCTAACCCTCATCTTAACAATTCTTATAACAATAGATATCAATATATAAATTGATAAATGAAGTATAAGCCACACCATTGATTGTTCCGCTAAAAGCTTCTGAAACCGAAGTCTTTCTCAAATTCACTCTATATTCTGGATCAATTTCTGAAGTTATTCCATATGTAGAAGTGGCAGTGCTTGATGCAAACAAGCTCTTTGCAATAGTCGTAAAGCTAGAATCCGCAAAAATATCATTTGAATAAGTTGCTGACACCTTCTTTCCCAAATTTCTCGTCTTTCCTCGTGCTAACGTAATGACCTTTGTCCCATAATTATAGCCATCTCCTGAGGTCAAATAATGGACTCTCACGCTCCTAATCGCCCATTGGTTCTTATTGGTTGTGGAAGTGGACCCCTTTACCGCGCTTCCCACGTCAATAATGTAAACCCCAGCTGTTCCAACGACCGAAAAACTCGTATCACTTGACAGTACCATGGCTGTATCTTGATCAACGCCAAATCCAATTGTAGCAAGACTCTTCTTATCATAAATCAGTCTTGTAAAAGCCCCGATTCTTCCTCTTGTACTGAAGTGAACATCAAGAAATCCATGCGGAAAGATACTGAACCCTTGTGAGGCATAAATTGGCCCATAAACCAGCGCATTCCAAGAATCTTGAATTTGCAGCACTGGAGTCGTCTGGAAAATCACTGTCCCTGCAGAAGATCCATAGAGAGCTAGGCTACCACTTGCATACCTCGTTTTCATAATAGATAAAGCAGAAGTGACTTTTCCATTTGGCAAGAAGCAATCAATCATAGGCTCAGAGTTACCTCCATTAAAGTACAACCCAGTCATGGAATCTAATGCTGAGTTCCAGGCTGTCGAAGTACAGGTCGTGCCGTTCTCAGGATGATAAGGAAGCCAGACAACGTTCTTGAGCCCATAAATGCCTTTCAGCTCAGCAATGATATCATTTGCTGTGCTTTTAGCGATATCCAAGGAAGTTCCGGCCGTTATAACACCGATATAAGGGGTCTTTCCAGAAGGGGAGGCCTGAGAGATAAAGGCATCGTAAACTGCATAGTTATAATTGCTAACGAGACCTCCAGCGAGGACCGCTTTTCCGCATTGAGTTGGAAGGGGAAATAGGATAAAAATAGCAAAAATTGAGAGGAATAGATAATACATAGCAGACAAAAGAAAGATTATAGAAAGGGAGATTTGGAGGCCCAATATATAGGATAAGGGACATAAAATTAGTAATCAGACCCTCCCTAAAAATAGAGAGAAGATCAAATATGAATGATTCACGGGGATAAAATTAACAAATTCAAGGAGATTTTTTTGTTGGTGTCCTTTCTTCAAACATAAAATGGGTTGTATTGTTTTAGGGGGACGATTGGATTTTTTCTGAGGAGAATACTTTTTAAAGCAAGTCAAGAGAAAGAGATTGTTATTATAACGTGTGTTTTTACTAGATTATTTTCTCTCCTTGAGGATTTCTCCAATATTCAACCCCTATTAATTCCTATGCATACATTTTTAAACACCTTCTTTTTGAAGAAGATTACAAAGTGAACTTGCCTAGTCAATTAACATTTATTTTATCATTACATGCTGAATTCCTCTGCACAAAGTGCTTTGTTAAAGTTCCCCATGATGGAGGACAGAAAATAGATTTGGAATCTCAACAAAATTTACCTTAATATTTTGGAGAAAAAAGGAATAGAGGTCAAATTAAGAAATCTAGATTTATTCAAAAAAGGTATTGTGCACAAAAGCCAAAATAAAAAATATCACCTCTAATTTCAATTACCTCAGACTTATTGAAAGCTAAAAAGTTGAAATTAAAGACCATTTTTGTACTTTGGCGCACAAAAAATTTCCTGTCAGGAAAATTGTCTAACTCCTAGAGCTACCACTCCAGGCTGAATTCTCTTTGAAAAATTAGACCCAGCATGGATACATCAATATTTTAGCATTTTTGATCCCTAGATTATTTATCGCCTCTTTGACTGTGTGCTTGAGTTTTCTAGAGCCTTCAACAAATTTTTTCGAGCTTCTCAGATTAATAGAGGGTAAATTTAAGACAGAACTAGAGATCTAGCTCATTTTTGATCCCAACAATCAAAGAATCTGTTGAGTCATCTAAGAAAGGAAATAAGAAAGGAGGTAACCTTCAATTCAAGAGTTATGTAAAGTTCCCAGGTCGAATTTTTCGATAGAATCAAAAAGGTTTTTCTTAGCATCTGGGTTTACCGCTTTTATTTGATCCCTTGCTGATGAGAAAAAGCAAAAAGGAGAACTTTCAAATCTGCTCCTTTAGAGTTGGATGTGGATTCAAAGAGGCATCAAATGGGCTCCTTGGGTTGTTTGAAATGGTTAGAAGAAGGGTTTTCCCAGGTATAAAGGGAAAAGGAGAGTTGAAAATTCTTTCAAGGAAGTTTTTTCCGAAAAGAAAAATTCATAAAAAAGCTTCCTCCATCGAGCTTGGGACTTTTGTAGAGCAAAGATTTCAAAAGTTTTTTTGGCGTTTCTGGAAAAATGGTCCAAAGGGAGAGATTTTTTTCAGAGAAGTTTCTCTCGTTTATTGAAAAAATTGAAGCGGCAAAAAATAAAGAAGCATAAAATCCGACCTCAATAGATATATGAGCTAAAATTCCAGGAAAATGAGTGCTGGAGTTGACTTATTGAGACCATAAGGATATAGGAAGAGAGACCTTTGCTTTCAATTCATTTTTGAATCAAAATTCTTTATTTGACTTTCGCAAAAAAAAAGAGAGCGAAAATTAGATTTTTAGCTTGGTGAAATTTTTTAACTTTAGATCAACATAAAAATTTGTCCTTGAAAAAGTTTCAAAAAATCACTCTCCCATTGTCAGAAACAATTGAACGAGATTTTTCTCCGAGGAAAACTGAGGATGAAAACCTGAAGATTTCTACATGGAAAAATATCAGAAAGACAAAAAAACCTTTCCGTCTTATTGACATAAAAAAGCCTATATCTTAATTTCCAAGGAAAGACTTTTCTTTCAAACTGACTTCTCATATCAAAAATATATACCAATTTGATTTCTTTCTGAATTGAATTGCTCCTTATGAGGTTCTTTTCCAAAATATTTATGTGTAAAAGTTTGTTTCCAATCATTCAATTTCAAATTTGAAATAAGCGTTTCCAGATCAAAAATAATATTGAACTTTGCTATGATTTTTTCGATACAAGAAATTTCAGTTTTTCGATAAAATTCTCAAGGCCTCATTTCTTCTCTCACGATCAGAAAAGTCCACTTTTCCAGATCTTTTTTTCATTCCTCCTCCTTATTCTTCTCCTCAAGTGATTTGAAAAAATTTTCTTTGAAGAAGTTTTTTTCTGAGAAAATTTTTTTCTCTTCTCAAAATATTTTCTTATTTATATCAGACCAAATAAACGTCTTCTACAACTTAAAAGATGTTAGACGATATATATAATGCTATATGTCAAACACCCTTCCTTTAATATATATAAAGATATAAAATTTTATCATTTACAGGCTCGCTAAAACTTATTTAGTGCCTGTTTGTTAACAAACCTACCTGCTTAACACAATTATTTTCATAAAATTGAGCAATTTTCATAAACCCAACATCTCACTTAGCAATTTTCTGAACAATAGATGTCCATGTACAAATAGACATAGGACATTTTGCTGACACCATTCACGGTACCAACATAGCTTGAAGAGATCGAAGTCTTTCTAAAGTTAATTCTGTATCTGGGGTCAGTTTCTGTGGTATAACCGTAAGTGCTTGTGGAAAGGCTTGCATTAAAGAACCCAGTGGTCAACAAAGTAAACATATCATCACTGAAAATATCAGCAGAATACTTGGCATAAACGTCATTTCCAGCGTTCTTCGCCTTTCCCCTTGCCAAAGTAATCGTCCTTGTGTTGAAATTATAGCTGTCTCCATCAGTCAAATAAAACACTCTGACGTTTTCCAGGGCCCAGCGGCCATTGTTAACTGCATAGGCGGACCCAGCAGTTGCAACGCTCACATCAATCATATAAACACCAGCTGTTCCTGCCACAGTAAAGCTGTTTTCATCCTGCATGACCATCGCAGTGTTCTGATCAATACCAAAGCCCATTGTTCCGTAAGTCTTCTTGTCCCAAATCAATCTTGTGAAAGCTCCATGTCTTCCTCTTGTACTAAAGTGCACATCAAGGAATCCATGATTAAAAATGCTCATGCCTCTGCTAGCATAAATTGGCCCATAAACCAACGCGTTCCAAGAATCCTGGATTTGAAGAACAGGATTTGCTTGGAGAATCACAGTTCCAGCTGAAGATCCATAAAGAGCGAGGCTAGAGCTGGCATATCTTGATCTCATGATCGATAAAGCTGGTGAAACGTATCCATCAGGCAAGAAACAATCGATCATAGGCTCAGAATTACCTCCATTAAAGTACAGCCCAGTCATGGAATTCAGTTCTGAGTTCCAGGCTGTTGAATTACAGGTCGTCCCGTTGTCAGGGTGATAAGGAAGCCAGACGACGTTTTTGAGTCCATAGATGTTTTTCAGCTCAGAAATGATGAGGTTTGCGGTGCTTTCAGCAATATCCAAGGAAGTTCCAGCTGTGATAACGCCGATATAAGGTGTGGCACCGTTCGGGGAGGCCTGGGAGATAAAGGCGTCGTAGATTTCGCTGTTGTAGTTATCAACTTCACCGCCGGCTAGTACAGCTTTGCCGCATTGGGCGAGTGGGGCGGTAATAGCAAAGACAATCAGGGAAATGCAAAGAAGACGAGACATTTTGGTTGATGCTTGGGAGATTTTTTATTATAATGGAGATGAGTTTTGGTGGGGATTTTATAATGGGAGGGAGCGAAATTGGAAATTTAGACTGTGCTGAGAATTTTTGGAGAGAGATAGGACTCGCTAATTTTAGAAATTTCCAATGTGAATTCTTTGAGTATTAAATAGTCTTTGTCAAGGGTGAAAAAGTGAAATTCATCTTCGAGAGAATTTAGTTTTCGGCAAGGCTCTTCCTGATGTCTAAGTATTCTTTTCTAGAAAAGAGAGATCCTTCGGTAAGATATGATGGGATGTTGTTTAAATAAAAGGGTGTATTTTTAAGAAAGTGGGAGTTTTCGAGAAATGAGGGGAGATATGCTGTCGAAAACAGGTGAGTTTATTGAGCGTTGCTGACTTTTGATCAAATAAATATTTTGGTGTTCCTTGTCTGACGAAAAAAATCCCGTTTTGTCTATTTTTAGCTGGCTTTAATAAAATATTCAAATTGAATTTCTTTCCCTCAAAATCTCAGTTTTTCTTTCTGTTGTATGTCGCCTTTAGTGCAAAAAACAACATTTATTACAGTCATCCTTCTACGCTGTTTTATGTTTGAGAAATAGCTTTTTTTGCTGAAAAAATGGAGAGTGGGGTTTTTGGAGATTAATTAAAAAGATTTAGCCTCATAAATTCGTCTTGAAGGGAAAATTTCTTCATTCAACTAAATTCAAATTGCAAGCTATCAAAACGCCACCATTTTGTCTTCTCTCCTCGAAATCGAATAATTTTTTTTGTCTCTTTTCAAACTGTAATTTATTTAATTTTAACCCTCTAATCTACTTTCAAACTCAAGAAACCCGAGAACTTCCTCTCAAGAAATAGGTCAAGATATGTCTTATTTTCAAAAGGGGCTGGGCCTTTACATATTTGAGGAATTTAAAAATAAAAAAGGATCTCTTTGATAGCCGTTTATTTCCTTCTTTCCTTTCAAAAATATTTCTCTTCCCCAAACGCTCAAACGCTTACTTCATCTCTAATAGCCTCAACTCACTCTTCAAACAATTTTACCGTCTCCAATAAACAACTCCAAGACCTTGAAAATTGAGAAATGTCAACTTCATTTTTTCCAATTTTTAAAAAGGAAAACATCTTTGTACTGAAAGGAATAGACTACCGTATAGTGCGACGCATATTGGACAAAAATAGGTATCCACTTCCAGACGTACAAAAATGTGCCCAGCGATGTAGGGAGGTGATTTTTCCTATGTGTTTTAATTAAAAATTTTCAAATAGAAAAAAAAAAAATTATATTTCATGTTTGAAGTCGCCTTTGAGGCCTCATTCCAATTTTTGAATCAGTCAATTATTCCAAAAAAATCAAAGGCCAGAGGCAGAGGATTTGAGCCCCTTCAGAAAAAAAGCCGTCATGGCCGAGTTTAACAAATTTCTTTGAAAGATAGCCATTTTTTTTGAGTCCTGACCTGCAAGAAAAAAATCATCTATTTATTTTGAAAAAGCGATTATTGATTTTTTTGGTTGTTGAATATTCATGTAAAATATTTTGTTTTTGTCATATGTTTTGGGACCTTCCATCATCAAAAAAGAAAATGTGAAACCTCTCAAGGATTTTTCAAAAAAATAATCCTACAATTTTTTTCAATGGGCTCTCACCCTTAAAAATTCCCCTCCCAAGTTTTTGGAGCCTCAAAGAAGAGTTCCATATTTGTAGATTTTTCAAGTGACATTTTGAGGATCCTTAATTAGAATAATATTCTGAGTTGAACATAGAATGATTTTGAAGGGTCTGCGAATCTGATTTGACTCTCATCAGACCCTTCTTTGTGTGAGCTGAGAATCTAAAGGAACAAGATTCGTAAAATTAAAAATATCTTTTCAACAAAATTAGAAGAGGAAGAAAAATAAGGAACTTTAGAAGGCCTTCCAGGCCCCACTTCGAGTTGTCTCATGCCAAAAAAAAGTCAAAAGTGATTTTTTCTTCAAGCCATTTGCTTGAAACATCTTCAAGGTAACATCTTTTTCTCATCTAAATTCTTTTTATGAACTTGAATCAAAGCCTCTGCTGAAATAGAAACTCATTCCAAGCAAAAAAATCTCATAGAAAAAATCATCTTTTAATTTTTGATGTTTGACTCCAGTTCAGCCACAAACACCATGCCTGAATCTCTCCAAAAACCTTCAGGTACTCTTCAATCTCTTGTTTGTCTTATTCATTCCCCAGATAAGGAGAAAAAAGTCCTCCCCTTGAAGTTGGGACGTATACAAAGGATAATGATGATCTCAATCATTATATCTCTGCTTGCCAAGAAAGAAAGTATAACTGGAGCGACTTTCTTGAACTCAGGGAAAATATCAACTCTGATGATCAGCTCAAGCAATATTCTGAGCTCCTTGGGATGAGAAAGCTTCTGAGTAATTTTACTCTTCAAATTTTCTTGATCCTAATATCCGAGCAGCTCAAGATGAGGCTCCAAAAAGGACAGGATTCAGAAGGCTATTGATGCTGGTCTTATTCAGAAACTCTTGGGGTTCATGGAGAAAGATGATCAACCACAGCTTCAGGTCTTGATTGTTGAAATAATAAAGGAACACTAATGTGATTAGTTAGAGGCAGCCTGGGTATTGTGTGGCATCACATCAGGAGCTTCAGATCAAGCAAGAAAAGTTGTTTCTGAAGGAGCCGTTCCAATATTTGTTGAATTGTTAAAGTATTGGAATCCTCAGCTTTTAGAACATGTAAGAAATATTCCTTTGAAGGATCACAGGAAGAAATATTGTAGGTTTTATGGACAATTGGACATCTAGCATTTGAAGAAGCACAATTTCGATATCTCTTGTTGGATCACGGGGCTTTACATCTCTTGGTTGATGTATTGAAAGAAGCTCTTACTTAAAAAGACAAGACTTTAATAAAATACGGGACATGGGCTTTGGCAAATTTCTTCAGAATGAAACCTCGACCAGCCTCCGAAAGAATTGTGGACGCAATTCCAGTCTTTTTTACTGTTCTCCAAGAAATCACTAATCCTGACATCCTCAGTGATGCGATGTGGGCCCTCAGTTACTTTTCTGAAGAGTATCCAAGAGCAAAAATTTCTGAAACTGACATCATTCTTTTCATCACGAGATTTTTAGAGTAAGATAGGTGAGATTTCTTGAAGTAGATAACACCTTTCTAGTTATTCTGAGGCCTCAGTGATAGTCCCGACTTTTGGAACTCTGAGAAATATTATTACAAGACTAGATGACCAAATTGATGTATGTTTCAGGATTTTAGCTTCTCTATTGATAAAATGGTGTAAATAGGTGAGGTTTAGAGGATCTTCAATCAGGAATTATGTGAAGAAGCTCTTTAAACTTTTGAAACAGAGCTCTGATAAAAAATATATCAGAAGGGAAGTTTGCTCGTCACTCTCGAACATCACCTCGCGAAATTATCATTACATAGAGTTTTTCATTGGCAACCCTGAGTACGTTGAACAGTTAATCAATATTGCTCTTCATGGTGACAGAGAAGTCTCCTTTTGCTAGTTTTGGGACAATAATGACCTTATTTAGGTTCAAAGAGAAACCCTTGGAGTTTTCACAAACGCAACAATGCATGCAAATCCGAATCAAATGATCTCAATGACTCGGAATGGAGTCTTTGATTGTCTGTGTGAATTGATCAAGCAAAATCTTCCAAGCCTTTTTGTTGAGCTTGGATTGAGAGGAATTCAGAATTTTCTAACCTTTGGAGCTTTGATGTCTCGAAAAGAAGCCACAAACAACAAGTACTTAGTAAAGTTAAAGCAGAAGAATGCTGTTGATCGAATTAAAATACCGGATTCTGAGGTCTCGAAGCTGGCTCTTGCAATTCGGAGCCGCTATTTAAAGGAACATCTCTTGAAGAAGAAGCCGAGACTGAAAAGAGCGATTCTTTGTTTTAGAAATGAAAGACATTCTTTATATGGCCTTTTCCAGGATAAAAAGAAAGGCTCAGTGTTTAGATCAACGTGCTTATCCTCTTTGCCAAATTGATATAGGTATTTAATCAGTCTGTCTTTCGATGCAAATTTTCTTGAATTTCAGAGAGCGACTCCGTATCTGTATCTCTCAAAATATTTCCTCTTGTCTCTATTTCTTGACTGATTTCTTCCTTTGAGGATATAAGCT
>Ga0182738_1006985_pt1 | contig 11572 bp, 9 predicted proteins | sample eDN5th30CBELigMG_FD_128876 | JGI IMG/M metagenome (GOLD analysis project Ga0182738, IMG submission 128876) | Enriched Miracle-Growth compost microbial communities from Emeryville, California, USA - eDNA 5th pass 30_C BE-Lig MG (version 2)... ...
GCAAGGCTGGTGCGCAAGCCGGAGACCGGAGCCATAAAGGAAGCGCCGGAAACGCCCGCCTGGTTCGCGAGCATCGATGCCCATCCCTCGGCATGGGACGAAGTCCTGATACTGCATCGCGACCTGTCTTTCTACAGCGGGGCGCAAGTCGTCGAGCTGCACCTGCCGAGCGCCCGCGTGCCGGACGAAGGCGTCTCGTCCATCGAGATGGAATGCCACGCCTTCCTGCTGCTGGGCGACGGGCGTACGGTGTATCTGAATGGCCAGTCCCAACCCATACACCGGGTGAACGAAGCCATAGGAGGCAAGCGTTTGCTGCGCCTGGACAACGCAACGCAGGCTCTTGATTATCTGCGTTTTTTCTGCGCTTATGTCTGGGGCGATCAAGGCGCCTTCATTATCATCGAGTCGCTGCAGCCTACCGACTGGCTGCAGTATATGGAGCGCGACGAAAAACAGCTGGCCCAGGCGCCCGCGCCGCCGCAAATACGGCGGGAGGGCGACCAATGGCTCTGCAGCGCAGTCGTACAGTATGCGGACTACCTGTTCGCGTCCAATCTGCAAATCGCCGGCACGGGCATGGTCGCGATGAACGACGACACGCCGGTGGCGCGGCTGCAAGCCCAGGATGTGCTCTATTCCGCCCCCTGCCGGCGCTATCGGCTTGCTCCGGCGCATGTCGACGCTTCTTCGGAACGCGGCGATCAGCCGCCGCCCCACCATACGCCTCACGAGGTGATGCGCGACCATGCCTGGGCGCGCATGACGGACGCCACTATACGTTCGGAGGTCATCGATCGCATCCGCAGCGCGCTTACCGAGCTGAAGAAACTGCACGTCACAGAATCCATGGAGGCGCCGGTATTGATCAATCTCCATGGCTGCCGCTGCAACTTTCTGGATGACGATGACGGCAAAGGTTGGGGCAATGGGTTGACGGTGGACTTGCGCGGCTTCGAATACCAGGGATTGGCTGAATCGCAAAGCGAGGCCAACAAGGCCTTCTCCGGATCCAGCGTACCGCACAACGATACCGTCGGCGCGCTGCTGGGCCGACAGCGCAACGCCTGGCTGGAGCGCGTCACGCAAGGCCTGGATTTCAGCGTGACGCCTTACGAGCAATTGGGACTCGCGCTGGCCGGCCGCGGCGACCAGGAGGCGGCGCGCACGGTGCTGGAGCGGCGGCTGCAATGCGAGAACGAACTCAGGCCCTGGTTTACTCGCTGGAGCATCTGGCTGGGCGTCCAGCTGCCATTCCGATACGGTCTGTTCAGCAAGCGAGGCATCGTCGTCACCCTGCTGTACTGGCTGCTGGGCATCGTCGCCTTCGATATTGCCAACTACGGCGCGCTGCGCCTGCCGCCCGTGGGCGCCGGGAATTCCCAACTGGTCATGGGCCAGTTGCCGCTGCCGATACGGCCGGTGCTGGTGGTCGACAGCCAGCCCGTCACGATGTCGGTGGCCAGCACCCGGACAGGCGACAAGCTCGTGACGGCCAAAGTGCCGTTGACGGACAATCTGGCCGAGGAAGTCTCTTGCGGGGAACAGGTGGAGCCCAGCCTGTATGCATTGGACGTCATGCTGCCGCTGGTCGACCTGCGCCAAGAATCCAAGTGCGCCATCAGCTCCGCCGATGGCCTCGGCCCCTTCCTCTGGCGGGTATTCCGGGCGCTCTACGCGATAGCCGGGGCCTATATGACATCGATGCTGATCCTGACACTATCCGGCGTCCTGCGTCGATCGACGGAGCGCTAGGGGTAGATGCGTAGCTGGGCTTGTGCGCCGGCGGGCTTTGCCAGCGGGCTCGCCGATTGCATCCGGCGATATTAAAATTGAAATCCAACAGGTGATATTTGATATGAGAGGCGATCAAGCAGGGTGCGGGTCCATTGCCCCTTAGGCCACACAAGGCTGGCCTCGACGCATTCAAAGAAAGCTCTGAATTTCCTGGTACAGGGAAGCGCTGATCGAAATGCCCTCTTCCTTGCTGCGCATGCGCGCCCACCAGCGCCCCGCCCCCGGCAAGCGGGCGCCCTGCTGGGCAGCGACAAGCAGACAGAGCTGTTCCAATCTCCGGGCGCCCCCAGGAACGAAGACATCGGGATCCAGAGCGATGAAGAGCTGCCCGAGCCCTGGCGGACGGCCGTCGTTTTCAATGACAGAGCCGGCCTCATACGAAGGCAAGGCGCCTGTCAGTACCGCAGCCAGAATCTCCACGATCCACGCGATATTGACGCCCTTGGGGCCGCCAAACGGCAACATGGTGCCGGCGAGTGCTTCCTGGGGATCAATGGTGGGAAGACCCTGCGCATCCAGCGCCCAGCCGGCCTGCAGCAGCTCCCCCGCCAACGCCTTCCGGACAACCTCTCCCCTTGCCACGGCGCTGCAGGCCTGGTCGATGACCAAGGCAGGACCGTTGGGCCCCGGCGCCGAAAAAGCGATGGGGTTCGTCCCGAAGAGCGCCGCCGTTCCTCCCCACGGCGCAATCGAAGCGGGCGCATTGGCAAACGCCAATCCGATCGCGCCTTCTTCCGCCAGACGCTCCACGTGATAGCCCATGGCGCCGGCATGATAGGCACGATTGATGCCCAGCATCGCGATGCCGGATGCCAGAGCCGCCTTTGCCAATCGAGGCAGTCCCAGGTCGATCGCGGGGTGCGCGAAGCCATGCGCCGCATCCACCATGAATACAGTGTTCGCCGGCTGGCGCAATACGGGATCGGCATCGCCCCGTACCTTGCCGCTGCGCACATGGCGACAGTAGGCCGGCAGGCGCATCAGTCCATGGCTGTGCATGCCATCCGCCTCGGCGGCGCGCAGAGAGCGCGCTACGGATTCCGCGTTAGGCAAGGCCGTCCCGCTGGCCCGCAGCGCACGCCATGCCAACCCATACACATCGTCGAGCGGCAAATGTACGGCCGGAGACGTCGCCTGAGTCATGGCGCGACTCGCAGGGCTGCAGACAGCGCTTGCAGGTTTTCCGCCGCCTCCAGCGCCGCAACCGCATCGATCAACTGCTGGCCCTTTGCGGGCGACATGAAATCCTCGACGCAAAAACGGAATTTCTCTTCCAGCTCCGCATCCGTGAAGGGGTTGCGCGGGTCACCCTTCTGGTAATCGACCCGCTTCTCGAAAAGGCGGCCATCCTTCAGTCTCATGGAGAGAATCGCCGGCATCGACATGGGGCGCAAAGGTACTTTATCGAGCTCGGTATCAGCGCTCGCGTCCACCTTGTCGGCGATTGCATGAATTGCGGGATCATCGTAGCGGCTGGGATCGAAGTGCTTCACCTTGAGGCGGCCATTTTGCAGTATGCCCATGGCAATGCAGAATGGCAGGCTCATCTGCGCATCCAATTCGTTCAAAGGCCGGAATTTCCGGGTGCGATCGCCGTGATAGTCGATGCAATAAGGGATGAGAAAAGATTTGATCCGATAGTGCAGCGACGCAACATCACCGATGCCGACACCTTGCTCTTGCAACAGCTCCAGCGTCGCTTCCAATGGGGCGGCGTTGCCATCGCAGAACGGATACTTCTTGAACGAAGTATCCAGGATGTCATAGCGCTCGCCCAGCTCGGCCACCAGCCGGTCTGGCCGGGATTGATCCGAATATACGTTGAACAGACCAAATGAGCCTTCGAACACGGTTCGAGGACCATTCATCCCGCCTGATGCGAGCCGGGCGCTCAGCACGCCGCCGTGGGCCGCCTTCGCAACGTGGTAGCGCTTGGTATCCGTGCCATCCCTCAAGAATTCTATGGTTCCGCCCGCATAGCTGGCGGCAATGCCGAACGCATCGGCCAACTGCGATACCGACAGTTTCAACAGCCTGCCGGCAACCGCGGCAGCGGCAAATACGCCGCAAACCGCCGTGGGCTGAAAACCCTTCATGTAAAGCTGCTGGGAGTTGATGGCATCCGCCACCCGGATGGCCACGTCGTAACCCAGAACGATCGCCGCCAGGACCTCCCGGCCCGAGGCGTTAACGGCCTGTCCCACAGCCAATGCTGTGGGCGGGATCAGGCCTCCCGCCTGGATGCCGGCGTGGTCGTCGTTGAAATCCATACTGTGTGCGAACATCCCGTTCACAAGCGCCGCCGTGGTATCCGGGACACTGTCCCCGTACAGCCATAGGGTAGCTTGCCCATGTCCGCCCTGACGCAAAGCCTCTTTCAGCACCGCCTGCGCCCAGACCTTGGCGCTTCCCGCGATCGCGACGCCGATAGAGTCCAGCAGGCAACGCCTGGCCTGCTTGACCGTCGCGCCGGGAAACGCGTCGCCTGGATGTTCCACAACGTACTTTGCCAATTGCTCTGCCATCGTCATGCTCACGGCATACTCTCCTTGATTACTTTCATTGATCGTCTGTTCAGCGCGCTGCTTTATCGGGTGGAAGGCAAGCTGGGCATGCCGGCCGCCTCGGGCCGCCGGCCGAGCATCAGTAGCCTGGCGTCGTAAGCAAGCGATGCGGCCGCCAAGTCCTCGAGCGCAGTACCCACGGCCTTGAATAAGGTGATTTCCTCACTATTCCGGCGGCCGTAACCTGGGGCACGGCAAAGCTCAGACAACGTGGCGCGAATGCGCGACGGCTGCAGTGCACCGTTCTGGATTGGACTGAGCAGGTCGCCGGACTTCTTGATCGCCTCCTCAGTATCGACGTAGACTTCGCTGCGCAGGAAGCAGCCGTCATCAGCTTCCCGCATATCAGGCGTGAAGCTGCCTATGAGGTCTAAATGCATTCCCGGACGCAGCCACTCCCCCTTGATTAAAGGCCGGGTTGCAAGCGTGGCGCAGCTTACGATGTCCGATTCTGACACCGCCGCCTCGAGGTCATCGACCTGCTCGGCGTCCATTCCCCGTGCGCGCAGGGATTTCGCGAGGCCCATGGCCAGATTCGGATCCACGTCCCAGATCCTGATCTTCCGGATTTCGCGCACTGCGCGATAGGCGTCCGGAATCAAGCTCGCAACCCGCCCGGCGCCCACCACGAGTAGCTGGTCGGCATCCGGGCGTGACAGGAAGCGCGCCGCCAGCGCCGAAGCCGCCGCCGTTCGGCGAGACGTGATTTCATTTCCATCGAGATGCGCCAAAGGCTGACCATTGCTCGCATCGAACAACGTATACGTCGAGTTCAGCGCCGGCAGCCCGCTCTGCCGGTTATGCGGGTGTATGGCAACGACCTTCACGCCGAGCCGCCCGCCATGCTGCCATGCCGGCATCAGCAGCCAGGTTGAATTTCCTTTCGGCGTATCTACCGAATGCACATGCCGAAGGGGAACCTGGCATGCGTCCTTGAACATTTTCTCGATGGCGCCGATCATTTCGGGAAAAGGCAGATGCTCGCGGGTTTCGTCCGCTGTCAAGACCAACATACTTATTCGCCTCTTTCTGGTTTGCGGTTATCCGCTAGCCGCTCAATCGTCGGGTTTCTTGAAACTCGAATGCGAAGAGCCCTTCATGCAGACCCCTCGCACTCAACTTCCGCCTAAGCGGGCTTTGCCAATGGCTTTCCCCCGATCCCCCAATCACTGCGAGGGACCTCGTTGATGACCACCCACGTGGATTCCGGTTTCGAGCCCAGCGTCTCGACGATGGCCAACGTAACGGCCTCGATCAGGCGTTCCTTTTCCTCGTACGTACGTCCCTTTCCGACGTATAGTTGAGCAAGCGGCATAGCATTCTCCCTGGTGTGAAAATCAGTTTTTCTGAAGGCCGAGATCGGTGATGATCGATTGATACTTGATCACTTCAGCATGGATGAACTGCTTGAACTCCGCCGGGGGAATCGGATTAATCGTCCCGCCCTCCCGGCCAATTCGTTCTTTGATCTCGTCAGTGGAAACTGCGAGCTTTATCTCCGAGTAAAGCTTTTCAATAATGGCCTGCGGTGTGCCAGCCGGCGCAAATATCCCAAACCAGTTGGTGATGTCAAAGTTTTCATACCCGCTTTCTGCGACGGTCGGTGTGTCTGGCAGCGCTGGGGAACGCTGGGCAGTTGATACCGCAATCGCACGAAGCCTTCCTTCTCTGACATGGGGCATGGCGAGCGGCATGCCGGAAAAAAGCATGGAGACACGATTCCCGATGACTTCCGGAAGCGCCTGCGATGCACTTTTGAACGGAACGTGCAGCACGCTGATTCCGGCCATGCGATTCAATAATTCAGAGCCAAGATGCGGTGTACTGCCCACGCCGGCCGACCCGTACGAAAGAGCGCGGATGTCCCTCTTGGCCAGTGATACAAGCCCCTCCATGGTCGTCACCCCCAAGGCCGGGTTGACGACCAGAAGCATGGGCGTTGAGCCAACGATGGTGATGGGCTCCAGGTCGCGAACCGGATCGTAGCGCATATGTGCGAACAGGCTCTGATTGATAGCGATTTCGGCGTTATATCCCATCAAAAGGGTATAGCCATCGGGGGCAGCCTTGGCGACGCTTTCAGCGCCTATCATGCCGCTGGCTCCAGGCCGATTTTCCACGACAACAGGCTGTCCCAGAGCATGGGAGAGCTTCTCGGACACCATTCTGGCCAGAATGTCGGCGGTACCGCCCGGCGCCAGGGTGACGATGAGACGTATGGGCTTGTCGGGATATTTCGCATTTGCTACTCCCATGGTCATCGCCATCAGAAGCAGCCATAGTATTTTCCTGAAAATAGCCATGATTCCTCTTCCCCTCATGCAAGATAGCCTCGTTGATCGGTAACACGGTCGCGTCAGTCAAGCTTGATCCCGGCCTCCTGGATCAGCCTTCCCCATTTTTTTTCTTCGGACTCGATGAATCTGGCGGCTTCCTCCGGCGAACCGTCTGTGAAGTTATAGCCTTGGGGCGCTAGCCGCTGACTTAGCTCCTTCGAGCGGACCGCCTGGGTGACAGCTGCATTGAGCGCCTCCACGACGGTCCGGGGCGTGCCGGAAGGCGCCAAGAGGGCCCACCAAAGATTGATTTCATAGCCTGCGAGCGTTTCCGCCACTGCGGGCGTATCCGGCAACTCAGGCACCCTTTCGCCGCTCGTGACAGCCACAGCTTTCAATTGTCCGGATTTGATAAACGGCATGGCGAGAGGAACCGTTCCGAAGACCATATCGATATCGCCGGCAAGCAAGGCCTGGATTGCCGGCGCACCTCCCCGGTAGGGGACATGAATCGATTTCGTACCCGCCATCGAGTCCAGCAGCACCCCTGCCAGATGCGACGTGCTGCCGGTGCCAAAGGATCCATAAGTGAATTTACCCGGCTCGGCCCGCATCGCCTGTATCAGGCTATTCGTATCGGCGTGGGGAGACGCTGCGCGGACGACGATGACATGAGGCGCCCATGCAGGCATGATGATTGGAGTGAGATCATTGGCCAGGTCGAAAGAAGTATTGGCTTTTCTCGCCCTGTTCAAGGCCAGTGCCGTTGTATCCAGCAATACCGTATAGCCGTCCGGTGCTGCACGGGCTGTGAAGCCCTCGGCGATCAAGGCATTTGCGCCTGGCTTGTACTCGACCACAACAGGTTGCCCCATCAAATGCCCCAAGCGCTCGCCGATCCCTCTGGCCAGGGGATCGGAGCCTCCGCCGGGGGCGAACGGGACCACCAGACTAATGGGCCGCGTCGGATAAGAGCCGGCGTCCTTGCTCACGGCGGTTCCCGCTAGGAACATCGCGATAATCGGGATGAGAACACGCAGCAGGTTCATGTCTGGACTCCTCTTGAAAGCCATGTTGGAGAAAGTCTATCCTAATTAATTACCGATGGCAATTAATTAGTTTGCATGCTTCAAATAACTGTTTGAAGGGGTGGGCGGACGCCCGAAGGCACACACTATGGTGTGCTTATTCCAGCCCAAAACTTGTATGATCTGAAGCTATGTATCCTCCCAAACCCCGCTCCGCCTCGCCGCAGGACATCCGCCGAGACAATAGAAGCCTGGTGCTGAACCTCCTCCGCCGACACACACAGATGTCCCGGATAGAGTTGGCGCGAAAAGCCCATTTGACCGAACCCGCAATTTCCCGCATCACACGCGAACTGGTCGATACCGGGCTGATTGAAGAAAGGGAGGTATTCACAGAAGGACGGCCGGGCAGGCCAACGGTAAGTCTGGGATTGAAAGGCGATGGCCTCTTCGTCCTCGGCATGGATATCGGCGCCAATTCCCAATCGCTCTGCCTGGCCGATCTGTCCGGTGAAATCATCGCCCAGGAAGACCTGAATTTGCTGTCGTTCGACAGCACAGAGTCGGCCCTGAACTATGGCGCCGAAAGAGCCCGGCGCATGGTGGACATAGCCGGCCTTGAGCGGCGTCGTTTAGCTGGTATCGGCGTTGGAATAGCCGGCGCGGTAGATCCTTCGAACCGCGTTCTTCTGCAGGCCCCAACGCTAGGCTGGGATAATCTACCGGTCGCCGACATCATCGAAACCGCCTTGTTGATTCCCGCATGGGTGGAAGGACGGCCAAGGGCCATCCTTCAGGCGGAACAAACCACAGGAATAGCCCAGCAGAAGAGTAATGCCCTGCTGGTGCATCTAGGCTTGGGAATCGGCATCGCGCTGATGATCGATGGACATTTATTGCGTGGTGCTAAGAACGCCGCCGGCCAGATCGCGCACGTAAAGGTGGAGTCCACCGGTATTCAATGCGCCTGCGGCGAGTATGGGTGTCTGGACACGGTGGCGTCCGGGTATGCTGTCCTTGCTCAACTGGGCATGGCAATGGCGCCCGCCCAGTCCAGAACGGCCAGGGTGGGCAATGCCTGGCTTCTCAAGCATGCAGTGGAAATGGCCCATGCCAACGATACCGCCGCTATTGCGATATTCCGCTCCGCAGGCGAGTCCCTGGGCCGGGCCCTGAATCAATTCGCTCCCGTTTTCGACCCTGAGCTGATTGTTCTGGCCGGAGCAATTGCCCAGATCCCGAGCTATGTAGAAGGCCTGAAAGAGAACTTTCACCTGCCTGACATACCCTTGGCGGTGTCGACCATGTCATTGGAGCAGGCGGCAGTTTGCCTGGCGCTAAATGCTTTCGTATTTACCCCGCGGCTAAATTTGAAGCGCCTTGGCGGGGATGAGCGATAGCGGCCCGAATCGAGCGGCGGACATCGGCTGAGCTCTATGACCTATGAACCAGGGCTTGCCGATAGCGGATCTCTCTATCGCTGCCATTGCAGGACGGACGACCCGTGCGCATCTTCCGGAGCCCATATTCATGCTTAAAGAAAAGCTGCATCTATCCCCAAATAATATGCGATGCTGGCGAGCCGATAACAGAAAGAGTTCAACGAAAATTCCCCATACTTGATTCGGTTGGCGTCCATCGTAACCACCCGGTGGTTGGTGCGACATCCACTGGCGTATGCCGGCATCCTAGATGCGCCCGCATGCCGAAAGCTGCGCACGCTTCCGGCGCTTGTCTCTATTCTTGACATCTCGCCTCCCGCTCCAAAACCGGGCAATTTATGCGTTGCGGGTTCGGATAATCCACAGACTCCCAACAGCCACATAAGCTCGCTTGTTTTTGCATATTTTTGTATGCAATAATATAGAAAAATGTGGAATGCCATGAGCAGCCGCGTTGCGTAAATACCTGTAAATGCCTTGCACCTTCTTGGAACGCTGCCAGATCATTGGCGCGAAGCCTCGCGGATTTATGCCTATTTCAAAGAAGAATTCCCAGTCGCTTGCGGCGTACAACGAAATCAAGCGGCGCATTCTGGCGGGTGATTTTGCCGCCGACGATCGGCTGCGTGAAATCAATGTCGCCCATCATCTAGGCATGGGCCGAACCCCCGTCCGGGAAGCGCTCAAGCGCCTGGAAGACGAAGGCCTGCTGACGCACGAGCCGCGCCGGGGGCTGGTTGTGACCCGCATCGATCAACGCGGCGTTACCGAGCTGTACGCCATGCGCGAAGTGCTCGAAGGGGCGGCGGCCGAATTCGCCGCAAGGCATGCGACGGACGCCGAAATCGAAAACATGGCGGCGATCCTGGAGGACGAGCGCCAGCCCGGCGCCGATGCCGTCGCGTTGAATCTGGCATTCCACAATGCCATTTACGCAGCGGCTCACAACCGCCATCTCATCCGTTCCCTCAACGCGGTGACCGACACCACTTATCTGCTGGGGCGCAGCACGCTTGCGGTGCAGCAGCGCGCGGCCAAAGCCAATGAAGAACATTCGGCGATCATCGCGGCCATCCGTGCGCGCGATCCGCAAGCCGCGGGGGAAGCTGCAAGACATCACATACGGCAGGCGTATCTGGAGCGCCTGCGTATGCTCAGGGAATTGACCGTTCACACCGAACATGAACAGGAGAGCTCATGAAATCAGGTTTTGAAATCCGGCGGAACAATCCGCCTTCCACATCGTCCACCCGCCGCAATCTGCTCAAGGCGGGCGGCATCGGCGCCTTGATGCTTATGCCGGGGATCAAGGCGGCGTTTGCGGCATCCCAATACCCCACCCGGCCGATCAATGTCATAGTGCCTTACGCCCCGGGCGGGCAGGGCGATCTGTTCGCCCGCATTCTTTCCGATCCAATGGCGGCCCTGCTGGGCGAAAGCGTGGTGGTGGAAAACCGCCCCGGCGCCACCGGCATGCTGGGCACCCGCAATGTCGTCCGCTCGAAGGCGGACGGCTACACCCTGCTCATGGGGCAAACCGGGGAAATCGTGGTCATGCCGCTGGCCAACAAGGCCGCGGGATACGACACGGCCAAAGACCTGGCGCCCGTTATACTCGTCGGCGACTCGCCGCTCGTCATGATCGCTCCCGCCAAGGCGGAATTCAATACGCCGCAAGAAGCGATCGCGCTGGCAAAAAAACGCAGCGGCGGCTTGGCCTATGCCTCTTCCGGCACAGCCACGCCCGGCCACCTGGCGGCGGCCGCTCTGGCGCTGGGCACGCAGACCGACATGGTCCATGCGCCATACAAAGGCGCCGGCCAGGCGATGACGGACGTCATCGGCGGGCAGGTCGACTTCTTCTTCTCGAGCGCTTCGGCCGCCATGTCGCATATCAAAGCGGGGACCGTCAAAGCGATCGCCGTCGCATCGTCCGAACGCATGCCCACGCTGCCCGACGTGCCCACCATCAATGAAACAGTCATCCCGGGCTTCAATTACAGCTTGTGGGGCGGCTATTTCGTGCCCAAGAACACCCCGACCGACATCGTCCAGCGGCTGAACAAGGACATCAACACCTTGCTGGCGCAGCCGGACATACGCAACCGTCTGGAAGCCGATGGCGCGATAGTCAAGCAGAACAGCCCTGCGGAATTCCAGGCTTTCGTCGATCAGGAAATCACCAAGTATCGCAAGCTCATCGACACACTCACCATAGGCTAAGCGAAACGGAGCCACTGCAGCATGAAAATCATTGTTCTACCGGGCGACGGCATCGGCCCTGAAACCATGGCGGCGACCGTCCAGGTGCTGGAAGCGGCATCGTCCCGATACGGCCTGGACCTGCGGCTCGAGCATGACGACGCGGGGCTTGCAAGCCTGAAGCGCCATGGCGCAACCGTCACGCCCGAACTGCTCGATAAAGTAAAACAGGCGGACGGCCTGATGCTGGGCCCCATGTCCAC
>Ga0182738_1006989_pt1 | contig 11568 bp, 6 predicted proteins | sample eDN5th30CBELigMG_FD_128876 | JGI IMG/M metagenome (GOLD analysis project Ga0182738, IMG submission 128876) | Enriched Miracle-Growth compost microbial communities from Emeryville, California, USA - eDNA 5th pass 30_C BE-Lig MG (version 2)... ...
AAGCGAGCGCTGGACCAGCATCGCAATGATGATGATGGCGCCCTGTACGGCTCCGATGAGGTATTCGCTGACGAAGTTGGACAGCACCATGATGTTGCCGACCACTTCGAGAATGAGGGCGCCGCATATGGTGCCCCAGATCCGGCCGACGCCGCCCTTGAGGGCCGTGCCGCCGATGACCACCGCGGTGATGGCCTGCAATTCCCACAGCAGGCCGGTCGTCGGCGTGGCGGCGCCCAGGCGCGGCACGTAGACGAGAACCGCGATGGCGACACAGACACCCTGGATGACATAGGTCAGCGTCCGGACTCGGTTGACCGGAATGCCCGAGTAGCGCGCCACGTCCTCGTTGGACCCGACGGCGATGACATGGCGTCCGAAGGCAGTCCGATACAGCAGGAACGCGCCGACCAGCGCGACGGCCAGGATGACGAGCACCGGGATCGGCACGCCGAAGACATTGCCGAAATAGACCGGCCGGTAGGCCGCGCGGAGATCCGGCGCCTTCATGGCGATCGAGCCGCCCTCGGCCAGGTAGATCGTGAGCGCCCGGAAGATGCCCATCGTGCCCAGCGTCACGATAAAGGGTTCGATCCGCCCCTGTGTCGTGATCACGCCGTTCGCAAGGCCGCAAAGCGCGCCGACGCCGATCGCCAGCAGCATGGCAACCGCCAGCATCGGGATTTCGCCGGAGACGACGCCGGTATTGAGGAACAGGATCATCACGCCGGCGACGAAGGCCGACATGGCGCCGACCGACAGATCCAGTCCGCCGGCCGAGATGACGAAGGTGGCGCCGACCGCGATGATCGCGATGAAGGCGCTGCGCGTCAGCACGTTGAGAAGGTTGTCGACCCCGAGGAAGTTGGGATTCACCAGCGCGCCCAGCACCAGCAGCACGGCGAGCGCGACAAAGGGCGCCACGGCGCGGAGATCGATGTCGCCGAGCGAGCGGCGGGCGGGGTTCTTGTTGGCGGTGGTGTCGGTCATGCCTGCTCCGCCATCGAGGCGGCCTCCCTCGATGTAACGCCCGTCGCCAGAACGACGATCTCGTCTTCGGTCATGCGGTTGCCGCTCACCTCGCCCACGATGCGCCCGTTGCGCATGACGAGGATGCGGTCGCAGATGCCGATCACTTCCTGCATCTCGGACGAGATGACGATGACCGACTTTCCGCTTTCCGCCAGTTCGGCGATGAACTTGTAGATCTGTTCCTTGGTGCCGATGTCGATGCCGCGCGTGGGTTCGTCGATGATGACGATCTGCGGGTTCAGCAGCATCATCTTGGCGAGCAGCAGCTTCTGCTGGTTGCCGCCCGAAAGCTGCCCGGCGAGCAGGTCCTTGTTGCGGGTGCGGATGTCGAACTCGGAGATCGAACTGTCGAGCGCCTTGGCCTCCCGGCCGCGGTCGATCAGCAGCCCGCGCACGAACTGGCCGAGCGCGGCCAGCGTCAGGTTGATGCCGAGATTCTGGGCCAGCAGCAGACCTTTGCCCTTCCGGTCCTCGCTCAGATAGACGATGCCGGCGCGCATGCTGTCGCGGACGGTGACGAAATTGACCGGCCTGCCGTTTAGCTTGACCTTGCCATGCGACGGACGCAGGCCGACCGCGCCTTCCAGCAGTTCCGTGCGACCGGCGCCGACAAGCCCGGCAAAGCCGAGGATCTCGCCCTTGCGCAGCTTGAACGAGGCGTCCTGCGCATAGCCCGGAACCGTCATGTCGTCGACTTCGAGCGCATAGTCGACGGCCTGGGTGGCGACCCGGTCGGGATAGAGCTTGGCGACGTCGCGGCCGACCATCAGCCGCGCCATGTCGACCGCCTCCAGCCCCTCGGCCGGGCGCGTGGTGATCAGCTTGCCGTCGCGCAGAACCGTCACGCGATCGGCGATCTCCTTCACCTCAGGCAGGCGATGCGAGATGTAGAGGACGGCGGCGCCCTTCTTCCGGATATCCAGGATCACGCGCAGCAGGGCGTCGGTCTCGGTGAGCGTCAGCGAGGCGGTCGGCTCGTCGAAGATGACGATGCGATGCGGCACCAGCAGCGCACGGGCGATCTGCACCAGTTGGCGCTGCGCGATCGAAAGCCTGCCGACGGTGGTGGTCGGATCGATGTCGATGCCAAGGGCGCGCACCGCTTCGGCCGCGCCCTTGTTCATCGCCTTGTCGTCCAGCGTCAGTCCCTTGCGGACCTCGCGGCCGAGATAGATGTTCTGCGCGACCGTCAGGTCGGGCGCCAGGAGGATTTCCTGGTGCACGAGCACGATGCCGCGATGCTCGGCATCGACGGGGCCGGTCATGACGACCGGCTGCCCGTCGATCCGCAGTTCCCCCTTCGTCGGCATCAGATGGCCGGCGAGGATCTTCATCAGGGTGGATTTGCCCGCGCCGTTCTCGCCGATGATGGCGTGGACCTCGCCGGGCACGAGAGCCAGGTTGATGTCTCCCAGCACCTCGACGGGACCAAACGACTTGGAGATCCCTACCGCCTCCAGGAGAGGCGGCTGCGCACTCGTCCCCATCTCTCTCCCCTCGGCGATCGCCATCAGCCTACCTTGGTCCAGACGTTGCCAGCCTTGGACGATGCCACGGCCGCTTCGATGAACTGCATGCCGATCAGGCCGTCCTCGACGGTCGGATAGGTCACGGCCGGATCGACCTTGCTGCCGTCGCGGGCGGCATGAATGGCCCGGGCCGCTTCGGTATAGATATTGGCGAAGCCTTCCAGATAGCCTTCCGGATGGCCGCCCGGCACGCGGCTGACGCGGGCCGCTTCAGGCCAGGCGCCGGCGCCGGCGCGCGTCAGCAACTGCTTCGGCTCGCCGAACTTGGTGAACCAGAGATAGTTCGGGTCGGCCTGCGTCCATTCAAGACCGCCCTTGGTGCCGTAGACGCGGAGCTTCAGGCCGTTCTCGTTGCCGACGGCGACCTGGCTGGCCCAGAGCATGCCCTTGGCGCCGCCCTTCCACTTCAGAAGGATCTGCACGTCGTCGTCAACCTGGCGGCCCTCGACGAAGGTCGAGAGCTGGGCCAGCACCTGGTCGATCTCCAAGCCGGTGACGAAGCAGGCGAGGTTGTAGGCATGCGTGCCGATGTCGCCGATGCAGCCGCCGGCGCCGGTACGGGCCGGATCGGTGCGCCATTCGGCCTGCTTGTTGGTGCCGGTGGCTTCCGCCCGCTCCGTCAGCCAGTCCTGCGGATATTCGGCCTGAACCAGACGGATCTCGCCGAGATCGCCATTGGCGATCATGGCGCGCGCCTGCCGGATCATGGGATAGCCGGTGTAGTTGTGCGTCAGCATGAAGATCTTGCCGGACGACTTCACCAGCTCGACGAGTTCCTTGGATTCCTCGACCGTCAGCGTCATCGGCTTGTCGCAGATGACGTGGATGCCGGCCTTCAGGAATGCCTTGGCCGCGGGCGCATGGACATGGTTCGGCGTGACGATCGACACGACCTCGATACCGTCCGGACGGGCGGCCTCGGCCTTGGCCATCTCCTCATAGGAGGTGTAGGCGCGATCCTCGGCGATGCCGAGATCGGCGGCCGACGCCTTGGCGCGGGCCGGATCCGACGACAACGCGCCGGCGACCAGGTCGTACTGGTCGTCCATGCGCGCCGCGATGCGGTGGACGGCGCCGATGAACGCGCCCTGCCCGCCGCCGACCATGCCGAGGCGGATGCGACGGCCGGCGGTTTCTTCCTTGCTGGCTCCGATTGCCATTGTTTTCTCCGATCCGTGTGGTTGCCGAGGGTCAGGCGATGCCGAGAATGCGGCGGTTGGCCGCCTCGTCGGTGCCGGAACCGGCAAAGTCGTCAAAGGCGTGCTCGGTGACGCGGATGATGTGGTGCTTGATGAACTCGGCACCCTCGCGCGCGCCGTCCTCGGGATGCTTCAGCGCGCATTCCCATTCGAGCACCGCCCAGCTGTCGAAATCATAGGCCGTCAGCTTCGAGAAGATCGCGCCGAAATCGACCTGGCCGTCACCGAGCGAGCGGAAGCGGCCGGCGCGGTTGACCCAGCTCTGATAGCCGGAATAGACGCCCTGGCGGCCGGTCGGGTTGAACTCCGCGTCCTTGACATGAAACGCCTTGATGCGCTCGTGATAGATGTCGATGTATTCGAGATAGTCCAGCTGCTGCAGCACGAAGTGCGAGGGATCGTAGAGCAGGTTCGCGCGGGGATGGTTCTTCACCTCTTCGAGGAACATCTCGTAGGTGATGCCGTCATGCAGGTCTTCGCCGGGATGGATCTCGTAGGCGACGTCGACGCCGTTCTCCTCGAACACGTCGAGGATCGGCGTCCAGCGTCGGCCGAGCTCAGCGAAGGCCTCCTCGACCAGACCGGCCGGGCGCTGCGGGAACGGATAGAGGAACGGCCAGGCGAGCGCGCCCGAAAACGTCGGATGCGCCTTGAGGCCGAGATTCTTCGAGGCGCGGGCGCAGCGCTTCAGATGGTCGACGGCCCATTCCTGGCGCGCCTTCGGGTTGCCGCGCATCGCTGGAATGGTGAAGCCGTCCATCAGCTCGTCATAGACCGGATGCACCGCGACCAGCTGGCCGATGATGTGCGAGGCGAGCTCCGTGATTTCCAGGCCATGCTTGGCGGCGGTGCCGGCCAGCTCGTCGCAATAGTCCTTGGAATCCGATGCCTTGTTGAGGTCGATCAGGCGGCTGTCCCAGGTCGGGATCTGCACGCCCTTGTAGCCGAGGGAGGCTGCCCAGCCGCAGATCGCGTCGAACGAATTGAACGGGGCGGCATCGCCCGCGAACTGCGCCAGGAAGATCGCCGGCCCCTTGATCGTCTTCATCGAAAACCTCCTTCGGAAACTGCTTCCCGGACTTGCGCCCGGGGCGGATGAAAAATGAGAGAAAGCGCCCCGCTACGGCACATTGTCCCGGATGAAAATGTCGATCTTGATCCGCTCCTGACCGGGAACGATCTCCATATCCTCGCGCATCGCCAGCAGGATGCGCGCGGCGCTGCGGGCCATGTGGCCCGGATCCTGGTTGATGACGGCGTCGATGGAGCCGCGGATCAGGTTGCGGCGATTGATGGTGGTGAGTTCGTGCGCGATGAAGACGATGTCGCGGGTGTGCCCGGTCTTCTGCAGCGCGGTCACGACGCCGGTTGACCCGGCCCCGACATTGTAGATGCCGACGAGATCGTCATGCTCGGCCAGCAGCGCCTCGGCGACGCCGCGCACGCGATCGTCCTCGTCGCGGCCCTCGCGAACCGGCAGCACTTCCAGATCGGGATATTCGCGCGCGACGACCTGCTCGAAGCCGTATTGGCGCTCGATATGGTCGCGCAGCGCGAGCGAGCCGGCGATCAGGCCGACCTTGCCCTTGCGCCCGCCGAGAAAACGGCCGAGCAGGCTGGCGGCGGTGCGGCCGGCGGCGGAATTGTCGATGCCGACAAAATGGGTGCGCCGGGTGCCCGGCAGGTCCGACACCAGCGTGATGACCGGAATGCCCTGATCGGCCAAGGTGTTGATCGCCTCAGCAACGGCCGGATGATCGAGCGCCACGACCGCAATGCCGTCGACATCGGCCGGCAGGCTCTCCAGCGCAACGGCCAGCGCCTCGCCGTCGAACACGTCGACCAGCGTGATGTTGAGGAGCACGCGCTCATGCACATAGCGCTCGGCCGTGGCCCGAAACTCGGCTTCGAGCATGCGCATGAATTCATTGGCGCCGATCGGCAGGATGACCTCAAAGCGATAATCACGGCCGCGCGCGAGGCGCGACGCCATCCGATCCGGCTGATAATTCAGCCGATCGACAGCGGTCTGCACCTTCTCGACCGTTCGCGCATGGACGCCGGCTCTCCCGTTCAGCACGCGATCGACCGTCGCGAGACTGACGCCAGCCTCCCGGGCGACGTCTTGAAGCGTCGTCTTGCCCACGAGGTATCCTCCCTCGTGATGAAATAGCATCAGGAAATGAGGTAGGCAACTCAGAGATGAAACCCCGCCGCCCAACACGGTGGAAACCGTTGCGGCATGCCGCTGCCCGCAGGCCCGACGCATCGAACCCTTGGCGCCGAGCAATCCGGACTTTCAGGGGAATTCCGCCTTTGCCATAGCGACACCGGGCCGAAGCCCTTATCTTGCGGGCCTGTGAAACCGGTCCTCGCACAGCCGATCACCACCGACGGGAGTATGCCTCATGAAGACCGAAGCCGCGCCTTTCCGGCTCGAAGACTATCGCGCTCCCGCCTTCACCATCGATACGGTCGGACTGGATTTCCAGCTCGCGCCCTCCGCGACCCGGGTGGTCGCCACGATTGCGCTTCGGCCCAACACGGACGAGGCCCGCAACGGGCGCCTCGAACTGGTCAGCGACGAGATCGTCCTGAAAGGACTGAAACTCGACGGGGCGACGCTGCCCGAAAGCCGCTATACGGCCACCCCGACCCTGCTGACGCTGCATGACGCGCCGAACCGGCCGTTCACGCTCGAAATCGAGACCCTGGTCGATCCGGCCGCCAATACCAAGCTGATGGGGCTCTACCGGACCAGCGGCACCTATTGCACCCAATGCGAGGCCGAGGGCTTCCGCCGCATCACCTATTTCCTCGATCGCCCGGACGTGCTGGCCGTCTACACGACGCGGATCGAAGCGGAGAAATCCGACGCGCCGATCCTGCTCGCCAACGGCAACCCGGTCGAGAGCGGCGACGTCCCCGGCACCGATCGCCACTTCGCCGTCTGGCACGACCCCTTCCCCAAGCCGTCTTACCTGTTCGCGATGGTGGCCGGCGATCTCGGCGTCATCACCGACAGCTTCACCACCTCGTCCGGGCGCGAGGTCGAGCTGCGCATCTATTGCGAGCACGGCAAGGAAGCGCGCTGCACCTATGCGATGGACGCGCTGAAGCGCTCGATGAAGTGGGACGAGGACGTGTTCGGCCTCGAATACGACCTCGACATCTTCATCATCGTCGCCGTGTCCGATTTCAACATGGGCGCGATGGAGAACAAGGGCCTCAACGTCTTTAACGACAAATACGTCCTGGCCGACCCGGATACCGCGACCGATGCCGACTACGCCAATGTCGAGGGCGTCATCGCGCATGAGTATTTCCACAATTGGACCGGCAACCGCATCACCTGCCGAGACTGGTTCCAGCTCTGTCTGAAGGAAGGCCTGACGGTCTTCCGCGACCAGGAGTTCTCGTCCGACATGCGCTCGCGCGCCGTCAAGCGGATTGCCGACGTGCGCACGCTGCAAGCGCGACAGTTCCCGGAGGATGGCGGCCCGCTGGCCCATCCCGTCCGGCCCGAAATCTACCACGAGATCAGCAACTTCTACACGCCAACCGTCTATGAGAAGGGTGCGGAGGTGGTGCGGATGCTGAAGAGCATCCTTGGCCCCGACGACTTCCGGAAAGGCATGGACCTCTATGTCGAGCGGCATGACGGCGACGCGGCGACGATCGAGGATTTCCTGGCCAGCTTCGCCGACGCGACCGGCGCGGACCTGACCCAGTTCAAGCTCTGGTATTCGCAGGCCGGCACGCCGCAGATCGTGGCACGAGGCATCTATGACGACGCGGCCAAGTCCTACAGGCTGACGCTGAGCCAGAGCATTCCAGCAACGCCCGGCCAGAGCGACAAGCAACCGATGCACATGCCGATCCGCTTCGGCCTGATCGGGCCGAATGGCGAGGACATGGAGTTTGCGTCGGTCAGCGGCGGCCGCGTCGAGGGCGACATCATCCATCTGACGGAAGCCAGCCAGACGCTGGTGTTCGAGGGTGTCGGCGGGCGCCCGGTGCCGTCCCTGCTGCGCGGCTTTTCCGCGCCGGTTCGCCTGGCGATCGATATCTCGGCCGCCGACCTGCTGTTCCAGGTCCGCACCGATGCAGACCCCTTCAACCGCTGGCAGGCGGCGCAGACGCTGGCCATGCGCAATCTCGTCGCCAGCACGGCCGAACAGATCGCCGGCCGCCCCGCCAAGGCCGAGCCGGCCCTGATCGATGCGCTCGGCAGCGTGCTGGACGACGAGACGCTGGAGCCGGCCTTCCGCGCCCAGGTGCTGCAGCTCCCGAGCGAAGCCGACATCGCGCGCGAACTCGGCCACAATATCGATCCCGACGCCATCGCGGCGGCGCGGCGGGAACTTCGCCTGGCGATCTCGACGGGTCTGGGTAGCCGGATCGAGCGCCACTATGGCAGCCTGTCGGGAGCGGAATCCTTCAAGCCGGATGCAGCCAGCGCCGGAAAACGGGCGCTGCGCAATACCCTGCTCGACCTGCTGCTCGCCCGCCGCTCGCCCGAGGCGATCGCCGCGGCGCTCGCGCATTTCGAGACCGCCAACAACATGACGGACCGGCTGGCGGCCCTTTCCGCGATCACCCAGGCCGCCCTGCCCGAGCGCCGCGCGGCGCTCGACGCCTTCCACAAGCGCTACCAGGACGACGCGCTCGTGCTCGACAAGTGGCTGGCGCTGGAGGCGACCGTGCCCGCCTCGGACACGCTGGACCGGGTGAAGGCGCTGCTGAAGCACCCTTCCTATTCGCCGAACAACCCGAACCGGGTGCGCGCGCTCGTCGGCAGCTTCGCAAGCGCCAACCAGACGCAGTTCAACCGGGTGGACGGCGCGGGCTACGATTTCCTGGCCGATTTCGCGCTGGAGCTGGACAAGCGCAACCCGCAGACCACCGCAAGGCTCCTAGTCAGTTTCCGCTCCTGGCGGGCGCTGGAGCCGGTTCGCCGGGCCCGCGCCGAGGCGGCGCTGCGCCGGATCGCCGCGGCGCCGGACCTGTCGCCGGACACGCTCGACATCGTCACGCGAACGCTTGCCTGAGCGTCACGCAGGCGAAAACGGCGCCATTCGGCGGCAGACGAATCCGGGCGCGCCGAACCCGGATTCCCCAAGGCCGGAGCCACAAAATTATGCTTAACGAAACCCTAACACACCTCTGGACAATGTGATTCGTGTCGATTCAAATGGGGGTGATTCGGGGCAAGGGACTGACCCGATGATAGCCGACATCGGGGGGCTGAGATGGCGCGGGCAGATACAGCCAGTGCGTCTGCGAGCGAGCGCATGCCTATTGCAGGGGTACTGTTTCGACGCAAGCAGATGATCAAGGGTCACGCTCGGCTTCTGGCCAAGCCGGCCTATGAAAAGCTCGTCTCGTCCGAGCCGATCCTGCGTCGCTGCATTCCCGTCCTCATCGTCATCTTCCTGCTGATCGTCGCGCTGGCCCGCTTCGTCCAGCTTTACGACCTGCGCATGGAGCGCGAGAGCCAGGCGCGCGACCTGATGGGCATGGTGGCGTCCTACCTCGCGCTCTCGCTCGACCAGGCGGAGCCGACGCTGTCGACAGATCGCTACCCGATGGCGGTCCAGAACACGCTCGACAATCTCGTGCCGCAAAGCGCCGCCGAGGCCGGCCAGCGCATCTATGTGGCCGACGCGACCGGCCGCGTGATCGCCACCTCGCCGCGCTCGGCGACCGAGGAGAACCGCAGCTTCACCGAGATCGTCAGCGGCGCCCAGCCCCTGGTGATCTTCGGCGACCGCGCCGGCGTGCTGAAGATCAATGTCGACGGCGACCAGCCGGCCTTCGCGACGCTGCGCCACCTGAACGGAAGGCTCGGCTTCGTCGCCGTCGCGACGCCCTTCCCGGCGATCTACCGCGACTGGCGCGCCGACGTCTCGCTCAACGTGTCGATCTTCGTCGGCACCAGCGGCATCCTGCTCGTCATCCTCTATGGCTATTTCTCGCAGTCCGCCCGCGCCCAGGAAGCCGACATCATCTACCAGGAGACCTATGATCGCTTCGACACGGCGCTGCGCCGGGGCCGCTGCGGCCTATGGGACTGGGATGTGGCGCGCGGACGCCTGTTCTGGTCGAAGTCCATGTTCGAGCTGGTCGGGCTCCCGCCACGGGACACGCTGCTCGGCTTCGGCGAGGTGAACGAACTGGTCCATCCCGACGATGGCGACCTGATGAACCTGGTCGAGGCGCTCTACGAGGCCAACGAGACGACGGTCGACCGCATGTTCCGCATGCGCAAGGCGGACGGCAGCTATGTCTGGCTCCGGATCCGCGTCGAGCTGGTCGATGCCGACGGCACCGAGCCGCACCTGATCGGCATCGCCGTCGACGTGACCGAGCAGATGCGCCTGGCCGAGAGCTCGCGCACCGCCGACATCCGCCTGCGCGACGCCATCGAGACGATCTCCGAGGCCTTCGTGCTCTGGGATACGCAGAACCGCCTCGTCATGTGCAACTCGAAGTACCAGCAGCTGCACGGCATTCCGGATTCGGCCCTGGAAGCCGGCACCCCCTATGCCCAGGTGATCGCGGCCGGCCGACAGCCCGTGGTGCAGGCGCAGATCCCGAACGAAGGTCGCGCCGAGGAAGGCGCCCGCTCCTTCGAGGCGCAGCTCAACGACGGACGCTGGCTGCAGATCAGCGAACGCCGCACCAAGGATGGCGGCTTCGTGTCGGTCGGAACCGACATCACCACCATCAAGCGCCACGAGGAGAAGCTGATCGACGGCGAGCGCCGCCTGATGGCGACCATCGCGGACCTGCGCCAGTCGCGCCAGAAGCTGGAGCAGCAGGCACAGGAGATGGTCGATCTCGCGGAAAAGTACTCCGAGCAGAAGGATCGCGCCGAGGCCGCCAACCGCACGAAGTCCGAATTCCTCGCCAATATCAGCCATGAGCTGCGCACGCCGCTCAACGCGATCATCGGCTTCTCGGAGATCATGAAGTCCGGCCTGTTCGGCCCTCTCGGCTCGCCGAAATACGGCGAATACTGCCAGGACATCAACGCCAGCGGCAATTTCCTGCTCAACGTCATCAACGACGTGCTCGACATGGCCCGGATCGAGGCAGGACGGATGACGCTCGACATGCAGCCGCTGATGCTCGACGAGATCGTCGACGAGGCCGCGCGCGTGATGTCGCCGGAAGCGTCGACGCGCAAGGTGACGATCGAGGCCGACCTCGAAAGCTCGCTCGGCCTCCATGCCGACCGTCGCGCGGTCAAGCAGATGGTGCTGAACCTGCTGTCGAACGCCGTGAAGTTCACGCCGGAAAACGGTCACATCAGCGTCCGCGCCCGCAAGATCGGCGGCGCCGTGACGCTGACGATCGAGGACAACGGCATCGGCATTCCGAAGGAAGCGCTGAAGAAGCTCGGCCGCCCGTTCGAGCAGGTGCAGAACCAGTTCACCAAGAGTCACAAGGGCTCCGGCCTTGGCCTCGCCATCACCCGCTCGCTGGCGGAACTGCATGGCGGCGCGATGCGCATCCGCAGCCATGAGGGCAAGGGCACGATCGTCTCGATCCGCCTGCCGCTGCGGCCAACCGAACAGCTGGAGCCACCGACCGGCGCGTCGGCCGGCGTCGCGCTCAGGCTCGGGGCTTCCGCCGAACCGTCGCGATGACCTCGGGCCTGGCGGAAAGCGAAAGCGACCCTAGAGCGTTTCTGCGTTTGATTGAATCCTGGGATTCCGGTTGGCGTGGATTTGTGATTCAAGATGCTGGCTGGGCGGAGGCCAGCATGGATGGTCCGACCTCTTTCGAATGATCTGCGCGAA